>Ga0187844_10000060_pt1 | contig 74366 bp, 51 predicted proteins | sample SpaLakP09_SKY_50_FD_134517 | JGI IMG/M metagenome (GOLD analysis project Ga0187844, IMG submission 134517) | Oligotrophic lake water microbial communities from Sparkling Lake, Wisconsin, USA - SP09_SKY_50 | ecosystem: Environmental > Aquatic > Freshwater > Lake | place: USA: Sparkling Lake...
ACCCGCGTGCCGCGCGACTACGTCGAGTTCCCGTCGCAGGTCAACGAGATGTGGATGGCCTGGCCGGAAGTGCTGGCGAACTACGCCAAGCACTACCAGACGGGCGCGGCCATGCCGAAGGAATTGCTGGATAAAGTCCAGGCCTCGTCCAAGTTCAACGAGGGTTATCGCACGACCGAGTACCTGGCCGCGTCGATCCTCGACCAGAAATGGCACCAGCTGGGCGCCGAACAGATCCCGACCGACGTGCTGGGCTTCGAGGCGGCCGCGCTGCACGACGCCGGCGTCGACTTCCCGCTCGTCCCGCCGCGCTACCGCACGACGTACTTCTCGCACGTGTTCTCGGGCGGCTACTCGGCCGGCTACTACGGCTACCTGTGGGCCGAGAAGCTGGACGCCGACACGGTCGAATGGTTCAAGGAACACGGCGGCCTGACGCGCAAGAACGGCGACCATTTCCGCCAGATGCTGCTTTCGCGCGGCGGTACGATGGATGCGATGGACATGTACCGCAACTTCCGCGGCCGTGATGCGAAGATCGAGCCGCTGCTGGAGCGCCGTGGCCTGACGGGCGAGTAATTCCGACGATAAGGGCGGCGCCAGGCCGCCCTTATCGGGTGTAGACTTCTCACAACATGATGACGTGAGAAAGCCATGCTGCCTGAAAACGAAAATACCCTGAAAGCGCACCTCAAGACGCTGCACCGCAGCCTCGAGGAAACCGGCGAAGTCGACGACGAACTGGAAATGCTGCTGCGCCAGCTCGACGGCGACATCAAGCATGTGCTCGACAAGCGCTCCCAGGATCCGGACGCGAACACGTATGGCCTTGCCTCGCGCACGCAGGAGCTGACGGCCCGCTTCGCCATCCGCCATCCGCACCTGGAACCGGCCCTGCGCGAGCTCGGCAATATCCTCGCGAGCATGGGGATTTAACGACAAGCCATTGAAAATTAAGCCATTTTTAGAGGGGCTCGCAGCTTAACGAGGCGTTTTCCGGTAAAATGCCGGCCAATGAACTCCCCTGCCAATCTTTTCGCGAACGTCGCCAAGCGTTCCAGTCGCGCCCCCGCGGCCCCGTTCCTGCCTATGTCCCGCGCCGAGATGGACAAGCTGGGCTGGGATTCGTGCGACATCATCCTGATCACGGGCGACGCCTACATCGACCATCCGAGTTTCGGCATGGCCCTCGTCGGCCGCCTGCTGGAAGCGCAGGGGTACCGCGTCGGCATCATCAGCCAGCCGGACTGGACCTCCGTCGAACCGTTCCGCGCGCTGGGCAAGCCGAACCTGTACTGGGGCATCACGGCCGGCAATATGGATTCGATGGTCAACCGCTACACGGCCGACCGCAAGATCCGCTCGGACGACGCCTATACGCCGAACGGCGAGCCCAATAAGCGTCCGGACCGCGCCGTGACCGTCTATTGCCAGCGTGCGCGCGAAGCGTTCCCGGGCGTGCCCGTCATCGCCGGCTCGATCGAGGCGTCACTGCGCCGCATCGCGCACTACGATTACTGGTCGGACAAGGTGCGCCGCTCGGTGCTGTTCGAATCGAAGGCCGACCTCGTCATCTTCGGCAACGCCGAACGCGCGCTCGTCGACGTCACCCGCCGCATCGCGGCAGGCGAGAACATCAAATCCATCCGCGACCTGCGCGGCACGGCGTTCCTCGTGCCGCACGGCTGGCTGCCGGACGAAGAGTGGACGGTGCACAATTCCACCCGCGTGGACGTGCCGGGCCGCATCGATGCGCAGCCGAACCCGTACGCGATGGCGCTGGAAGATCCGAAGCAGTGCGCGCTGGACAATGCCGCGCCGGAACCGGAAGTCAAACCGATCGTCATCATGACGCGCGAGCAGCGCCAGGCGGCCGCGCGCGAGAAGGCGCAGAAGACCGTCGTCCGCCTGCCGAGTTTTGAAACCGTCAGCGAAGATCCGGTGATGTACGCGCATGCATCGCGCGTGTTCCACCTGGAATCGAACCCGGGCAATGCACGCGCGCTCGTGCAGCAGCACGGCGACCGCGACGTCTGGCTGAACCCGCCGCCGCTGCCGCTCGCGATGGACGAGATGGACGGCGTGTACGACCTGTCGTACGCGCGCGCCCCGCACCCGAGCTATGGCAAGGCGCACATCCCGGCCTGGGAAATGATCCGCTACTCCGTGAACATCATGCGCGGCTGCTTCGGCGGCTGCACGTTCTGCTCGATCACGGAGCACGAAGGCCGCATCATCCAGAGCCGCTCGGAACCGTCGATCCTGCGCGAGATCGAGCTGATCCGCGACACGACAAAGAATTTTGCCGGCACCATCACGGACCTGGGCGGCCCGACCGCGAACATGTACCGCCTCGCGTGCAAGGACAAGAAGATCGAGGAAACGTGCCGCCGCCTGTCGTGCGTGTATCCGACCATCTGCAGCAACCTGGGCACGGACAACAGCAAGCTGATCTCGCTGTACCGCAAGGCGCGCGCGATCCCCGGCATCAAGAAGATCCTGATCGGCTCGGGCCTGCGCTACGACCTGGCCGTGCGCTCGCCGGAATACGTCAAGGAACTGGTCACGCACCACGTCGGCGGCCTGCTGAAGATCGCACCGGAGCACACGGAAGAGGGCACGCTCTCCAAGATGATGAAGCCGGGCATCGGCGCCTACGACGAGTTCAAGGCGCTGTTCGACAAGTACTCGCGCGAAGCGGGCAAGAAGCAATACCTGATCCCGTACTTCATCGCCGCCCACCCGGGCTCGACGGATGAGGACATGCTGAACCTGGCCCTCTGGCTGAAGAAGAACAATTTCCACCTCGACCAGGTGCAAACGTTCACGCCGACGCCGATGGCGATGGCGACGACGATGTACCACTCAGGTAAAAATCCGCTGCACAAGGTCACCGAGGATTCGGAAGAGGTTCTCACGGCGAAGAGCGGCAAGACCCGCAAGCTGCACAAGGCGTTCCTGCGCTATTACGACCCGGAAAACTGGCCGGTGCTGCGCGAAGGCCTGAAGCGCATGGGCCGTGGCGATCTGATCGGCAACGGCGAGCGCCACCTGGTGCCGCCGGCTGGCGCCGAACAGGAAGTTGCTCCGCAACGTGGCGGCGAGCGCCGTCCGCCGGTCGCACCGCGCAGCGAGGCGCCGAAAGGCCGCGTGATCGAGGTGGCGCCGCGACGCAATGGGCGCGGCGGCGAACGTCGCAGCGAACCGGCACCGTTCATGGCGCCGCCGTCGAAGGCGAAGGCGGGCATCCTGTCGACCATCAAGTCGAAGCCCAAGGCGGGCCGCAAGTAAGCCGACAAGAACCGGGGCGTGTCCCTAATGCCAGTCAGTTAAGCGCGAAAAAACGTCATCCCCGCGCAGGCGGGGATCCAAGCTCTGCGTCCGTAGCCCGGGAAATTGGGTTCCCGCCTGCGCGGGAACGACGAGTTTTTGGCTTAAGTGACCGGCATTGGGCGTGTCCCCGGTTTTTTATACGCTCAGGTCGGCACTCGCCTGCTTGTCCCGCAACCTGCGCGCATACCGATGCCGCGCCCTGAGCCGCGGATTGGTCATCAATCGCCCCATGGTCTCGCCGACGACCATCACGACACCCAGCAGCGGCAACACGAGCATCAGCCCGGCCACGCCAGACAGCGCCCCGCCGATAAAGATCATCAGCACGGTCACGAGCGGATGGATGTGCAGGCTGCGCCCCAGGGTCAGCGGCATGAACACGAAGTCGTCCAGCAGCCGCGCAAGGATGAACACGACGATCGCGCCGTACGCGATCAGCGGATTGTTCGGCGCGTCCGTGGCGGCGACGACCACGACCATCATGCACCCCACGACCGAACCGACGAAGGGCACCCAGGCCAGCAGTGCCGAAATAAAGCCCAGCAGCAGCGGCGACGAGACGCCGATCACCCACAGGCCGAAGCCGAGCACGATGGTGTCCAGCACGGTCAGCTTCAATAAACCCTCGAAGTAGCGGCGCGCCGTCTGGTCGACCTGGTGCAGCAGGAACAATGTGCGTTCGAAATAGGCGTTCGGCACCGCACGGGCGAGGAATTTTTTGAAGCGCAGCCCATCGCGGAGGAAGAAGAAGGCGAGGAACGGGGCCAGCAGCAGCGACGGCAGCCAGCCGGCCATGCCCAGCAGGATGGACGTCAGGTGACGCTGCGCAAAATTGTCCGTGTACGCCTTGAAGCGCTTGTTGACGATGGACGTCAAATGCATCTCGGCCAGGATCGGGAACTTGGCTTCCAGCAGCGTCATCGTGTTGCGCACGAAGGCGACGCCCCCGTCCAGGTACAGCGCGCCCGTCTTGTGCCAGCCGTCGGCGTCGCCGGGGGCCGCGGTCCAGGTCATCGCCGCCATCACCAGCAGGACGGTGGTGCCATAGAACACGATGCACACGAGTGTGGCGGAGACGTTGCGGGTAAAGCCGGCGCGCAGCAGGCGTTGCATCGGGCCCAGCAGGATGTAGTACATGACGGTGCCGAGTATGAACGGCAGCACCAGCCACAGCATGTGCTCGAGCAGCACCAGCAGCAGGCACGTCACGCCGATGATGCCGGTCCAGACGAAGGGGCCGCTGCGCTCGTCGCGGAGGGCGCCGTGGATCACAGTGCCTCCACCTGGGCGTTGCCGTCGAGCCAGCCGCGCAGGCGCTGGCCGATGTGGCGGGCGAGGGCGAGCGAGATCTTGTAGCCGATCACGGCATCCGTTTCCATCAGGGCCAGGAAGTCGTCGCGGAAGAACACGGCCAGCTCGCACGCGTCGAGGGCACGGACCTGGGCGCTGCGCGGGGAATTGTCCAGCAGGGCCAGGTCGCCGAAGAAACTGCCGGCGCTCAGTTCGCCCACGATTTGCCTGCCCCGGCTGTGGCTGCGGCTGATCTGCACGCGGCCGCTCATCACGAGGTACAGCGCCTGGCCTTCCTCGCCTTCGTCGAACACGATCTCGTCGGGCAGGTAGCGCCGCTCATGCATGAGGCCGTCGACGAATTTGATTTCCAGCGGTTTGAGGGAACGGAACAGCGGCGTGTTCTGCAGCCGAAGCTGGCGGGGGGACAGCGTGGACGATTTCAGGAAACCAAAGATCACGAAAGCTCCGGGACGATGCAACCGGGTGGCTGCTTTGTCAATTATGAACGATTCATTTGTGCTTGCGCAGCAACAAATGAAGTGATTGATTGGACGCGACACAACATCTGATAGCCGCCGTGCATATTGCTCAACGTTGATGCGAATCGTACGCGCATTCGATTTGAAAACGTGTAATATAATTCCTTTGGGAAATATTTATTACATACATGGCATCATCTCACCACTTCCTGCGAGGAGGAACCGAGTGATCGATATCCAGACCTTCATGCTGGCGCTTGGCGTCGGCAACACGGCGTTTGCCCTGCTGATGGCGGGTTATATGCGCGGTGCGGTGGCCAATCCGGCTCTGCGCACCTGGATGTGGGCGCGCCTGTCGTCCGGTCTGGCACAGATCAGCTGCTGGGTGGCGCCGCACGTCGGCTTGCCCATCGCGGAGGAACTGGCCGCGTTCGGCTGGGTGGGCGGCGTTGCTCTGGAGCTGGCGTCGTATTGCGTGTTCTTCGGGTTCCGCAACTGGCGCAAGATCCTTGCGCCCGCTGCCGTCGCGGCATTGATCATCGTCGCGGGTGCGGCCCTGGTGCAGGCGTCGCGCGAGCAGATGACGCAGGTGGTGGCCGTGATCGTCGCCCTGTTCGCATCCGGCGCCGCGGCGATTCTGCTCCGGCCGCAGGCCGATGCGCCGCTGCTGCAGCGGATCATCGGCATCAACGACGCCTTGTTCGCCATTGCGATCTGGATCTGGATGGGCGTGGCCAATGGCGGCGTGGGCACGTTCGATGCGAATCCCGTCTATGGCTTCGCGTACCTGGCAAGCTATCTGCTGATGATCGTCAACGGCTTTGGCTTCCTGTTGCTGTGCAAGCTGAAGGACGACCAGCGCATGCAGCGCCTGGCCACGATCGACGGCTTGACGGACATGCTGAACCGCCGCGCCTTTTTCGAGCGCGCCGAGAGCGCCCTGCAGACGGCGGTGCGCCTGCGCAAGCCGATCGCGCTGATGATGCTCGACCTCGACCATTTCAAGCAGCTCAACGACGGCTTCGGCCATGCCTGCGGCGACCAGGCCCTGCGCCTGTTTGCCGACACGGCGCGCGCGACCTTGCGCGAGAACGATGTGATAGGCCGGCTGGGTGGCGAAGAATTCGCGCTGGCGATGCCGGGCACGTCGCTGGCGGGCGCGCAGTATGCCGCCGAGCGCCTGCGCATTGCCGTCGCCGAGGCGCCCGCACTGGCCTGCGCCGCCACCTATCGCATGACGGTCAGTATCGGCCTCGTGATGATCGATCCGAAGGAGGAGTTGACGGCCGCGCTGGCGCGTGCCGACCATGCCCTGTACGCGGCCAAGACGGGCGGCCGCAACCGGGTCGAGATCGGCGCGCCCCTCCTCAGGCGGGCCTGAGCAGACAGCGCGTGAACCATCGATGGCGTACGGTGTCTGAAACGAAAAAAGGCCCGACGAATCGGACCTTTTTTCTTGATGCTGGCGGAGCGGACGGGGCTCGCCCACGTTCCGCGGGCCGCGGTTTCGCTTGCAAGCGAAACCCTTCGAGCCCCAAGCCGTGCCTCCCGCAGGGGAGGCACTCTGATAGAACGAAAAAAGGCCCGACGAATCGGACCTTTTTTCTTGATGCTGGCGGAGCGGACGGGGCTCGAACCCGCGACCCCCGGCGTGACAGGCCGGTATTCTAACCAACTGAACTACCGCTCCGTTTATTCTGATCGGTGCTTCACTTGCAAGACTTCTGAAACTGACTGGTGGGCGCTGAGAGGCTCGAACTCCCGACCTAATCCTTGTAAGGGATCCGCTCTACCAACTGAGCTAAGCGCCCGTTTCAGGGTTTTTCTTGCCGACGTTTGTCATCACGTCCGAAGAGGCCCGAATCATAGCGTATCCCTTCAAAAACGTGCAAGGGTTTTTCGGAAAAAAGTGAACGGAGATGTGAACTGCCACTTTCTCATATACAACAAACTGTTGTATGGATGTGTAAGCCGATTCGTATTCCTTGCATAAGGATATACACATAATCGACAATTGCCGGTTTACATGCCGGCAATATTTAGACATCAACAATCAGGTGCAGGTTTGCCGAGGCAGGAGAGACCAGGCGGAGACAACGCGGCAGTTTTTTTCACTCTTCCCAGCTAGGAAAAACTCAATGATCAAGATGTCCAAGATGCACAAGCGCGTCATCGCCGCGCATGGCGCAATGCTGGCGCTCGCAGCCGTACCCGGTGGCGCGGCCCTGGCCCAGACCACGCAGGCGACCGAACTGCAGACGGTGACCGTGACCGCACAGCGCCGTACCGAAAACATCAAGGAAGTACCGGTGTCCGTCACCGCCATCAAGGGCGAGAAGCTGGACGTGCTCGTGTCCGGCGGTGCAGACATCCGCCTGCTGGCCGGCAAGACCCCCAGCCTGAACGTCGAGTCCTCGAACGGCCGCACGTTCCCGCGTTTCTACATCCGCGGCTACGGCAATACGGACTTCTCGACTTTCGCGTCGCAGCCGGTGTCGCTGATCTATGACGAGATCGTCCAGGAAAACCCGATCCTGAAGGGTTACCCGATCTTCGACCTGGCTGGCGTGGAAGTCCTGCGTGGCCCGCAGGGCACGCTGTTCGGCCGCAACACCCCGGCCGGTGTCGTGAAATTCGAATCCGAGAAGCCGAGCCTCAAGAAGACCGAGGGTTACTACAGCCTGTCGTACGGCACCCACGGCACAGCCAACGTCGAAGGCGCGATCAACGTGCCGCTGTCGGACAAGTGGGCGATGCGCGTGTCGACCCTGCGCCAGCACCGCGACGACTACGTCGACAACTACAGCGACGTCGCGAAGACGAACAAGACCGGCGAACTGGACGGCTACAACGAACACGCCGAACGCGTGCAATTCCTGTACAAGCCGGATACCACGTTCAGCGCCCTGTTCAACGTGCACCAGCGCACGACCAACGGCAGCGCCCGCCTGTTCCGCGCGAACCTGATCAAGAAGGGCACGAACGACATCGCCGACGGCTACGACCTCGACAGCATCGTGACGAACGCCCAGAACTTCCAGAACCTCAAGACGAACGGCGCCAACGCCCGCCTGACGTGGGACCTGGGTCCGGTCATCTTCCACTCGATCACCGGTTACGAGTCGGTCGGCAGCTACTACAGCCGCGGCGACATCGACGGCGGCACGCCGCAAGGTCCGGGCTTCATCCCGTTCCAGTCCGAGACGGGCGGCTTCATCGACGACCTGAAGCAGTACTCGCAGGAATTCCGCGTCGAGTCGAAGAACACGGGCCCGCTGAACTGGCAGGCCGGCGTGTACTACTTCAAGGAAGACGTGACGGGCGGCAGCGACGGCTACAACAGCGCCACCGGTGCCCGCACGTCGCGCCAGGCCAGCGAGCAGAACAACAAGGCCTGGGCCGCGTTCGGCTCCGTGACGTACGCCATCAACGACGCCCTGTCGGTGCGCGGCGGTATCCGCTACACGGACGACAAGAAGGATTTCGCTACCGTCACCGCGATCGGCTTCACCCCGGTCGGCCCGAACAGCGTCGGCGAAAGCAAGGACAAGATCAGCTGGGACCTGTCGAGCACGTACAAGCTGAACCGTGACGTGAACCTGTACGCGCGTGTCGCGACCGGCTTCCGTGCCCCGAGCATCGCGCCGGCCTCGACCTTCGCACCGGTGGGCATCACCGTCGCCGACGCCGAGACCATCACGTCGTACGAAGGCGGCATCAAGGCCGACCTGTTCGAGCGCCGTGCCCGCGTCGCGTTCTCGCTGTACGACTACGACATCAAGAACCAGCAGCTGACCGTGGTCGGCGGCAACACCAACGTCACCAAGCTGATCAACGCGAAGAAGACCAGCGGCCGCGGCGCCGAGTTCGACTTCGAAGGCCTGGTGACGCCGGACCTGCGCGTCGGTGCCAGTACCTCGTACAACTTCACGGAAATGCGTGACCCGAGCCTGTCGCTGACCAAGTGCGCGGCGTGCACGATCACCGATCCGCTGAATGCCGCGGGCCGCGTTGTCATCGACGGTAACCCACTGCCGCAGGCACCGAAGTGGATCGTCAACCTGAACGCCCGCTACAGCATGCAGGTCGCAGATGGCGAGTTCTACGTCTACACCGACTGGTCGTACCGTTCGAAGATCAATTTCTTCCTGTACGAAGCGAAAGAGTTCACGGGCAAGCCGCTGACGGAAGGTGGCCTGCGCCTGGGCTACATCTGGGCCGACGGCAAGTATGAAGTGGCCGCGTTCGGCCGCAACATCCTCGACCAGCGCCGTATCACGGGTGCCATCGACTTCAACAACCTGACGGGCTTCACCAACGAACCGCGCACCTATGGTGTCCAGTTCAAAGGCAATTTCTAAGCCTTAAGACAATTCGTCAGACAGAAAGGCCGCGAGCAATCGCGGCCTTTTTTTTGCCTCAAGGATTGTGCCAAAAAAAGGGCTCTGACCCCGAATTGACGACTTAAACAGAAGTTGCGGATCAACCTGTAAAGCACGATTGAGAAATCTCAATATGCATTGGATACATATCTGAGCAACGCCTGATAGTCACGACACATTGTTAATTCATGGGACTTGAAAAATCGAAATGTTCTTCTGCTGAGTTCACAGTTTTCCGAAGAATCTAGGTTTTAGCGCTATCAACATGTGAAAGTGTTGTATAGACATCGAATTCAATTGTGAAATTTCCACACGTTCATTTCTTTCGCGCTAATCTGGCACTCCCGCTTTTCAGACGGGAAATCGACGCTAAAACATGGCATCGAGACAACTAGATCTCAGGCAATCACGCCTGCGGAAAATCAACTTTTGTGTTTTTCTAAAAGGAATAAACATGAAGTCTCAGCAATCGAAGTATCCGGCAGTGTTGAAATTGTGCGCCGCGGCCGTCCTCGGTCTCGGCGCCGGCGTTGCGGGCGCGGGGGCGCCTGCGAACGTGCCGGCCGCACCCGCTGCGCAGCGTGCGGCCGTCCCGGACCTGACCGACCGCCTCATCGTCAAGTACAAGGACGAGAGCGCACCTGTCGCCTCCAAGGGCGGGCAGGTGTCGGTGAAACGTGTACTGCCGCTGGCGGCCGCACGCAAGGCCGTGGTCGACCGCGCCGGCCAGCAGTTCGGCATGCTGGTGAAGGAATCGCATTCGATCGCCACCGGCGCCCGCATCTTCAAGCTGGACCGCAAGGTGTCGCTGGCCGACGCCGCCAAGCTGGCGGCCGAACTGAAGGCGCGCGACGCGTCCGTCGAGTACGCCGAGCCGGACCGTATGATGCACCCGATGTTCACGCCGAACGACTCGATGTACAACCAGCAGTGGGATTTCTTCGAAGCGACCGGCGGCATGAACGTGCCGGCCGCCTGGGACAAGTCGACCGGCACCGGCATCCGCGTGGCCGTGATCGACACGGGCTACCGTCCGCACGCCGACCTGTCGGGCCAGATCCTGGCCGGCTATGACTTCATCTCCGACACGACCATCGCGAACGACGGCAACGGCCGCGACAGCGACGCCAGCGATCCGGGCGACTGGACCGCGGCAGGCGAGTGCGGCGCCGGCGAACCGGCGTCGAACTCGAGCTGGCACGGCACCCACGTGGCCGGCACCATCGCCGCGGCGACGAACAACAGCACCGGCGTTGCCGGCGTCGCGTACGGCGCCAAGATCGTGCCGGTGCGCGTGCTTGGCAAGTGCGGCGGCTACACGTCCGACATCGCCGACGGCATCATCTGGGCCTCGGGCGGCACCGTGTCCGGCGTGCCGAACATCGCGGCGCGTGCCCACGTGATCAACATGTCGCTGGGCGGCGGCGGCGCGTGCGACACGACGACGCAGAACGCGATCAACAGCGCCCGTTCGCGCGGCACCGTTGTCGTGGTGGCGGCCGGCAACGAGTCCCAGAATGCAAGCAACAGCAACCCGGCCAACTGCGCGGGCGTGATCGCCGTGGCGGCGACGAACCGCTCCGGCGGCCGTGCCTCCTACTCGAACTACGGCACCATCGTCGACGTCGCGGCACCGGGCGGCGACAGCGGCGCGGCCATCCTGTCCACCCTGAACGCCGGCACCAAGTCGCCGGGCGCCGACAGCTACGCGGGCTACATGGGCACGTCGATGGCGACCCCGCACGTGGCCGGTGTCGTCGCGCTGATGCTGGCCAAGAACCCGAACCTAACGCCGGACGAGGTCGAATCGCGCCTGAAGTCGAGCACGCGTCCTTTCCCGGCCAGCTGCTCGGGTTGCGGCACGGGTATCGTGGATGCCTCGGCCGCGGTGGACGCTGCCGCCGGCACGGGTGGCGGTACGGGCACGACGATCTCGGAAACGGAGTCGAACAACACGATCAGCACGGCCAACAGCGTGACGACGACCGGCACGACGGTCAACGGCACGATGGGCAGCACGACGGACACGGATTATTTCTCCGTCCAGCTGCCGGCCGGTAAAACCCTGACCGCGACGATGACGCCGAACTCGAGCTCGGACTACGACCTGTACATCTACAACAGCTCGGGTACCCTGCTGTCGTCCAGCGAGAACGGCACGGGCACCGCGGATACCGCCACGTCGTCCAACACGGGCACGACCACGTCGGCCCGCTATGTACGCGTCGTGTACTACGCCGGCGGTACCGGGTCGACCAGCGGCAAGTACACGCTCAAGCTGACTTGGTAACCCGGGTGTTATAAACGGGATAATTACCGTTAAAATTCAAACACTTAACGGAAAATTTCCTGTTGTAAAAACCCCGAAAACGGCCCCATGCGGGCCGTTTTTAGTTACGCTGCATAGTTCGGTTCCCTTTAAAGGATGCAGCATGACGCAGCGCCACACGATCTCTTCTTTGTTGAAAATTTGTGCAGCGGCTCTGGTTGCCGCCGGTTTCGCCGGCCAGGCCGTGGCGCAAACCAATCCCTCTGTCGTCCAGACCGACCGCATCATCGTCAAGTACAAGGGCGACAGCGACACGTCGAAGACCGGCGTGGCCGCACGCGGCATCGACCGCGCGCGCCAGGCCCTGATCGACCGTGCCGGCCAGACGTACGGCGCCACCATGCGCGCGCTGCGCGCGACGGCGAACGGTGCGAACGTCCTGCAACTCAACCGCACGATGACGCTCGACGAGGCGCGCCAGCTGGCCGCCGAACTGAAGTCGCGCGACGCCAACGTCGAGTACGCCGAGCCGGACCGCATCATGGTCCCGCTGGCCACCCCGACCGATCCCAGCTATACCCAGCAGTGGGACCTGTACGAAGCCACCGGCGGCATCAACGCGCCCGCCGCCTGGGACAAGTCGACCGGCGCCGGCATCAACGTGGCCGTGATCGACACGGGCTACCGTCCGCACGCCGACCTGTCGGGCCAGATCATGCAGGGCTATGATTTCATCTCCACGACCACCATCGCCAACGACGGCGGCGGCCGCGACACGGACGCCAGCGATCCGGGCGACTGGACCCCGGCGGGCAGCTGCGGCACGGGCGTCCCGGCCGCGGACCAGAACTCGAGCTGGCACGGCACCCACGTGGCGGGTACGATCGCCGCGAAGACCAACAACGGCCTCGGCATCGCGGGCATCGCCTACAACGCGAAGATCGTCCCGGCGCGCGTGCTGGGCCGTTGCGGCGGCTACACGTCGGACATCGCCGACGCCATCGTCTGGGCATCGGGCGGCACGGTGACCGGCGTGCCGGCCAATGCGAATAAAGCGCGCGTGCTGAACCTGTCGCTGGGCGGCACCGGCGCGTGCGACACGACGACGCAGAACGCGATCAACAGCGCCCGTTCGCGCGGCGCCGTGGTCGTCGTCGCGGCCGGCAACTCGAACACGAATGCGCTCAACTCGAATCCGGGTAACTGCTCGGGCGTGATCACCGTCGCCGCGACGAACCGTGCGGGCGGCAAGGCGTCGTATTCGAACTACGGTACGAACGTGACCATCGCGGCACCGGGCGGTGACAGCGGCGCCGGCATCCTGTCGACCCTGAACTCGGGTACGACGACGCCGGCATCGGACAACTACGCCTGGTACATGGGCACGTCGATGGCAACGCCGCACGTGGCCGGTGTCGTCGCGCTGATGCTGGCGGCAAATCCGAACCTGACGCCGGATGACGTGGCCGCCAAGCTGAAATCGACCGCGCGCGCCTTCCCGGCCGCCTGCTCGGGCTGCGGCGCCGGCATCGTCAACGCAGCCGCCGCCGTGAACGCGGCGCTGGGCACGACGACCACGACGACCACCCCGACCTGGACCTATTGCGCAGCGGAAAACGGTACCTGCTCGTTCACCGGCACCCGCGACGTGCGCTACGGCACCGCCACGAGCTTCGTGACGAAGACCTTCACCGGTTCCGTGAAGTGCTCGAACTCGGTATTCGGCGACCCGGCCTACGGCGTCGTCAAGTCGTGCAGCTACTCCAGCGTCACCAAGTAAGTCCTCTCTACCCGCCGCCGCGTCCCTGCGGCGGCGGCGTTCCCCCTTGCACTATTCCTAATTCCCAGCGATACTGTATGCAATTACAGTAGTCGCTCGGCGCGGGCGACCGCCACCGTGAACGACCCCCTCCGCAAGATCATCCACTGCGATTGCGATTGTTTTTACGCATCCGTCGAGATGCGCGACGACCCGTCCTTGCGCGGGCGGCCGCTGGCCGTCGGCGGGCGGGCCGAGCAGCGCGGCGTGGTCGCCACATGTAACTATGAAGCGCGCCGCTACGGCATCCATTCGGCGATGGCCACGGCGCAGGCCGTCAAGCTGTGCCCCGACCTGATCCTGATTCCACCGGACATGGAAAAGTACCGGGTCGCGTCGCGCCAGATCATGGACATCTACCGCGACTACACGGACCTCGTGGAACCGCTGTCGCTGGACGAGGCCTATCTCGACGTGACGAACTCGCCTCACTGCAAGGGCAGCGCGACCCTGATCGCCCAGGAGATCCGCCGTCGCATTCATGAAACGGTCGGCATCACGGCGTCGGCCGGCGTGGCACAGAACAAGTTCGTGGCCAAGATCGCCAGCGACTGGAACAAGCCGGACGGGCTGTTTCTCGTGCGGCCGGACGAGGTCGATGCGTTCGTCGCTGTGCTGCCTGTGAAGAAATTGTTCGGCGTGGGGAAGGTGACGGCCGCGAAACTGCATCGCATCGGCGCCCAGACGTGCGGCGACCTGCGCGACTGGAACATGGACAAGCTGCAGCAGCACTTCGGCTCGTTCGGCGCGCGGCTGTACGACCTGTGCCGCGGCATCGACTACCGCGACGTGAATCCGGTGCGCGAACGTAAATCGATCAGCACGGAGGAAACGTACACGCCGGACGTCGCCGACCTGGCAGGCTGTCTCGCACTGTTGCCGGATTTATATGAACACCTGCTGGGCCGCATCAAGCGCAACAATGCTGAAAAGTTCATCAATAAATTGTTCGTGAAGATCAAGTTCGCCGATTTCCAGCGCACGACCGTCGAGTGCGTCGGCTACGCGCCGAACATGGAGACGTATCGCCACCTGATGGAGACGGGCTGGCTGCGCGCGAGCCGTCCCGTGCGGTTGCTGGGCGTGGGCGTGCGCCTGAGCGATACGGAAACCGTCGAGCAGCTGAGCTTGTTTGACGAACGTGCAACACAATAAAAATCCCTTGTCGACGACGTGAATTTTGCCGCCAGTCAGCGTGTAGAATGTCGTTCCTTTGAAATATCGAGATAACTGGAAGCAACGTTATGTGGTTCAAGAATCTTCAGATCTACCGCCTGCCCGCACCGTGGAATTTCTCCCCTGAACAGATGGAAGAGGCCCTGCAGTCGCAGGCGTTCACGCCCGCCAGCAGCAACGAATTGCTGCGCCAGGGCTGGGATTCGCCACGCGGCAACGGCAAGCTCGTTCACGTCGTCAACAAGCAAATGCTGATGATGCTGGGCACGGAAAAGAAATTGCTGCCGAGCTCAGTCATCAACCAGGTCGCCAAGGCCAGGGCCGCCGAGCTGGAAGAGCAGCAGGGCTTCCCGCCGGGCAAGAAGGCGATGAAAGAACTCAAGGAACGCGTGGCCGACGAGCTGCTGCCGCGCGCGTTCTCGATCCGCGGCAACGTGTGGACGTGGATCGACCCGGTCAACGGCTGGCTCGTCGTCGACGCCGCCAGCCCGAGCAAGGCCGACGACGTCATCAAGCTGCTGCTGAAGGCCGTCGACAAGCTGCCGCTGGAATCGCTGCGTGTGCAAAAGTCGCCGGTCGCCGTGATGACGGGCTGGCTGGAATCGGACGAGGCGCCGTACAACTTCACGATCGACCAGGACACGGAACTGCGCGCCACCGGCGAGAGCAAGGCCGCCGTGCGCTACGTGAAGCACTCGCTGGACCCGGAAGACATCCGCCGCCACATCGCCAACGGCAAGCAGTGCACGCGCCTGGCCATGACGTGGAACAGCCGCATCTCGTTCGTGCTGACCGAGCAGCTGGCCGTCAAGGGCATCAAGCCGCTGGACGTGATCAAGGAAAACGAAACGATCACCTACAGCGACGACGAGCGCTTCGACAACGACATCATGCTGATGACCGGCGAGCTGGCCAAGATGCTGACCGACCTGGTCGAAGCGCTGGGCGGCGAAGCCAAGGCGTAACCACAACGTTTGTATGGTGGGCACCCCGTGCCCACGCGTAACGCCTATTTGACCGACGCCACTTCTTCCGTGGTCGCCGGTTCCTTCGTGCCACCGCCGCTTTCCGGCTGGCCGCTCGTGTAAGTCGAGCCCGGGCGATTCTCTCCCGGCGCCGGCTTGCCCGGCAGCGGTGGTAACGCCTTCGCCTTCTCCAGGTCGATGCCGGCGATCCCGGCCACGCGGCGCCCGTAATCCTCGTCGCAATGCCACAGGTGCCACACCATGCGCAGCTGGATCACTTCCGGACATTTCTTGAGGTCGCCGCCGACGTTGTTGACGAGGTCGTCGCGCTCCCAGTCCGCAAACGTGCGGTAGCGGTCGCCGGCCTGTTTGTAGTCGTCGGCCGTGCGGCTCGTCTGGTAGCGGCCCAGGTGGCCTTCGACGTGCTGGTGGTAATCCTTCTCCGGCTGCGGTGCTTCTTTCATGCCGCCCAGCAGGCTCGGTTCGTAGTTGATGTGCTTTTCCTCGCCGCCGCCGTCGACATAGAAGCTCATCTGGCCGTCGCGCTGGTTGGTCTTTGCCTGTGCCTTTTCCTGCGGCGCATTGATCGGTAGCTGCAGGTAGTTCGGCCCGACGCGGTAGCGCTGGGTGTCCGAGTATGACAGGGTGCGGCCCTGCAGCATCTTGTCGTCCGAGAAGTCGATGCCGTCGACGAGCACGCCCGTGCCGAAGGCCGATTGCTCGGTTTCGGCGAAAACATTGTCCGGGTTCTTGTTCAGGACCATGCGGCCGACGGGCAGTAGCGGGAAGCGGTCTTCCGGCCACCGTTTCGTGTCGTCCAGCGGGTCGAACTCCAGTTCCGGATGCTCGCCGTCGCTCATGATCTGCACGCAGAATTCCCACTCCGGAAAGTCGCCCCGTTCGATCGCATCGTACAGGTCGCGCGTAGCATGGCTCGTGTCGTGCGCCTGGATCTCGGCCGCCTGCTGGCTCGTCAGGTTGCGCACGCCCTGTTTCGGCTGCCAGTGAAATTTGACGAGGTGGGCGATGCCCTGGTCGTTCACGAGCTTGTACGTGTTGACGCCCGAACCTTCCATCTCGCGGTAATTGGCAGGAATGCCCCACGGGCTCTTGACCCACGTGACCATGTGCAGCGCTTCCGGATGGCTGCAGATGAAATCGTAGAAGCGCCACGGTTCCTGCTGATTCGTGACGGGGTCGGGTTTGAAGGCGTGGATCATGTCCGGGAACTTGATCGCATCGCGGATGAAGAAGACTTTCAGGTTGTTGCCCACGAGGTCCCAGTTGCCGTCGACGGTCTTGAGCTTGACGGCGAAGCCGCGCGGATCGCGTGCCGTCTCCGGCGATTCCTTGCCGCCGATCACGGTCGAGAAGCGCACGAACACGGGCGTCTGCACGCCGGTCTCGTTGAGCACGCGGGCGCGCGTGTACTTGCTGGCGGGATCAATGCCGATCTTGCCGTAGGCCTCGAAGTAACCGTGCGCGCCCGTGCCGCGCGCATGCACCACGCGCTCGGGGATCCGTTCGCGGTCGAAGTGGGTGATCTTTTCGATGAACTGGTAGTTCTCGAGGGTGGCCGGACCGCGTTCGCCGACGGAACGCATGGCCTGGTTGTCGCGGACGGGATGGCCCTGGCGCGTGGTCAGGGTAGGGCGCTGCTCGCTCATCGCTGATTCCTCCTGGTTGGTGGAGAACTCATTATAGGAATTGACGAAATGCGCAGCGCCCGCGACACCGGGGTCAGACCCCGATTTCAGGAAATTGCCAAAATTCGGGGTCTGACCCCGGTTTTTGGCTATAGCGCCTGGAACACGCCCGCTGCGCGGTTCTTCGTGACGTTATCCCAGGTGAACACCTTGCCGTTCATTGCCACGTAGACGCCCGGCGGCAGCATTTGCGCGGCGGCGCAGGCGAAGCCGAAGTTGAACAGCGCGTCCGAATTGGCGATTTCGTACGGGATCATGGCACCCGTGAACACGATCGTCTTGTCCGACGTTGCCGCGCCCAGCACCTCGGCCGTTTCGCGCATCGTGTCGGTGCCGTGCACGATCACGATCTGCTTCTCGCTGGCACCCTGGCAGGCGGCCAGGACGTTCTGGCGGTCGATGTCCTGCATGTCCAGCGAATCGAGCAGGGACACGATTTGCAGCTCGACAGGAATGGTCATGCGGGAACGCGCGATGACCTCCGGCAAGTGGCTTTCGGCAAAGCCCAGAACGCCATTGAGTTCGTTGTAGTGTTTGTCGAAAGTGCCGCCGGTGGCGATGATCCGCAAAGTCATGATGATTTGAAAACGCTGTAAAAAAAGGTGGGTAATGATAGCCGCAAACCGTAGTGTATCCGTATGTGACTGCGCTAGAATCGTTCGGATCGGATGAGTATCCTTTCTCTTTTTTGGGCCGAGCCCGCCTTCCCAATGAAACCCGTCGCACCTGGAACCGTCATCTTCCATCGCCACCGCGGCTATGGTGTCATTACCCACGTCAACCTGCTGACAGGGTGGATTTCCGCACGCTTCGGCAACGAGTCGCGCACGCTCGACCTGAACCTGTCGACCGACGAGGTGCAGCATGCCGACGGCGAAGCGATCCTGTTCCGCCGCTCGCCACCTGACCGCATGCCGCATGCGCGCCTGATGGCGATGGTGCGCGAGCTGCACAAGGCGGGCTACGAAAAGTTGTACCTGCATTCCTGGCCCAAGCCGTCCGGCTTGCACTGGCGCTGGCAATTGTTCACGGGTAAGCGCGACTGGATGCAGCGCCCGTGGCGCGAAGGCTGGTACGGTTCGGGCGCCGACTACAACAACAATCCTGTGATGGGATGGGGCGATACGCCCGGGGCGACGACGGACGAGCTGATCCACGCACTGGCGAAATTCGATCCGGAAGGCCTCGCGCGTGCGCTCGGTCGCGACGAGGACCATACCGCCTGGTTCGCGAACGTGTGCGATGCGCTGCTGCCGGGCTACATGTATTCCTTCGACATGGCGCCGATGCAAAAGAACGCGCACGGCGGCCTTATCGAGATGCCGCCGGTGCCCATCGTGCCCGTGCGTGCCGGGCTGCCCGCGTATGCCGGGCCTTTGATCGAGTGGCCGCCCGGCTGGGCCGGCATGTGGACGCGCCGGCATCAGATGCCGATGCGCAAACCCAATCTCACGGGCGAGCCCGAGCTCCGGTAGGGTGGGCGGCCCTCCGCCCACGCGTGACGCGCGCGAAGTGTTGGCGTAACGCGTGGGCACGGTGTGCCCAACCTACGGATTCAGGATATTGGTCGGTTTGCCGTTCGCGAAGTTCACGACGTTCTCGAACGCCGCCCGGAAATACAGCTCATAACTGTCGCGCTCCACGTAGCCTAGGTGCGGCGTCGCCAGCACCGTCGGAATCTTCAGGATGTCCGCATCGCCCGCCAGCGGTTCGCTGGTGAACACGTCGAGCGCCGCATACCCCGGCCGCCCCTTGCGCAACGCGGCCTCCAGCGCGCCTTCCTCGACCAGTTCCGCCCGGCTCGTGTTCACGAACAAGGCGTCACGCTTCATGCGCGCCAGGTCGTCCGCCTTGACGATGCCGCGCGTTGCATCGTTCAGCCGCAGGTGCACACTGATCACGTCGGCCTGCTCGAAGAACGCTTCGCGCGTGGGTGCGGCGGTCAAGCCGTCGGCAACCGCGGCGGCCCGGCTTTTCTCGCTGCCCCACACCATCACCTGCATGCCGAATGCCTGCGCATAGCCTGCGATCAGGTGTCCGATCTTGCCGTAACCCCAGACCCCCAGCGAACGACCCTTCAGCACGCGGCCCAGGCCGTTGAGTTCCGGGTTGATCGACGCCGTCTGCCACAGCCCATCCTTCAGGTTATTCGCGTAGGGCACGATCTTGCGGCTGGCCGCCATGATCAGCGCCCACGTCAGTTCGGCCGGCGCGACAGGCGAGCCGACGCCTTCCGCGATGGCGATGCCGTGCTCGCTCGCAGCGGCCACGTCGATGTGTCCGGCGACCTTGCCCGTCTGCGACAGCAGCTTCAGATTGGGCAGCTTGGCCAGCAGTGCGCGGGGAAACGCGGTGCGCTCGCGGATCAGCACGAGGGCGTCGAACGGCGCCAGGCGGATCGCCAGCTGGCCCAGGCCCCGGGTCGAACTGTTGAACACTTTGACCTCGTGGCCGGCCAACATGCGGAAGCATTCGAGGGTGCGGACGGCATCTTGGTAATCGTCAAGGATCGCAATTTTCATGGATGTTAGCGGATGTTATCAGCAAGAAAGTAATGAAATGACAGAATTTGAACGATGGGAAATAGCCTACTACTTTACTCAGCCAAAATTCCTACATTTTTGTTATTGAAGCATTTAAAACGGGTTTGCACAGGTGTAGAATCGACCAGAAATAAGAGCCAGAGATGTCAGATTGATATCATTTGCGGCCAGCAGCACACGTTCCGACCAGTCCCCGGCACCGCGCACACGCGACCCTCGGGCTGGCGACATGACCGCCGTAGCACTGAGCCGTGAACCGCACGGATTTCCAGGTGCGGGCCCACGAGGCCATCCTTGACGACGATCCTGCCGGGACAAGATTAACGGGATTCCGAAAGCCGCGCGCATTGCAGGCCGCCGCCTCTGCGCTACCTAAGCCATCGGAATCGCCAGGGATTCTTAATTGGCATTGGAGGTATGTATGAACCAGCCCGTGATGGGCGGCGTCGCCGCACTGAACGTCCCAGCTTACATCAAGCACAATAAACTCATCAATTGGGTGGCCGAGATCGCGGCCCTCACGAAGCCCGACGCCATCTACTGGTGCGACGGCTCCGAAGAAGAGTACGACCGCCTGTGCGCACAGATGGTCGAAGCCGGCACGATGAAGCGCCTGAACCCGGAGAAGCGCCCGAACTCGTACCTGGCCTGCTCCGATCCGAGCGACGTGGCGCGTGTCGAAGACCGCACCTTCATCTGCTCGGCCACGAAGGAGCAGGCAGGTCCGACCAACAACTGGACCGACCCGAACGAGATGCGCCAGACCCTGAACGGCCTGTTCGACGGCTGCATGGCCGGCCGCACGATGTATGTCGTGCCGTTCTCGATGGGCCCGCTGGGCTCGCCGATCGCACACATCGGCGTGGAACTGTCCGATTCGCCGTATGTCGCCGTCAACATGCGCATCATGACCCGCATGGGCAAGGCCGTGTACGACGTGCTGGGCACCGATGGCGACTTCGTGCCGTGCGTGCACACCGTCGGCATGCCGCTGCAGCCGGGCCAGCAGGACGTGCGCTGGCCGTGCAACGCGACCAAGTACATCGTGCACTATCCGGAAACGCGCGAGATCTGGTCGTTCGGTTCGGGCTACGGCGGCAACGCGCTGCTGGGTAAAAAATGCTTCGCGCTGCGCATTGCCTCCAACATGGGTTACCAGGACGCGCAACAGGGCGGCCCGGGCTGGCTGGCCGAACACATGCTGATCCTCGGCGTGGAATCGCCGCAGGGCGACAAGAAATACGTCGCAGCCGCGTTCCCGTCGGCCTGCGGCAAGACGAACTTCGCGATGCTGATTCCGCCCACCGGCTTCGAAGGCTGGAAGGTCACGACCATCGGCGACGACATCGCCTGGATCAAGCCGGGCGCCGACGGCAAGCTGTACGCCATCAACCCGGAAGCGGGTTATTTCGGCGTCGCCCCGGGCACGAACGACAAGACGAATCCGAACTGCATGGCCTCGCTGCGCGAAAACGTCATCTTCACGAACGTGGCGCTGACCGACGACGGCGACGTGTGGTGGGAAGGCATGACGAAGGAAGCCCCTGCGCACCTGATCGACTGGCAAGGTAAAGACTGGACCCCGGCGTCCGGCACGAAGGCCGCGCACCCGAACGCGCGCTTCACCGTCGCCGCCACGCAGAACCCGGTGATCGACCCGGCCTGGGACGATCCGGCCGGCGTGCCGATCTCGGCCTTCATCTTCGGCGGCCGCCGCTCGACGACGGTGCCGCTCGTGACGGAAGCCCGCAACTGGACGGAAGGCGTGTACATGGCCGCCACGATGGGCTCGGAAACGACGGCTGCCGCCGCCGGCCAGATGGGCATCGTGCGCCGCGACCCGTACGCGATGCTGCCGTTCATCGGCTACAACATGAGCGACTACTTCCAGCACTGGCTCAACCTGGGCCAGAAAGTCGCCGAGAAGAACGCGCAGGCGCTGCCGAAGATCTTCTGCGTCAACTGGTTCCGCACCGACGACAGTGGCAAGTTCGTGTGGCCGGGCTACGGCGACAACATGCGCGTCCTGAAATGGATCCTGGACCGTAGCCAGGGCCAGGCCGGTGGCGTCGAGCACATGTTCGGCACCACGCCGACGTACGGCGACCTGAACTGGACCGGCATCGAGTTCACCAGCGAGCAGTTCACCATGATCACGTCGATCGACAAGGACGCTTGGCGCGAGGAACTGAAGCTGCACAGCGAGCTGTTCGACAAGCTGGCCTACCGCCTGCCGCAGGAACTGGTCGCGACCAAGACGCAGCTGGAGAAGCGCCTGGCCGAGTAAGGCTGAGGGAGAAATACAGGCGGGGGAGACGACGGCTGCACGCACGACGATGCGGCCGCGACAACATGGGAAAGGACAGGTCCGGTGGCCTGTCCTTTTTTCATTGCCTCATCGTGTCTCTCCGGAAATATTGCAACTAACCGACGAAGGCTTCGGGCTCACGAATTAATCTCATCACCTTGGGCAAAATCATTTGGTTTTTGATTTTACTAATTGACACTTATCCTCTATCCTGTCTTCAACTCGCACTGTTAGCGCAAACATATTCGTGGATAAGCGAGTTTCGACGCAAAAGGATAGAGACATGAGACATCGCCGCACCGTGCTGCGCGCCGCTCTGGCGCTGGCTTTCACCACCCCGTTCGCACTGCCCGCCATGGCCGCCGACGCCGCGCGCCAGATCGTCATCGACGCGAACGCGCCGACCGTCGCGCGCGACCATGCCGCCGACCTGTCGGTGGGCTCCGATTACCCGGGCACGCTGATCCGCGACGACAGCCTGGCCCAGCTGAAGATCGCGAAGGATGAGCTGGGCTTCCGCTACATCCGCTTCCACGGCATCTTCCACGACGTGCTGGGCACGTTCAAAGTCGTCGACGGCAAGCCCGTGTACGACTGGACCAAGATCGACTACCTGTACGACAAGCTGCTGGGCATGGGCATCAAGCCGTTCGTCGAACTGGGCTTCACGCCGGACGCGATGAAGACGTCGGACAACAGCATCTTCTACTGGAAGGGCAACACCTCGCACCCGAAACCGGAGCTGTGGGCTGGCCTCGTCGACGCGTTCGTGCGTCACGTGCAGCAGCGCTACGGCAAGGAAGAAGTGAAGACCTGGTTCTTCGAGGTATGGAACGAGCCGAACCTGGACGGTTTCTGGGAAAAGGCCGACCAGAAGGCCTATTTCGACCTGTACGACGTGACCGCGAAGACCATCAAGGCGATCGACCCGACCTTGCGCGTGGGCGGTCCGGCCACGGCGGGTGCGGCCTGGGTGCCGGAATTCCTCGCGCACACGCAGAAGAGCGGCGCCGCCGTCGACTTCATCGCCACGCACACGTATGGCGTGGATGGCGGCTTCCTGGACGAGAACGGCCAGGGCGACCAGAAGCTGTCGCCGTCGCCGGACGGCATCGTCGGAGACGTGCGCAAGGTCCGCAAGGAGATCGAAGCCTCCTACCTGCCCAAGCTGCCGCTGTATTTCACGGAATGGAGCACGAGCTACAATCCGCGCGACCTCGTGCACGATTCGTACATCAGTGCCGCCTACATCCTGTCGAAGCTGAAGGCGACGGAAGGCATCGCGCAGGGCATGAGCTACTGGACCTACACGGACCTGTTCGAGGAACCGGGTCCGCCGACCGCGCCGTTCGAAGGCGGTTTCGGCCTGATGAACCCGCAGGGCATCCGCAAGGCCGCCTGGTTCGCCTACAAGTACATGAACGCACTGGGCGACCAGCAGGTGCAGACCACCGACAAGCAGAGCTGGGTGACGAAGGACGCGAACGGCGTGCAGGTGCTGGCGTGGGACTTCCAGACGCCGGACATGGGCAAGAAGACCAACCGCCCGTTCTTCGGCGCCGTCCAGCCGACGAAGAACGCCACGCCGTTGAAGTTGTCGCTGAAGGGCATGAAGCCGGGCACGTATCACGTCCAGGTGTACCGCACGGGCTTCAAGGCCAACGATGCGTACACGGCCTACATCGAGATGGGCAAGCCGAAGACGCTGACGGCCGACCAGCTCGCGAAGCTGCAGGCGCAGACGGTGGACAAGCCCGAGACGCGCACCGTGAAGGTTGCGGCGAACGGCACCGCGAACGTGCAGGTGCCGATGCGCGCCAACGACGTGGTGCTCGTCAAGATCGCGAAGTGATGTCGCTCAGCTCCACTGCATCAGGCAGGGGGGCACGAGCAGCGCGAGGGCCAGCACGAGGTAGATCAGCTGCAGCGGGATCATCCACCTGGCCCACGTGATCCACGGCACGCGCGCGAGCGCGAGCACGCCGACCGTGATGCCGGACGTCGGGATCATCGGCGTCGACAGCTCGCCCAGCTGAAAGGCGAGGATCGCGGTCTGGCGCGTGACGCCCACCAGGTCCGCGAGCGGTGCCATGATCGGCATCGTCAGCGCGGCCTGGCCCGTGCCCGAGTGGATGAAGAAGTTGATCACCGACTGGATCAAATACATCTTCTGCGCCGCGAAGACGGGACTGCTCGACTGCACGAGCGGCATCAGGCCGTGCAGCATCGTGTCGATGATGTGCGCGTCGCGCGCGAGGATCATCGTGCCGCGCGCGATCGCGATCACGAGCGCCGTCGGTGCCAGGTCTTTTGCTCCCTGCATGAACGCCGCCACCCAGTTGTCGGGCCCCAGCCGCCCGACAATGCCCACGACGATCGCCATGGACAGGAACAGCGCCGCGATCTCGTCGATGTACCAGTCGAATTTGATCACACCGATCACCATCGCCGCCAGCGACAGCGCGAAGATCGCCAGCACCGCCTGGTGCCGGCCCGTCATGCGGTCGAGGCCAATATGCGCCGGCTGTTCCTGGCGCCGCGTCTGGTCCAGCACATAGGTCGGGCTCAATGTCGGGTTCTGCTTCACGCGCGCCGCGTACCACATGAGGAACAGGATCGTGACGGTCGTCGTCGCGACCCACACGATCAGGCGATAGCCGATCCCCGAAAACACGGGCACGCCCGCGATGCCTTGCGCGATGCCCACGTTGAACGGATTGAGGAAGGCGGCGCCGAAACCGGCCTGCGAACCGAGGAAGGGAATCGACACGCCGACGATGGTGTCGTAGCCGAGCGCCAGTGCCAGCGGCACGAAGATCAGCACGAACGGAATTGCCTCCTCGTTCATGCCGAACGTGGCGCCGCCGAGCGAGAACAGGGTGACGAAGACGGGAATCAGCGCGGCGCGCACGAGCGCCGAGTGCTCGTGCATGCGGGCGATCGAGCGGATGCCCGTGTCGATCGCGTCGGTCTTCTGCACGAGGGCGAACGCGCCGCCGACGACCAGCACGAAACCGATGATCTGCGCCGCCTCGACAAAGCCCTTGATGGGCGCCTTCATCAGCGCGACGAGACCTTGCGGGCTGCTTGCGACGTAGTGGAACGAGGACGGGTCGATGAGCTGCTTGCCGTTCACGAGGTGCGTGTCGTACTTTCCGCCGGGGATGAACCACGTCGCCAGCGCGATCAGCGCGAGGATCGCGAACAGCAGCACGAAGGTATTGGGAATTCGTAGGCGCATGTCACTGACTCAGTAAAGAACCCGAACGGAAGGGCGTCGTCCCCGCGATCTTACAGATGTGCATCCCGCGCAGCAGGTGGCGGTGCGCGGTGCTCGCGAACAGCAGGCCGTCGCGGCTCGCGTGCACGGTCGCCGTGTCGCCGGTGACCGGGTTGACGATGTCGGCGACGGCGTCGCCCGCCTTGACCTCGTCGCCCAGCGCTTTTAAAAACACGAGCACGCCCGTCTGCGGCGCATGCAGCGGTTCCACGGCTTCCAGCGGCGACGCTGCGCACCGCGGCGCGGGCAGAGGCGCCGAGGGGATGTCGACGATGCCTTCACGCGCGAGGAATTGCAGCAGCGCGTGCGCATCCTGCTCGGCGTAATCGTAGCGCACATCCATCTCGCCGCGCAGTTCGACGGTGACGGCGGCGCATGCGGGCGGAATCGGGATCGCCGGTCCGAAGTGCGCGGCCAGGTCCCACCACAACTTGCTGCAGGCCTCGTCGAACGGCTCGCCGCCCGAACCGGCGGACAACAGGTAGGCGCGCGCGCCGAGCAGTGTCGCCAGCGGGGCCACCCGATCCGCCAGCGCGGGACCGGTATAGACATGCAGCAGCGCCTCGTTGTCGCAATGCAGATCGAGCACGATGTCGGCGTCGATCGCCATCTCCAGCAGCGTTTTCTTCAGGACCTGCGTGGCGTCGGTCGGTTCCCACCGTCCGACGGCGGCGCGTGCCTCCGCACGGATCATCGCCACGTTCGCCGCCGCGTCCGGACCGAGCCGGCCCGACAAGGTGCCTTTCAATTCGTCGGCGACGTGGCGGAAGGCGCGATTGAAATTCGTACCGGTGCCCAGGTCGAAGCGCCCGAATGGCGTGCCGTGCACGATCTGCGACAGGCCGATGGGATTCGCGGCGGGTACGAGGATCACTTCGCCGCGGATGCGCCCTTCGGCATCGAGCCGTTCGAGTTCGCGCCGCAGGACGTGCGCGACGAGCATCGCGGGCACCTCGTCAGCGTGCAGCGACGCCTGGATGTAGACCTTGCTTCCGCTGCCCGCGCTGCCGTAGTGGTACGACGTGAGCTGGTAGTTGGCAGGACCGGGTTCGGTCGCGATCGGATGGGTTGTTATATGCATGCCGTGTCTCCTGGGCGTCGGAACTGCAGCCGATTATGTATGAATTTTTACACACCGTAAATCGATGTAAGAAAATTTTCAAAAATTAGTTGAGTTCCGATCCGGACCTGCTTTACATTTAAAAAACGTTAATTCATTGGCACATGGTCACGATGGCTCATCCGGCACCTTCCAGCGCTTCGCCCGACATCGGTTTCGCCGAGTCTTCGCTCGGGCAGTCGCTGTTGCGCGTGCTGGCGGAAGGGTCGGCGTCCAACCGTGCGATCGCGGACTACCTGTTGCGCAACCAGATGCGCGTGACGGCGCTCGGCATCGAGGAACTGGCCGATGCCTGCGACGTGTCGACGGCGACCATCAGCCGCTTCGCGCGCGATCTTGGTTTTAAAAACTACGCGGCGATGCGCGGCGCGGTGGCGGAGACGCTGCAGTCGGTGCTGCAGCCCGTCGAAAAGCTGCGCAGCACGATCGCACGCCGCTCGGCGAAGGCGTCGCCCGCGCTGGAAAGCCTGGGGTATGCGGAGGCCGCGCTGACGGCGACCCGGCGCGGCCTGGCGGGCGACGAGATCGACCGCATCGGCACCGTGCTCACGAAAGCGCGCACCGTGTACGTGCTGGGCTTTGGCCTGTCGACATTCCTGGCCGGTACGCTCGCGATGCACCTGCAGCCGTTCTGCCGCCACGTCGTCGAAGCGGCGGCGAGCGGCGGCACGGAAGTCGCGGCGAGCCACCTCGCGACCATCGGCGACAAGGACGTGCTGGTCGTGATCTCGCTGCCGCGCTACACGCTGGACGCCGCGTCGCTGACGCGGTTCGCGCGCGATGCCGGCGCGACCATCGTCTCCATCACCGATTCGCCCGCGTCGCCGCTCGCCGAACTGGGACACCACGTGCTGTACGCGCACAGCGCGCACCCGGTGCTGCCCAGCAGTTCGAGCGCCGCGCTGGCCGTCATCGAGGCGCTGGCCGTGTCGCTGATGACGTCCAACAAGGCCAACGTGGCCAAGGCCGCCCGTCACACCCAGGCAATCGCCGCGTATCTCTACGGCGAACACCAGATTCGCAAGCTCGTCAAAAAAACCTGAGTCACCAACAAGACACCAAGAGGGAGAGCACCGCATGACCAAGCACATTTCGAGAGCCCTGCAACCGACGATACTCACGGCGGCAGTCGCCGTCCTGACGTCGCAGCATGCCTATGCACAGGCGCAGGCGGACGAACCGAAGATGCACCGCGTGGAGATCACCGGCTCGTCGATCAAGCGCATCGACACCGAGACGGCGCTGCCCGTGCAGCTGATCTCGCGCGAGGACATCGAAAAGATGGGCGCGACGACGGCCGCGGAACTGGTCAAGAACATCAGCGCGAATACCGCGCCGCTGACGGACGGCCCGAGCATCTCGGATGGCACGTCCGGCCAGCGCGGCCTGAACGGCGCCAACCTGCGCGGCCTCGGCGTGTCGTCCACGCTGATCCTGCTGAACGGCCGCCGCCTCGCCAACTTCGCGTCGCCCGGCGACAACTCGGGCGTCGACCTGAACAACATCCCGGCCGGCGCGATCCAGCGCGTCGAGGTGCTGAAGGATGGCGCGTCCGCGATCTACGGTACCGATGCCATCGGCGGTGTGATCAACTTCATCACGCGCAAGGATTACACGGGTATCGATTTGGCCGCATCCCTCGCGGGCACGCAGCAGGGCGGGGCGGGCAAGAAGACGCTGAGCCTCAGCGGCGGCACGGGCGACCTGACCACCGACCGCTTCAACGTGTTCGGCGTGCTCGACATCCAACAGCTCGACCGCATGCGTTCGGGCCAGCGCCGCTTCATCTCCGAGCATCCGCTTGCATCGACCTTGCCGGCGCAGATGTCGAGTAACACCTTCCCGGCCAACGTCGACATCTCGGCCGACCAGCGTGCCGCCCTGATCGGCGCGGGCCTGCTGCCGGCCGGCAGCCGCGCGAGCCGCATCAACCCGAGCGCGCCGAAGTGCAATCCGCCCGCCACCGTGTATGCCGAAAAGGGTCCGGGCGGCGTGGCAGGCTGCAGCTACGACTACATGGAAGACACGGAGATCTATCCCGATTCGCGCAAGATCGGCTTCATCGGTCGCGCGACCTTCCAGCTCGACCCGGACAACCAGCTGTTCGCGGAGCTGGTGCAGACCCAGGCCAAGACCAAATATGTGCTGTCGCCGAACCCGGTGTCGAGCCTGCGCAACCTGCCCGTCAGCATCCTGCCTGACGCGTACCGCAACGCCCTGTCGGGGCCCGGCCTGCCCACCACGGTCAAGCGGATCCGCTACCGGATGTCGGAAGCGGGCAACCGCAGCAACGACGTGACGAGTACCGGCCAGCGCCTGCTGCTGGGCGCCACGGGTACGATCAAAGGCTGGGACTACGACGTCGCGCTGGGCCGCGCAGAAAACAAGGCGATCGACTCTTACGTCGACGGCTACTTCTTGTACGACAAGTTCGAGGCCGGCGTGCGCTCGGGATTGATCAATCCGTTCGGACCGTCGTCGCAGGCCGGCAAGGACCTCGTCAACAGCATCCGGGTCAACGACGACGCCCGCAATGCGAAGGGCGTGTCGACCTCCCTCGACGGCAAGATGTCGCGCTCCTTGACGACGCTGGCCGGCGGCGACCTGGCGCTGGCCCTCGGCGGCGAACTGCGCCACGAACACCAGACGTTCCGGCCGTCGGACCTGCTGCGCTCGAATAACATCCAGGGCGACCGCGACAGCACCATCCCGGCCGGCGAGCTGGCCGACGTCGAGACCGCGGACAACACGAGAAAAGTGGCCTCCGTGTACACCGAGGTGGTCGCGCCGTTCACCAAGGAACTCGAGATGCAGTTCGCGATGCGCTACGACCACTACAGCGAAGTGGGCAACACGACCAATCCGAAGATCGGCCTGCGCTGGCAGCCGATGCAGTCGGTGCTGGTGCGTGCGTCCGCGGGCACGGGCTTCCGCGCGCCGTCGCTGTCGGACCTGAAGCGCCCGACGATCTTCGGCACGACGGCCGGCATCCTGACAGACCCGCAGTGCGTGAAGCAGGAAGGCAGCATCGACACGTGTACCGACCAGTGGAACGTCGAACGCCGCTCGAACCCCGACCTGAAGCCGGAAAAATCGCGCGAGTTCTCGCTGGGCGTCGTGTTCGAACCGGTCAAGCGCACGAGCCTCTCGATCGACTACTGGAACATCGAGAAGCGCGACGTGATCAGCACCCTGGGCGAACAGGTCATCATCGAAAACCCGGCGGCCTACAACGGCAAGTACATCCAGCGCGACGAGGACGGCTTCATCTCCAACATCCTCTTGATGAAGGAAAACCAGGGCAAGCTCAAGACGTCGGGCTTCGACATCGCCGGCGACTGGCGTAGCGAGCGTGGACCGTGGGGCCGCTTCGGCGTCAACCTGTCCGGCACGCTGATCCTGCACTACGACCGCCAGTTCGGTCCGGCCGAACCGTTCCGCTCCAACCTGGGCGTGTTCCTGAACGACCAGGCGATCCAGAAATGGCGTCACCGCCTGAACTTCGAGTGGGACAACGGCCCGGTCACGCTCACGCTGGCGAACCAGTACTCGATGGGCTACACGGACCAGAACACGACCTACGACCCGTACACGGACACGCTGCTGCCGCCGAACCACGTGAAGTACTACTCGCTCTGGGACCTGGCGGGCAGCTGGACGATCAGCAAGCAGCTCAAGGTGCGCGCCGGCGTGCTGAACATGTTCAACGCGGATCCGCCGTTCTCGAACCAGGCTTACTTCTTCCTGGCCGGGTACGACCCGAGCTACACGGACCCGCGCGGCCGCAGCGCGTTCGTAAGCGTGAACTACTCGTTCCGCTGACATGCTGAAGAAAGTGTGTGTCGCGCTGGCGCTCATCGGCGTCAGCGCATGGGCCGCCGCCGCGGCCAACGATCCCAAGGGCTCGCTGGTCATCATCGGCGGCGGCCTGCGCGTCAACAACGCCGAGGTGTGGGAAAAGATCGTCGCGCTGGCGGGCGGCAAGGGCGCGCGCATCGCCGTGCTCCCGACGGCCGCGCAGACGCCCGCGAAGGAAGCCCAGCTCACGGTGGACGCGCTGAACCGCTACGGCGCGAAGGCGTTCGTCGTGCCGGTCGCGCCCCTGCTGGCCGGGACCGACGTGCGCAAGGCCGCAGACGACCCCGCGCTGGCCGACGCGATCCGCAAGGCCGGCGGCGCGTTCTTCACGGGTGGAGATCAAGCCCGCATCACGGGGTCGCTGCGGCGCGCGGACGGCAGCAACACGGCCGTGCTGGACGCGCTGTGGGCGCTGTACCGGCGCGGCGGCGTCATCGCGGGCACGAGCGCCGGCGCCGCCATCATGAGCAGCACGATGTTCTCCGATCCGCCGCTGGAGGTGATGCCGGTGCTGAAGAACGGCGTCGTCGACGGCAAGGACGTTGCGCCGGGGCTCGGCTTCGTCGGCGCCGACGTCTTCGTCGACCAGCATTTCCTCGCGCGCGGGCGCTTCGGCCGCATGCTGCCGGCGATGATGGCCAAGGGTTACACGCTTGGACTGGGCATCGACGAGAACACGGCCGCCATCGTGGGGCCGGCGCACGAGGTCACCGTGATCGGCTACCGCGGCGCGCTCGTGCTCGACCTGCAGGGCGCGAGCATCGACAAGGCAAAGTCGGGATTCAATCTCGCCAATGCGCGCATCAGCTACCTGGACAGCGGCGACCGCTTTAGCCTCACCACGCGCACGTACACGCCGGGACCGGGCAAGGAACCCGTGGACCGGCAGTACGTCGAGCACCGTGCGCCGATTTTTTACACGGACATCCTCGGCAACACGGCCGTCGCGGACCTGCTCGAGAAGCTGGTCGACAGCGATCTGCAGCGCGCCGTCGGCGTGGCGTTCGAAGGGCCGGACAGCCAGTTCCCGGACCGCGGCTTCGAGTTCACGTTCACGCGCGTGCCGGACACCGCGGAATTCGTGACGAACCGCGAGGATGCATATTCGATCTACCGCATCCGGATGGACGTGCGGCCGGTGCGGATCCGCCAGCCGTTCTACACGGCCGATTAAGACGCGGCGTTGTCCAGCAGCGCCGCATCCACCTTGCGGAAGATGCACAGCGCCGCATAAGCCACGGTATCGACGGCGCGGCAGAATTCAGGATACGTCTTGAAATGCCGCCCCGACCAGTGGAACTCCGGCACGAGGTCGCCGATGCCGAAGCGCCCGAGCGATAAATCCTTCGCCGGGTCGCTTGCCAGGCGCTGGCGCGGCGTACGGATCGAGATCCAGTGATCCAGCTGGCCATACTTGCCCAGGTTCGCGCCGGCGCTGTCGATCAGGGCGACCATGAAGCGTCCGTCCGTCGTGGGCCGTTCGGCGAGGACGACGCTCTTGCCCTTGTTCTTGACCGAGAAACCATGCGGCGCCAGCATCTGCGCGAACCGCTCGCGCAGCAGGGTGACGCGCCCGGCCCAGGGCAGCGCGTCGAATTGCGGATCGTCGCGCAGGCCGGCCGCGCGGATCGCACGCGCCTTGAGCTCGCGCGACCAGCGCACGCTCTCCTCGTGGATGGGGTTCAGGTAGTCTTCGAGACACAGCTTGATGGCCGGCTCGATCTGCGGGGCGACCAGGTCGGTCGGGGAGACGAGGGTGGACGCGCGCTCGCGCAAGCTCTCCAGCAGCGCGGAGCGATAGGGTTGGGTGGGCGAGTAGACGCCCTTGTGCACGTCGATCGGCCCGCGCAGCGCCGACAGCTTTTCCATCGCACAGTCGCGCCAGTACGCGTGCAACTGCGCCTTGGCGTCTAGCGTGGGCGCGAAGGCAAGCATGCGCTCGCGTCCGATGGCCGCTTCCTGACCGTAGCCGGCGGCCGCCAGGTCGTCCCAGATGGATTCCATGTCGGCGCCCACCTGCACGAGCGCCAGCGCGAGGGTCCGGGACAGATCCGTCGCGCCGGCGCCCATCGTTACGCCTTGAGCAGCGGCTTGAGGTACTTGCCGGTGACGCTGTCCGGATTGTCGGCCACGTCTTCCGGCGTGCCGTGCGCGACGATCGTGCCGCCGCCCGCGCCGCCTTCCGGGCCCAGGTCGACGATCCAGTCGGCCGTCTTGATGACGTCCAGGTTGTGCTCGATGATGACGAGCGTGTTGCCCTGGTCGCGCAGGCGGTGGATCACCTTCAGCAGCAGGTCGATGTCGGCGAAGTGCAGGCCCGTCGTCGGCTCGTCGAGGATGTACAGCGTGCGGCCCGTGTCGCGCTTGGACAGTTCCAGCGACAGTTTTACCCGCTGCGCCTCGCCGCCCGACAGCGTGGTCGCGCTCTGGCCCAGCTTGATGTAGCCGAGGCCCACGTCCAGCAGCGTGTGCAGCTTGCGGGCGATGACCGGCACCGGCTTGAAGAACTCGTGCGCATCCTCGACCGTCATGTCCAGCACTTCGGTGATGTTCTTGCCCTTGTACTGGACTTCCAGCGTCTCGCGGTTGTAGCGCTTGCCGTGGCAGACGTCGCACGGTACGTACACGTCCGGCAGGAAGTGCATCTCGACCTTGATCACGCCGTCGCCCTGGCACGCCTCGCAGCGGCCGCCCTTGACGTTGAACGAGAAGCGGCCCGCCGAGTAGCCACGCTCTTTTGCCGTCGGCACCGTCGCGAACAAATCCCGGATCGGCGTGAACACGCCCGTGTACGTGGCCGGGTTCGAACGCGGCGTGCGGCCGATCGGCGCCTGGTCGACCGAGATCACCTTGTCGAAGTGCTCCAGGCCGTGGATGGCGTCGTGCGGCGCCGGTTCCGTCTGCGAACCGTACAGGTGACGCGACAGCGCCGGGTACAGTGTGTCGTTCACGAGCGTCGATTTACCCGAACCCGACACACCCGTCACGCAGGTGAGCAGGCCCACGGGCAGCTCGAGCGACACGTTTTTCAGGTTGTTGCCGGTCGCGCCCGTGATGACGAGCTGGCGGTCCGGGTCGGCCTGCGTGCGCTTCTTCGGCACGTGGATCTTCTTCTTGCCCGACAGGTAGGCCGCCGTCAGCGACGTCTTGCTCTTCATGATGTCCTTGAGCGAGCCCTCGGCGATCACGGCGCCGCCGTGCACGCCCGCGCCCGGACCCATGTCGACGATGTAGTCCGCCGTGCGGATCGCATCCTCGTCGTGCTCCACCACCAGCACGCTGTTGCCGATGTCGCGCAGATGCTTCAGGGTCGCGATCAGGCGGTCGTTGTCGCGCTGGTGCAGGCCGATCGACGGCTCGTCCAGCACGTACATCACGCCCGTCAGGCCGGAGCCGATCTGCGACGCCAGGCGGATGCGCTGCGCTTCGCCGCCCGACAGGGTGTCGGCACTGCGGTCCAGCGACAGGTAATCGAGGCCGACGTCGTTCAGGAATTTCAGGCGCGCGACGATTTCCTTGATGACGCGCTCGGCGATGTCCTTCTTCGCGCCGGTCAGCTTCAGGTCGTCGAAGTAGGTCAGGCAGTCGCGCAGCGGCGTCTTCGCGACTTCATAGATGGCGCGCTGCTGCTTGCCGTTGCCGATCTTGACGTAGCGCGCTTCCGTGCGCAGGCGCGCGCCGCCGCACGACGGGCATTCCTTCTCGTTGATGAACTTCGCCAGCTCTTCCTTCACGGCCATCGAATCCGTCTCGCGGTAGCGGCGCTGCAGGTTGTTCACGACGCCTTCGAACGTGTGCTCGCGGATCACGGTGCGGCCACGCTCGTTCACGTACGCGAACGGCACCGACGTCTTGCCGGAGCCGAACATGACGACGTCCTGCGCGGACTTCGGCAGTTGCTCGAACGGCTTGTCGAGGTCGAAGCCATAGTGCGAGGCGAGGCTCGTCAGCATCTGGTAGTAGAACTGGTTGCGGCGATCCCAGCCCTTCACGGCGCCGGACGCCAGCGACAGGTTCGGGAACGCGACGATGCGCTTCGGATCGAAGAACTCGATGTGGCCCAGGCCATCGCATTCCTGGCAGGCGCCCATCGGGTTATTGAAGGAGAACAGGCGCGGCTCCAGCTCCTGCAGCGAATAGCCGCAGGTGTTGCACGCGAACTTGTTCGAGTAGATGTGCTCCTTCTCCGTGTCCATCTCGTACGCGACGGCGCGGCCGTCGGCGATGCGCAGCGCGGTCTCGAAGCTCTCGGCCAGGCGCTGCTTGATCTCGGCATTCACCTTGATGCTGTCGATGACGACGTCGATCGTGTGCTTTTCCGTCTTCTTGAGCTTCGGCAGGTCGTCCACGTCGTAGATCTTGGCCGCGTGCGTGCCGCTCTGGATGCGGAAACGGACGAAGCCCTGCGCCTGCATCCCCTCGAACAGGTCGCTGTGCTCGCCCTTGCGGTTCGCCACGACGGGCGCCAGGATCATCAGCTTGGTCCCTTCCGGCATGGCCAGCACGGCATCGACCATCTGCGACACGGTCTGGGCAGCCAGCGGCTCTTCCGGGTGATCCGGGCAGTAGGGCGTGCCGACGCGCGCGTACAGCAGGCGCAGGTAGTCGTGGATCTCGGTGACGGTGCCGACGGTCGAGCGCGGGTTGTGCGACGTCGCCTTCTGCTCGATGGAGATCGCGGGCGACAGGCCCTCGATCATGTCGACGTCCGGCTTTTCCATCAGCTGCAGGAACTGGCGCGCATAGGCCGACAGCGATTCGACGTAGCGGCGCTGGCCCTCGGCATACAGCGTGTCGAAAGCGAGCGACGACTTGCCGGAGCCCGACAGTCCGGTGATAACGATCAGCTTGTTGCGCGGCAGGTCAAGATTGATGTTCTTGAGATTGTGCGTGCGGGCGCCGCGGATACGGATTTCTTCCATTGTTGTTTGAAGGCTTTCGAATGGTTGCGGGGCCGGCGCACGAATGGCACAGGTGAGCGGGCCGAACGGGAAAGCGCACTAGTTTACCTGTTTTTATTTACAGTGGTATGCCGGCCCTCGAAAAAGTCTGCGAGGCTTAGCAGCATGATATGCCGACCTGTCAAGACCTGCCGTTCCGGTACAACGTGCGTGTTCCGTATGTGGTCCGGTAGAGGGCCAATTCAATGGCAGACTCACCAGAAACCAAAAAAAATTTCGTGGACCGTGTTGATGCGCATCTCTTCCAAAACGGGCACTTTGGCCCCATCTACGAGGTCTGATCGGATGCTGCAACCCGGGTGTCCGGTCGGTGCGGAACCAGTTGCTTTCTAAGGCGACTGACCAGCATAATAGCGGACGCAACATCAACAGTTTCCCTAACGCCTAGTCTTCATGCAGAGTCAGGGATCATACAAAGGAGTTTTACAAAATGGCATCAGTTAACAAGGTCATCATCGTCGGCAATCTCGGCCGCGATCCGGAAATCCGCTACATGCCGAGCGGCGACGCCATCGCGAACATCGCCGTGGCCACGTCCTACAAATCGAAGGACAAGAACACCGGCGAGCAGAAAGAGCTGACCGAGTGGCACCGCATCTCGTTCTTCGGCCGCCTTGCCGAAATCGTCGGCCAGTACCTGAAAAAGGGTTCGTCGGTCTACGTGGAAGGCCGCCTGCAGACCCGCAAGTACACCGACAAGGACGGCATCGAGCGCTACGCCACCGACATCATCGCTGAAAACATGCAGATGCTGGGCGGTCGCCAGGGCATGGGCGGTGGCGACAGCTACGGTGGTGGCGACGACATGGGCGGCTACGACGCCCCGCCGAGCCGCCCGGCACCGCGCCAAGCCCCGCCGGCCCCGGCCGCACGTCCGCAGCCGAAACCGGCACCGAACTTCTCGGACATGGATGACGATATCCCGTTCTAATTGACACTCGACAAGATTGTTGTCGATCGAGGCCCGCATCTCCCAGGAGAGCGGGCCTTTTTGCTTTCCAGACCTGGCAGAACGCATAACGACATATGCTATCGTCCGGAGGACCGTCTGGTCTCCCAGAGAGAAGTCATGTCCGCTCTCGTGCGCCTTCTGCTCGCCATCCTGCTTGCCGTCCCGATGCTCGCCACGGCGGCGGCGCCGTTGCGCGTGGTCATAGACCAGAACTATCCTCCTTTCGCGATTCGCAATTCCAGGGGAGAGCTCGAAGGCTATTCCGTGGAGATGTGGCGCCTGTGGCAGCAGAAGACCGGCGTGCCGGTCGAATTGCGCGGCGTCGACTGGCCCCAGGTCCAGCCCACGCTGGAGCGTGGCGAGGCGGACGTCATCGACACCATTTTCCTCACCGAAGCCCGGCGCGCCCGCTTCGACTTTTCCAGGCCGTATGCCATGGTGCATACGTCGATCTACGCCGACACGTCCATCGCCGGCATCCACGACCTCGCCAGCCTGAAGGGATTCGAGGTGGGCATCCAGGCCGGCGACGCCTGCGGCGAGCGCCTGGAGCGTGCCGGCGTGACGGGCGTGCGCTATTTCCCGACGTACACCGCCCTGTGGGATGCCGTGGCAAACCGCAGCATCAAGCTGGTCTGCGGCGAAGACCATGCGGCGGAATATCAGTTGTACCGGAGCAACCTGCACCGCCGCTATGTGAAGGCGTTCGAGATCACGCGTAGTGCGTTGCGCCGTGGCGTACGCAAGGGCGACGCCGCCACGCTGGCCCTCGTCGAACGCGGCATGGCGCAGATCACGCCGGCCGAGATCCAGGCGCTGCACGACAAATGGATGGGCCGTCCGCTCGCCTTCGCCCGCTATGCACGGTACACGGTGGATACCCTGTTGGCGCTCGGCGTGCTCGTGCTGGTACTGCTGGTCTGGCTGGGAACGGTGCGCAAGGCGGTACGCTTGCGCACGGCCGAACTGGAACGCGAAAAGGCCCAGCTGAACACGCTGCTGGAAAACAGCCCGGACCTGATCTGGCTGAAGGATGGCGCCGGCGTCTACCGGGCCTGCAATGCGCCCATGGCGGCGCTGCTCGGCCGCCCGTGCGAGGAAATCATCGGCAGGAACGACGTCGAGTTGTTCGGTCCGGAGACGGCCCAGCTCTACCGGCGCGACGACGAAGCCGCGGTACGGGCCGGCCGCCCACTCATGGTCGAGGACGAGGTGGCGGTCCCCGGCGCACCCGGCCCGCGGCTGTTCGAAACGCTCAAGACGCCGATCGTCACGCCGGACGGGACCCTCCTGGGCGTGCTCGGCGTGTCGCGCGACATCACGCACCGGCGCAACCTGGAAGAATCGATGCGCATGGCGACCCTGATCTACCAGACCAGCTCGGAAGCGATCGTCGTCACCGACGCGAACAACCGGATCGTCGATGCCAACCCGGCGTTCACGCGCCAGACCGGCTATGAGCTGCACGACGTGCTCGGCACCGTGCCGCCGCTGTTCGAATCGAGCATGCACGACCGCGGTTTCTACGACTGCATGCAACGCGATCTGGCCAGCCGTGACCACTGGCAGGGCGAAATCAAGGACCGTAACAAGGACGGGACGTTCACGGCCAAGTTCGTCAACATCCGGATCATCCGCCAACCGGACGGGCGCATCTACCGCCATGTCATCCAGTTCAACGACATCAGCGAGCAAAAGGAAAAGGACGACCTGATCTGGCGCCAGACCAATTTCGATCCGCTGACCGGGCTGCCGAACCGCCGCCTGTTCCTGGACCGCCTGGAACAGGACATCAGGAAGGCGAGCGGCACCGGCGGCGGGCTGGGCGTGCTCCTGCTCGATCTCGACCGCTTCAAGGACATCAACGACAGTTTCGGCCACGCCACCGGCGACGCCGCCCTGGTCGAGCTGACCCGGCGCATCGCGCGCTGCCTGCCCGACGATGCCACGATGGGCCGCCTGGGCGGCGACACGTTCGGTGTGGTCGTCGGCGACGTCGAACGGCGTCCGCGCCTGGACACCTTCGCCGAAGCGGTGCTCCAGGCGATCGCGGCGCCGCTGCACCTGGGAGGCGCCGATACGGCGTACGTGTCCGCCAGCGTCGGCATCAGCGTCTATCCGGACGATGCCACCGGCGCGGCCGATCTCGTGAGGAATGCCGAGCATGCGGTCCATCTGGCCAAGCGTGCCGGGCGCGGACAGTTCCAGTACTTCACACCCTCCCTGCAGCAGCAGGCCCATGCCAAGCTGATGCTGACGAACGACTTGCGCCAGGCACTGGCGCGGCGCGAATTGCAGGTGTACTACCAGCCGATCGTCGAGGTCGCGACGGGCCGCATCCACAAGGCCGAGACCCTGCTGCGCTGGACGCATCCGGAGCGCGGCGCGGTCAGCCCGGCCCGCTTCATTCCGCTGGCGGAAGAAGCGGGACTCATCGACGAGATCGGCGACTGGGTATTGTGCGAGGCGATCGCGAACGCCAGGCGCTGGTACCAGCGCTACGGCCGCGTGATCGAGTTGAGCGTGAACATTTCGCCGACCCAGTTCAAACAGCGGGGCCCGCTGTCCTGGCTGGACCGGGTCGTCCGTGCCGGCCTGCCGCGCCACAGCATCACGGTAGAAATCACGGAAGGGGTCCTGATCGGCGACGCCGACCAGGCCATCCGCTGCCTCGACGCGCTGCACGCCGCCGGCGCCAAGGTCTCGATCGACGATTTCGGCACCGGCTTTTCCGCCCTGGCCTACCTGAAGCTGTTCGACGTCGACTACCTCAAGATCGACAAGTCGTTCATCGACAACCTGGCCAGCGACCGCAGCGACAAGGCACTCACCGAAGTGATCGTCGACCTGGCGCACCGGCTCGGCATCCAGGCCATCGCCGAAGGCGTCGAAAACGGCGCCCAGCGCGACGCACTGGCGGCGATCGGCTGCGACTACATCCAGGGCTACTATTATTCGCAAGCCGTCCCGTGCGCCAGCTTCGACGACCTGCTGGATCGCCAGATGGCACATTGATTTTCACTTTTACGAACAGATCGGAGCGCACCATGGTGATCGAATATGTCCGCTACAAGATACCGGCCGACCAGGCCGACCAGTTCATTGCCGCGTATGCGACGGCCGGTGAGGCGCTGCGCAAGTCCAGCCATTGCCAGGGCTTCGAACTGAGCCGGTGCACGGAAGAGCCGACGTCGTTCATTTTGCGGATCGAGTGGGATTCGGTCGACGGACACATGAATGGTTTCCGCAAGAGTCCCGAGTTCCGGGAATTCTTTGCGAGTGTCAGGCCGTTCGTGGGGAATCTCGAGGAGATGCGGCATTACGAGCGGATAGCGTCGACGTAGCAATGCGCCTGCCCATTATCCGGGCCGACTCACGTGTCGGGTGCAAGGCGTGATCCAAGTTAGTGCACGCCAGTGCGCCAGCCAAGGATGAAGCTGGCATAAAACCTGCATCGGCTATTGCATCAGCCGCCGCCGGCGGCGGTCAACCGATCGGAGCCCAGGATGCACGCAGAAACCCTCCCCACCTTATCGACCGCCCAGCCCGACGTCAAACTGTCGGGCGACGTGTTCGGCGCCCTGATCAACCTGTCCGGCCGGCGCCGCTTCACATCGCAGCGGGTGGTGCTGTATTCGGTCCTGGCCTCGCTCGGCCATGAAGGCGCGGACAAGACCGCCCGCGACACGCTGGCGGCTTTCCGGGACGCGCATCTCACGCTCGTGCAGGGCAAGCTGGGTTTGCCGGGTATCTTTTGCCAGCAACTGCGCGACGCCTATTTCGGCCCGATGCGGGGCGACCAGATCATCCGCGATTTCATCGAACTGGCCGAGAGCACCCTGGACGCCATCGGCACGACGTCGCGGCGCGCGCCGGCGTTGCTCGATGAGCTGGTGCGCAGCGCGACGCCGCTGCTCAGCGTGCTTAATGCCCTGACACTCGTGTACGAAGAGCAATCCAAGCGCCATGCGATCCAGCAGCGCCGCCAGATGCAGGAATTGATGGGTGACATCAAGACCATCGCACGCGAGGCGCGCATGGTCGCCTTCAACGCCCAGATCGTTGCCGCGCGCGCCGGGCCCGTCGGCAAGGAGTTTGCCGTGGTGGCGAGCACGATGACCAACATCACCGGCGAGATCGATGCGCTGGTGCAGACCGCGCTGGAGAGTTCTCTCGCTTACTGAGCGCGGTTCAACCTGACATAGGCATCCAGCACATCCGTCTTGTGCACGGCCCCGAGCAGCTCGGGGTCGAGCGCGCTGCGCACGGCCGGCAACCGCTCGCCGAAGTGGCGCATGAATTGGCGCAGCGCGTCGTCAAGGCCCATGTCGGCCGTGACGACGGGCAGGGCATCAGGCCGCGCGATGTCGGCGCAGGTGCGGGATGATGCTTCGTCATGCTCGTACAGCGCGACCACGTCGTGCAGGGCCACCACGCCGCGGTAGCGTTGCTCGGTGTCGACGAGGTAGAGGTATTTCACGGGATGCTGGCGGAACAGCGCGGCAGCCTGCGCGATGGAGGCGTCCAGCGGCAGGACGGTATCGGCGGGGCGGATCAGTTCCCGCATGCGGATCGCGCGCAGGCGTTCGCGCTCCTGCTCGTCGGCCGCGCGGCGCGCCGTGATCTCGTACATCGACGGGCCGTTGACGGCACGCGCGACGGCGAAGGCGACGACGCAGGCCAGCATCAGCGGCAGCATCAAGGAATAGCTGAGCGTCATCTCGAAGATCATCAGGATCGCCATCAGCGGCGCACTCGTGGCAGCGGCCAACAGGGCGCCCATGCCGACGGCGACGAACGCGGCCGGCGCGGCGGCTGTTTCTGGCGTCAGCGCCTGCGGCACCAGCGCGAACAGATGGCCTACGGCCGCACCGACGAACAGCGTGGGTGTGAAGATGCCGCCAATGGCGCCGGAGCCGCTCGTGAGGAGTGTTGCCGCGATCTTGGCGACAAGGACCACGAGCACGGCCTGCCATAGCCAGGACTGGTGCAGCAGCGCGTTCACGACGCTGTAGCCGTTGCCCCACACCTGTGGGACCCAGATGGATATGGCGCCGACGCCCAGCCCACCGAGCGCGAGCCGCACGGGCAAGGGCAGGCCGCTCATGGCAAACACGCGGCGCGTCCGCTGGAGCGCGACCAGGAAAGCCGGCGCGACGAGGCCCGCGATGATGCCCAGCGCGACGAACCAGACGACTTCGAGGTTGGCGATGGGCGCAAACGCCGGCATCTCGTACGTGGGGTGATAGCCCGGCAGGCGGCGCATGGTGATGTTGGCGACGACGGCGGAGACCATGATCGGCCCGAGGCTGTTCATCGTGATGGCACCCAGGATGATCTCGGTGACGAAGAACGCGCTGGCGATGGGCGCGTTGTAGGCCGCCGCGATCCCGGCCGCCGCGCCGCACGCCACGAGCAGGCGTAGGCGCTCCGTATTGAAACGGGCGATACGGCCGACGACGGACGCGCTCATCGCCGCCAGCTGGATCATCGAGCCCTCACGGCCGATCGAGCCGCCGGACGCGATCGACAGCAGCGACGATACGCTGTTGACGAGCGTGAGCGTCATCGGCACCTTGCCGTCGCCGACGGCCACCACCTCCATGTAGTCCGCGCGCGCACCGCCGGCATGGCGGCGTGCCAGCACCAGCAGGCAACCGGCCAGCAGGCCGCCCGCGCATGGCGTCAGCAGGCGGGCCTGCCAGGGCAGGGCGGTCGCGATGTCGACGAAGGAGCCGCTGCGGCCAAACAGAAGCGCCTGGAGCAGCGTGAGACCGTCGCGGAAGAGGAGCGTGGCAAGCGCGCCGACGAAGCCGATCAGCGCCGCCCACAGCAGGATGGCATTGGCGTGCAGCAGGCGCGCGAGTCGCGCGCGCAGGTGATCGGGTAAAGAGGCGTTCATGGCGAGCCGACAGAGGCCGGCAACTATAGCATGTCGTACGGCAAGCCGATCGCGCACTGGATGCAGGTCCTGGAGCAGGCCGGCCGGCGCAAGCACATGGAACTGGTCGAGCACCTCAAGACCGAGCACCAGCTCGGCCACGGTCACGCCAATGCGCTGGTCGCGGCGTTCATGGCGAAGGCGCAGCGTAGCCGGCGTCGCCGAACGCGATGCGCACGGCCAGCCCGCGCCCGCCGGGGCCGCCGTCGAGCGCGATGCGGGCGCCGTTGCGGGCCGCGGCCCGTTCCGCGATCGCCAGACCGAGGCCGCTGCCTGCCTGGTCCTGGCCGGGCACGCGGTAGAACCGTTCGAACGCGCGCGCGCGCAGCGGGGGCGGGATGCCGGGCCCCTGGTCCGTCACCGTGATGCAGGGGCCGGCGTCGAGACACACGTCCACGCGGGCGCCGTCCGGCGAATACTTGATCGCGTTGCCGACGACGTTGTCGAGCAGGGCGGCCATGCTTTCGCGGTGCAGCGGCAGGATGGCGGAGGCGGGCGTGCGCAATTCGATGTCGATGCTGCGCTGCAGCGCCAGCGGCGCGGCCACGGCGATGCGTTCGCGCAGCAGCGCGGCCAGGTCCAGGTCCTGCGGCGGTGCGTCCGTCGCTTCCTGGCGAGCCCGTTCGTAGGCGAGCAGCTGGTGGACCGCGTGCGTTGCACGGGCGACGCCTTCGCGCAGGCCGGTAGCGGCTTCGGTCTTCTGGGCCGCATCTGCCGCCGCTTCCAGCAGGTGGGCATTGATCTGCACGACCGACAGCGGGGTCTTGAGCTCGTGCGCCGCGTCGGCGAGGAATTCGTGTTCGCGCGCCAGCCGCTCGGACAGCCGCCGCATCAGGCGGTTCACCGCGTCGACCACGGGCGCCAGTTCGCGGTAGGGTGAGGCGGGCAGCGGCGCCAGGTCGGCCCGGGACTCGAGCTCGCGCGCCTCGAGCGCCTGCGCCATCGCGCGCAGCGGCCGCAGGCCCACGCGCACGATGAGCCAGGCCGGCAGCAGCATGAACGGCAGGCTGTAGACGAGCGGCGAGAGCAGGTAATTCGCGGCCGATGGCGTGAACACCCAGTCGCTGTCGGGCTTTTCGCGCCGCTCCACCGTGATGCCGCGCGCGGTGTCGCGTTCGGTCCAGCGCGCCCATCCGTCCTCCAGCGGCGCGCCCGCTGCCGAGTCGTACGCGAGCTGGCCGCCCAGCCAGACGCGGATGCGCGCCTGCGTCGGGTAGCCGAACTCGCGGAACATGTCCAGGCGCAGGTCCTCGATGCGCTGGCCGACGCGCGCCAGCGCCGCCGGATCGGGCGGCAGCGACTGCATGTTGAGCATGATCTGGCGCGTCCAGGCCCGGTTGACGGCCGCCGTCTGGCGCGCCTTGTCGACCTTCACCTGCTTCACGATGTGGGCCAGCGCCGCCAGCCAGATGCCGAGCATGACGAGCATGAAGCCGATCAGCAGGCGGCGCAGCAGCGACTTCGGCGCAGCGGTGCTAGCGGCCGCCGTCATGGCGCACCATGTAGCCGACGCCGCGCACGGTGCGGATGTAGCCGTCGCCGATCTTCTTGCGCAGGTTCGAGATATGCACGTCCAGCGTCTGACCCTCGCTGTAGGGCAGCACGCCCTGTTCGAGTTCCGTGCGCGTGACGATGCGGTCCGGGTTGCGCACGAGCGCGTGCAGCAGCGCGAACTCCGTCCGCGACAGGTTGACCGGCGCACCGCGGCAGGTGGCGCTCATGGTGCGCGCGTCGATGGCCAGGTCGCCGACCTGCCACAGTGCGTCGGCCTGGGCGCCGCCGGCACGCCGCACGACGGCGCGCAGGCGCGCCAGCAGTTCGGGGATGTCGAAGGGTTTGATGAGGTAATCGTCGGCGCCGCCGTCGAAGCCGTCGAGGCGGTCCTGCAGGCTGTCGCGCGCCGTGATCAGGACGGCGGGCAGCACGTGGCCGGCCGCGCGCAGGCGGCGCAGCAGCGCGACGCCGTCGCCGTCGGGCAGGCCCAGGTCCAGCAGCAGGGCGTCGTGGCGGCGCTCGTCCAGCAGGCGCGCGCAGTCGCTGCCCAGGCGCACCCAGGTGACGTCATGGCCGTCGTTGTGCAGCACCGACTGCAGCGCGCGGCCCAGCGCGAGGTCGTCTTCCACGAGTAGGAGTCGCATGGAGCGCAAGTATAGCGACGCCCCGCCGCCGCGACTACCTACCGTGAAGGGTCCCTGAAGATTGCCCGCGCCGGGCGACTCTAGAATGGCAGCATCCCAACCACAGGAACCCGTATGCGCCGCCTTGCCCTGCTGCTTGCCTTCCTCGGTACCACGGCGTGCGCCGCCGACTGGCCCATGTTCATGGGCGACCCCGCGCATACCGGCCGCGTCGCCGGCGACACGCGCGCCATCCAGGGGTTCAGGCTGGCGGGGCGCTTCGATGCGCACGCGGCGATCCACGCGTCGCCGGTGGCCGCGCAGGGACGCGTGTTCGTCGGCGCGGAGAACGGCAACCTGTATGCGCTCGATGCGAAGACGCGCACGCTGCAATGGCTGTACCACGCGCGCGGCGGCATCGCCTCCACGCCGGCCATCGCCGACGGCACCGTCTACTTCCTCGACCGGGCTGGCAGCGTGCACGCGCTGAAGGCCGACGACGGCTCGCCGCGGTGGACCTTCCGCACGCAGGGCGAGGCGGTGTTCGCCGCGCACGGCATGTTCGGCCTGCCGCGCGACGGCCAGCCCGTGCCCGATCCGTGGGACCTGTACCTGTCGTCGCCGCTGGTCCACGACGGCAAGGTCTACGTGGGCAGCAGCGACGGTCACGTGTATGCGCTCGATACGAAGGACGGCAAGCTCGCCTGGGCGTGGCGCACGGGCGGCATGGTGCATTCGTCGCCCGCGCTGGCGGGCAGGAACATCGTCGTCGGCAGCTGGGATGGCGCCGTGTATGCGCTCGATGCGCAGACGGGCGAGCAGCGCTGGCGCCACCAGACGGGCGTCGAGCAAAAGACCAGCATCATGTTCGGCATCCAGGCGTCGCCTGCCGTCGACGGCGACACGGTCTACGTCGGCTCGCGCGACGGCTTTTTGTATGCGCTCGACGCGGCCGGCGGCCAGCCGAAGTGGCGCTACGACGCGCAGGGCAGCTGGGTCGTCGGCACGCCGGCGGTGGATGGCGACAGCGTGTACGTGGGCACGTCGGACACGGGCCTGCTGCTGGCGCTGGACAAGCGCACGGGCCGCGAACGCTACCGCTTCGAGACGAAGGTGTGGACGTTCGCGTCGCCCCTCCGGGTGGCCGACGTCGTCGTGGCGGCGTCGATGAAGGGAGATCTGCACGCACTCGATGCGGCGACCGGGCGGGCGCGCTGGTCGTGGCGCAGCGACGCGCTGGCCGTGAACGACGGCCGCGTGATCGACACGGTCACGGGCAAGCTGGACACGAAGCACATGTACGAGGGCGGACCGCACGCGCTGTACTCGGCCGTCGAATACGTCAAGCGCCTCGGCGCATTCGTCGGCTCCCCGGTCTGGTACGACGGCCAGCTGATCGCCGCGACCGCAACAGGCGAGGTGTTGTTCTTCGAAACGCAACGTTGAACGGCTTCATTATTCGCTGGATATGAAAGCGATTTCATGTCGCAATTCCGCCGCGCTAGTTTAGTAAACCAACTAAACAACCTGCGAAATTTGAAACCTTGTTGAAAGGACTCCGCTTCCTTTGTATAAATTTTCCTGGGTGGAATGCGAAACCCATCGGATCCAGGCAGCGCTTTCCCGTTTAGTAATCGTTGCGAGAAACGTGCAGATGGGTATCCGCATTCCACGAGTGATTGAGAGACCTGCCACCACCACAACAAAGCCCTTGGCAGGACACAACCAGGAGACACACATGACGTTAAGAACCCCTCTCGCACCACGGCCCATCGCCATGGCGGTGGCCACCGCATTGCTGGCCTTCGCGAACGCGCACGCGCAAACCGCAGATACGGCACAACCGACGGATACGGCGGCGCCGGAAAAAGTCGTCGTTACCGGCTATCGCTACTCGATCGAGAAAAGCCTCGACCAGAAGCGCGAAGCGAACTCCATCGTCGAAGTGATCACGGCCGAGGACATCGGCAAGTTCCCCGACAAGAACGTGGCCGATGCGCTCCAACGCGTACCGGGCGTGATCATCGACCGCAGCGGCGGCGAGGGCAAGAACGTCAGTGTCCGCGGCCTGTCGTCGGAACTGACCCTGACGGAACTGAACGGCAACTACATCGCGACGGCCGAATCGAATGGCGACCCGACCCGTTCGTTCAACTACACCCTGATGCCGTCGAACATGCTGTCCAGCGCGGAGCTGTTCAAGACACCGGAAGCGCGCATCGACGAGGGCGGCATCGGCGGCACCGTCATCCTGCACACGCGCCGTCCGCTGGACGTGAAGTCGGGTTCCGGCTTCGTCAACGCCGAGGGCACCTGGGCCGATACCACCAAGAAGACCGACGGCCAGTTCTCCGGCCAGTACGCGTGGCACGACGAATCGAACCGCTTCGGCGTCCTGGTAGGCTACACCCAGCAGAAGCGCACGACGCGCACCATGAGCACGAGCACGGAAAACTGGCAGTGGTACGGCGACGACTACGACGCGCATCCGGCGACCGACGTCAACGGCAAGCCGTCCAAGATGGACAGCTACTGGTGGGGCCAGTCGGGCTTCTACGACCAGGGCGGCCGCTACTACACCAACTTCATGATGCCGACGTCGGTCAACTTCAACGTCAAGACGGAGGAGCGCGAGCGCAAGGGCGGCCAGCTGACCCTGCAGTTCAAGCCGGTCCGCAACCTGAACCTCGTCGCCAACTACTTCCGCTTCGACCTGTCGCAGAACTCGCAGACGAACACGTTGAAAATCCCCGAGTGGAACCTGGCGCGCTATGCCGGCGACGGCAACTGGCCGGGCGGCCGCATGCTCGACGGCCTGACCTTCGACCCGAGCAAGACCATCGTCACCGGCGCACAGTACAGCGCCCACCCGGGCAAGACCTATTACTGCAGCGGCGACGCGGCGAAGGCCGGCGGCATCTCGAACACGGGCGGCTTCGGTCCGGACGACTGCACGATCCCGACCCCGCAGATCACCGGCAGCTTCAATCGCGAGAAGGCGTTGTCGCAGACCTTCGACCTCGAAGCGGAATGGCACGGCCAGGCGCTGGACGCCACCTTCAAGGGCGGCCGCACGTGGGCCGGCGGCGGTCCGTCGCTGCAGTTCGGCATGCCGATCAAGCCGCGCGTGCAGAATGCGGACGGCAGCTGGACCCTCGGTAACTACGCCAGCGCGTGGAGCCTGAACGGCACGCCGACGATGACGTTCTCGCCGCAGCTGATGGACAACCTCAAGAAGGGCATCGGCGAGATCGACCTCGGTTCGACGTCGTCGTCGTGGACCCGCAACAGCAACCAGCAGAAGTACCTGCAGGGCGACTTCACCTGGCATACCGACACCAACTGGCTCGACTCGCTGCAATTCGGCGCGAAGTACCGCGACGGCGGCATCCACCGCAACACCGGCAACAACTACTGGGTGTGCAAGGGCGCGGACCCGACCAACTACGACAAGCGCTTCCAGGCGGGCTGCGACCCGACCGCGAACAAGTTCCAGCCGTCGTTCCTGTACGGCGAATCGCTGTCGAATATCGCGGGCGGCATCAAGGCGAGCGCTTTCCCGGCGATTAACTATCCGGCGTATGTCTCGTACTTGAACCAGACCTACGGCCAGATGCAGACGCGTAACGAAGACAACTTCGTCTACAACGTCAGCGAGAAGATCTCGTCGGCCTACGTGCAGGCCAACATCAAGACGGACCGCCTGCGCGGCAACGTCGGCCTGCGTTTCGTCCGCACGAAGCAGCATGCGGATTCGACGGACCGCGTGGACAACTACAGCGACTACTTCTTCAACGGTCCGAACGGCAGCCCGGCACCGTGCCTGGCGGGCGGCGCGCCGGCCGCGGGTGCGCCGGCAGGATCGGGCTGCGTCAGCGGCTTCACGACGCTGCCGGACAGCACCGCGCACACGCAATCGTTCGTCGTGAGCTCGCTCGACCGCACGTACAATGACGTGCTGCCGAGCCTGAACCTTGCGTACGACCTGACGGACAACCTGCTGCTGCGCGCGGCCGCCTCGAAGGCGATCTCGCGTCCGAGCTACTCCGACATCGCGTCGCCCGGCGGCCTGCAGTACTACAGCCAGGAATACGTCAACGACCGCCGCCTGATCGGTGGCGGCGACCGCGTGGGCTGGTTCGGCAGCGGCAGCAACAAGAACCTCGAGCCGTACAAGGCAACCCAGTACGACCTGGGCCTGGAGTGGTACTTCCACCGCGGTTCGGTGGTCGGCGCCGACTTCTTCCGCAAGAACGTCAGCAACTTCGCAGTGCCCGTCGTGCAGAGCGTGAACATGTCGGTCGGCGGCCAGAACGTCACGGTGCAGAACTACGAGACGAGCGCCGGCGGCCGCAACGGCGTGTCGAAAGGCGTCGAGCTGTACGCGCAGCACACGTTCGCCTCGGGCTTCGGCTTCCAGGTCAACTACACGTACAACAAGACGAACGAAGCGGCGATCACGCTCGAAGACGGCACCAACATCGGCACGTCGCCGCTCGTCGGCAGCGCGAAGAACCAGGCCAACGTCACCGTGTTCTACGAAACCGACAAGCTGCTGGCGCGCGTGTCGTACAACCGGCGCGGCGAAGTGGTGGACGGCCTCGTCAACGGCCTGAACGTGTACGAGGATCCGTACAGCCAGGTCGACGTGAACGTCGCGTATAACATCACCAAGGAGCTGAGCCTGACGGCGTCCGTGCTGAACCTGACCCGCCAGGAGTCGCGTTCGCACCTGGGCAACGACACCCAGGACCGCTTCTACTCGAACGGTTACGCCGGCCGCATCGCGTACGTGGGCCTGAACTACAAGTTCTGAACCCGCAGTCACCTACCTCCCCGCGTCCCAATCGGGCCGGGGAGGTGTCTTCTTTTGTGAGACCGTCATGAGTACGCACAACAGGATCAGCAGCATCACCATCGTCGGCGGCGGCAGCGCGGGCTGGATGGCCGCCGCGGCCCTCGCCACCTACCTCGGCAAGGGCGCGACGATCCGCCTCGTCGAATCCGAGGAGATCGGCATCGTCGGCGTGGGAGAAGCCAGCGTCCCGTACATGAAGCTGTTCAATGGGCAGTGGCTCGGCATCGACGAAGCGGACTTCGTCAAGCGCACGCAGGCCACGGCCAAGCTGGGCATCCAGTTCAATGACTGGGCCCGCATCGGCGACAGTTATTTCCACGGTTTCGGCGCCATCGGCAAATCGATCGGGCCGCTGCCGTTCCACCAGTTCTGGCTCAAACTGTTCCTGGCCGGGCAGGCGGGACCCATCGGCGATTACTCTCCGCAGACCGTGATGGCGCCGCGCGGCAGGTTCGCGCCGGGCGACCGCGGCGCGTCCCCGAACTCGCCATTGGCCGACATCGCCTACGCCTACCACTTCGACGCCGGCCTGTACGCGCGCTACCTGCGCGAACTGGCCGAACGCCGCGGCGTGCGGCGCATCGAAGGCAAGATCGTCCAGGTGAACCGGCGGGCCGACGACGGCTACATCGAATCCGTCACGCTGGAAAGCGGAGAATCCGTCGGCGGCGAACTGTTCATCGATTGCTCGGGCTTCCGCGGCCTGCTGATCGAACAGACGTTAAAGACCGGTTATATCGACTGGTCGCACTGGCTGCCGTGCGACCGCGCGCTGGCCGTGCCCAGCGCCAGCGTCGCGCCGGTCACGCCCTACACGCGTTCCACCGCGCTGGCGGCCGGCTGGCAATGGCGCATCCCGCTGCAGCACCGCGTGGGCAACGGCTACGTGTATTCGAGCCGCCATGTCAGCGACGACGAAGCCGCCGCCACGCTGCTGGCGAACCTGGACGGCGAGCCGCTGGGCGACCCGCGCCAGCTCCGGTTCACGACGGGTATGCGCAAGCAATGCTGGAACAAGAACGTCGTGGCGCTGGGCCTGGCCAGTGGCTTCCTCGAACCGCTCGAATCGACCAGCATCTACCTGGCCCAGTCGGGCATCACGCGCCTGCTGAGCCTTTTCCCCTCGCGCACACCGAACCCGCTGCTGGCCGAACGCTACAACCGCGACACCGCGTTCGAATACGAGCGCGTGCGCGATTTCCTCATCCTGCACTACCACGCGACGGAGCGGTCCGACACGCCGTTCTGGGACCAGTGCCGCACGATGTCCGTCCCCGACACCCTGCGCGAAGCGATGGACCTGTTCCGCATCGACGGCCGCTACTTCCGCAACGGCGAGGATTTCTTCGCGCTGCCCAGCTGGGTGCAGGTGATGCTGGGCCAGCGCATCGTCCCGCAGGGTTACCACCCGATCGTGGACGAGATGCCCGAAGGGGCGCTGCGCGACCAGGTCGATGGCATGCGCGCGCTGCTGGCGCAGGCCGTCGGCACGATGCCCACGCACGACGAGTGGATCGCCCGCTACTGGACGGCGTTTACTAAATCGCGCTAAAAATCGCGCTGTTTCGTTCACTCGATTGACCTTGCGTGCGCGCGGTTGATATAAAAAACGACTACTACAAAGATTTCAAGGAGACCTATCGTGACCCGTTTTTCCTCATTCAAGCCGGCCGTGTGCGCCGCGCTGTTCGCGCTGTTGCCGGCCATGTCGCAGGCAGCGACGCCCGCGCTGCGCCCCGTCAGCGATACCGAATCCGCCGCGCTGGCCCAGCGCGTGAAGGACGAGATGCGCCATGCCTGGCAAGGGTATAAACAGTATGCCTGGGGCCACGACGCCCTCAAGCCCCTCAGCAGGAAGCCGCACGACTGGTACGCGCATTCGCTCCTGATGACGCCCGTGGATGCGCTGGACACGCTGGTCATCATGGGCCTGAAGGACGAAGCCAGCGAGGCGCGCGAGCTGATCGCGACGCAGCTGTCGTTCGACCAGGACATGGAGGTGCAAAACTTCGAGATCACCATCCGCCTGCTGGGCGGCCTGGTCTCGGCCTACCAGCTGACGAACGACGAGCGCCTGCTGGCCAAGGCGGAAGACCTGGGCAAGCGCCTGCTGCCCGTGTTCGAGTCGCCCACCGGCATGCCGTACACGCACGTCAACCTGCGTACCGGCAAAGTGCGCGGCAAGGTCAGCAACCCGGCGGAAACGGGCACCCTGGTCCTCGAATTCGGCATGCTGAGCAAGCTGACCGGCAATCCGGTCTACTTCGACAAGGCCAAGCGCGCGCTCGTGGAGACGTATAAACGCGCGTCGCAGGATGGCCTGGTGGGTTCGGCGATCGACGTCGAGACGGGCAAGTGGGTCAACACCGACGCCCACATCGGCGGCGGCATCGATTCCTATTACGAGTACCTGTACAAGTGCTACCGTCTGTTCGGCGACAGCGAATGCAAGGCTATGTGGGACAAGAGCATCGCCGGCGTGAACAAGGCGCTGGCAGACCAGCGCGACGGCGCCCTGTGGTACGGCCACGCCGACATGAACACGGGCCGCCGCGCCGCCACGCAGTACGGCGCGCTGGATGCCTTCATGCCCGCGCTGCTGGCGCTCGGCGGCGACCTGCCGCGCGCGAAGGCGCTGCAGGATTCCGGCCTGCGCATGTGGCGCCTCGCCGGCGTCGAGCCGGAAGCGCTGGACTATGCGCGCATGAAGATCACGTCGCCGGGCTATGCGCTGCGTCCGGAGATCATCGAATCCGCGTACTACCTGAACCACTACACGGGCGACGCGCGCTACCGCGCCATGGGCCGCGAGTTCTTCGAATCCTTCGTGCGTCACTGCCGCACGAACGCCGGTTATGCCGCGCTGAAGGACGTGCGCACCAAGGTGCAGGAGGATTCGATGGAGAGCTTCGTCTTCGCCGAGACGTTTAAATATTTCTACCTGCTGTTCGCACCGAAGACGGCGCTGGACTTCGACGCGGTCACGTTCAACACCGAGGCCCATCCGCTGCGCCTGCCGGCCGCGAAGAATTGACGGGAGCGAGCATGACCGTATTCTCCAATCCGCGCCTGGCCGTGCTGCTCGCGGCGCTCGTGCTGCCGCTGGCACCGCAGTGGGCGTGTGCTGCGCAGCAGCCCGACGCCACGCCCGTCAACACCTTCATCGGCACGCAGGACGAAGGCAACACGTTCCCCGGCGCGTCGGCGCCGTTCGGCATGATCCAGGTCGGCCCGACGGGCGAGCATTACGCCGGCTGGCGCTACAGCGACACGCGCATCCGCGGCTTCGGCCATTCTTACCTGTCCGGCGCGGGTTGCTGGGAGCAGGGCGGCCAGCTGCAGGTGCTGCCGGTCACGGGCCGCATCGGCCCCGGCGGCGACTTCGACACCGCCAAGGCCGAGAGCTTCGACTACAAGCGCTACGCAGCCGGCTACACGCATGACGGCGAGGTCGGCCAGGCCGGCTACTACAAGGTCCAGCTCACGAGCTACGGCGGCATCACGGCCGAGGCGACGGCGCTGACGCGCGCCGCGGCCGAGCGCTATACGTTCGCGTCCGGCACGGCGTCCGGCAGCGTGCTGCTCAACGTCGGGCAGGCCAACGAGCGCCATTCCGTCGTCGGCAGCGAGGTGCGGATCGTGGACGACCGCAGCGTCGAAGGCCGCATCACGACGAAGAGCTTCTGCGGCGGGGCGCAATACACGACGTGGTTCCGCATCGTGTTCGACCAGCCGTTCGTTGCCCACGGCATCTGGGACGACCGCGGCGGCCGGCCCGATGCGAAGGGCCCGAGCCAGCAGGGTGAAGCCCGGCCGCACGGCGTCTGGCTGACGTTCGACCTCAAGCGAGGACGTGCCGTCACGGCCGTCAGCGCGATCTCGCACGTGGATGCGGAAGGCGCGCGCGTGAACCTGAAGGCGGAAGGCATGGCTGGCGGCCAGCCCCTCGCGTTCGATGCGATGCGCGAGAAGGCGCAGGCGGCGTGGCAGCGCGAACTGGGCAGCGTGCGCATCGACGGCGGCAGCCAGGACGACCGCACCGTGTTCTACACCGCGCTGTACCACGCGCTGCTGCAGCCGCTGACGGGCAACGATGCGGACGGCCGCTACCGCGGCTACGACGACGCCATCCATACGGCGCAAGGCTGGACGTATTACGAATTCTTCTCGCTGTGGGACACCTACCGCGCGCAGAACCAGTTGCTTGCCCTGCTGCGTCCGCAGCGTGCGCGCGACATCGCGAACTCGGTACTGAAGATCCGCGAACAGGGCGGCTGGCTGCCGCGCTGGGGCTACGCCAACTTCGAGACGAACGTGATGACGGGCGACCCGGTCACGCCGTTCCTCGTCGACCTGTGGCGCTACGGCGCGCTGAAAGGCCGCGAGGCCGAAGCCTACACGGCGCTGCGCGAGAACGCGTTCGGCGTGCCGCCGCAGCGCATCCGCGCCCAGGGCCGCGCCGGCAACCCGAGTTACCTGAGCCAGGGCTTCGTGCAGTACGACCGTACGTTCGTGGCGAAGGGCATGGACATCGACCCGCACCACGGCGCCTCCTCGACGCTGGAATATGCGCTGTCCGACAGCGCGCTGGCCGTGATGGCGAAGGCGCTGGGCCACGCCGCCGATGCGCGCCTTCTGGAACAGCGCGCCCTCAACTGGCGCAAGGTGTGGGATGCGGACGTCGTCGACAAGGAGACCGGCCTGCGCGGCTTCCCGCGCCCGCGTGTGCAGGACGGCAGCTGGTTCGCCGACATCGCCGGCGCCTACGATCCGCGCAGCGAGCGCGGCTTCCACGAAGGCACGGCGTGGCAATACCAGTGGCTCGTGCGCCAGGACATCCCCGGCCTGGCCGCGGCGATGGGCGGCCCCGAGAAAGCGCTGCACCGCCTGGACCTGTTCTTCGACTACGACGCGCTCGCCGCCGATCCGGCCGCGGTGCGTAAATCGTGGGTGGTGGGGCCGTACAGCTACTACAGCCAGTTCCGCTACAACCCGAACAACGAGCCGGACCTGCACGCACCGTGGGTCTACACGCTGATGGGGCAACCGTGGAAGACGACGACCGTGCTGCGCGCGGCGGAAACGCTGTTCGGCAATGGCCCCAGCGGCGTCACCGGCAACGACGACCTGGGCACGATGTCGGCCTGGTATCTGTTCAGCGCCCTGGGCCTGTATCCGGACACGCCAGGCAGCGGCCGCTTCCTGCTGCATGCGCCGCGCTTCGCGCACGCCGAGATCGACCTGCCGCAAGGCCGCGTGCTGCGCATCGATGCGCCGGACGCGAAACCGGGCGAGCGCCGCTTTGTGCAGGGCGTGAACTGGGCGGGCAAGCCGGTGGCGCGCGTGTGGCTCGACTGGGAACAGCTGCAGGCAGGCGGCACGCTCGGTTATCGCCTTGCGCCGCAGCCGGATACGGCGGGGTGGGGGACGCATGCGCGCGACCTGCCGCGTGCGCCGGCCGGGATTGCGCCGTGAAGGCTGGCTGAAGAAATGCCGTTTCGTCCGTGGCTACAATGGGCCGGCGCTCATGGAGGAGTCACGGATGGAACGTCGACGTTTTTTGTTCGCTACGGCCGCCTGCCTGGCAGGGTGCGGCGGCGGTAGCGTGTCGCGCATCGACCCCGCCCCGGTCCCTGTCCCGCCGGCGGGCACCGTCGAAAACCTCACCGTCGCCAGCCGTGTGCTCGGCCGCACGATGAACGTCGCGCTGTATGTGCCGCGTGGCGGCGCGCGCCATCCCATCCTCTACCTGTTCCACGGCTTCGGCGGCAACGGCGCATCGTTCTTCGATGCCGGCCTGGCCATCAACCGCGCGGCCGACCGGCTGAGCGCACCGCTCGTCATCGCCGCCCCCGACTACGACAACGGCTTCGGCGTGAACACGACGCCGGCGCAAGGGACGCTGACCTCAGGCGGCACGATCGGCCTGTACGAGGATTATCTGATGACGGAGATGCTGCCTGCCGTCGAATCCCGGCTCGGCGTCACGGCCACGCGTGCGGATCGACGCATCGGCGGCGTGTCGATGGGCGGATTCGCCGCGCTGCATCTCGCATTGCGCCACCCGGAGATGTTCACGCGCGTGGGCGCGCATAGCGCCGCGTTATGGGACTACAGCGGCGCGGACCAGTTCACGGGCCAGCGCGACTGGCTGTACCCGACGCCGACCCTGCGCGCGGAACGCGATCCGATGCTGCTGGCCGCAAACGCCGGCCTGCGCGGCCTGCGCTTCTACCTCGACGTGGGCGACCGCGACCCGCTGCGCAAGCAGGACGAAGCGATGCATGCGGCACTGTCCACGCACGGCGGTGCCAGCGAATTGCATGTGGCGAGTGGCGGCCACGATGCCGCATTCTGGCGCAGCCGGCTGGAGAGCTGGCTGTCTTTCTACAGTGCCGCATAACGCTGCTGGCCGCGGCCAGTCGCCCCGCCAGATTCCACCCATCAAGTACGCGATAAATTCGGGGTCAGAGCACTTTTTTGGACAAAATCTTCAAAGAAAGATCTTGCGGAGCTTTGGCCAGCTTCGGCCTAGCTCGGCGTGCATGGCGTGCCGATTGCGCCAATCTCACAGAAGCTCTGTCCATCCGGACATTGAGCCGAAATGTACTCTGACCCCGAATTGGGTCGAAAATGTGTTCTGACCCCGAATTTTCAGCGCTGCTGCCCCTTGCCCGTCGCCGCCCACCAGATCCCGCCCATCAGGTGAGACAGGTACTGCGGGTCGCGGTACATGTCGCCGTTGTGGCCCAGCAGCGTGACGAACACGCGGCCCTTTTCGACCGTGTGGTACCACGCCACCGGGTGATCCTTGCCCATCCCGGTCGACACCTGGCCGGGCCAGATCTTCGTGACGTCGTAGCTGGACTCGTCGATGTTCAGCACGGGGTGGATCGCGACCTTGTACGGGTTCGTCGTCTCGTACCACTCGTCGCTCCAGATCCAGCGCTGGGGAATGCCGAACGTCGCGGGGAAGGTTTTATCCACGACATCGACGGCGCCCGTCTGCAGCATCGGGTGCGTCTTGAACGAGCGGCCGACGAGCTTTTCGTACCACACCCACCCGTTCGGCGGCGTGATCGCGGCGCGGTGCACGACGACGGCATTGCCGCCGTCACGCATGTACGCCTCGAACTTCGCGCGCTGCGCCGGGTTCAGTTCCTCGCCCGGCGTGTTGAGGAAGACGACGGCCGCGTACTGTTTTAAATCGCCGTCGAACGCCTCGGGCTTGTTCGTGTAGTTGAACTCGAACGCGTGCAGCTTCGCCAGCTTTTCCAGGCTCTCGCGCGCGATCGGAATGTATTCGTAGTGGTACTTGTTGGGGATGGCCAGCACGAGCAGCTTGTACTGGACGTCCGCCGCCCAGGCGGCCGGTGCGGCCAGCAGGGCCGCCGCCAGCGTCGATACGATCAGTTTCATATGAGTCCTTTCAAGGTGCGGGCACGCCTTCCGGTTTGCGCCCGTTGCGTGGCACGAGCCAGCCGCCGTCGGACAGCCAGTCGGCCAGCCGATCCGGCCAGTGCTGCAGCGAGATGCGTTCGCCGCGCTGGCCCACGTTGAATGCATGGTCCGTGTCCGCGTACAGGTGCAGCTCGGCCGACACGCCCGCTTTCACGAGCTGCTGGTACAGGGTGATGGTGGGCGGCATGCAGCATGTGTCTTTCGACCCGGCGACGAGGAACGCGGGCGGCGCGCCGTCCACGGTCTTGGCGGGAGAGCCCAGCGGCCCGGGATACACGAGCACCTGGAAGTCCGGGCGCGCGCTTTGGCGGTCCAGCGCGTCCGTCTTGCCGCGCGCTGAAGGCTCCGGATTGTCGGCGACGAGCGATACGAGTTCACCGCCCGCCGAAAAGCCCATGATGCCCACGCGCTGCGGATCGATGCCATAGTCAGCCGCATGCGCGCGCACCCAGCGCACCGCGCGGCGCAGGTCGGCCGCGCCATCGCCTTCGATGCTGTAGCCGGGAGAGTCCGGATCGCGCGCCAGCCGGTATTTCAGCACGAACGCCGTCACGCCCATGCGGTTCAGCAGCTTGCCCGCGACCACGCCCTCGTTCTGGAACACGAGCATGCGATGCCCACCGCCCGGCACGACGACGATCGCCGCGCCGTTCGCGTGGCGTGGGTCGGCGCGCAGCACCGTCAGCGATGGGTCGTGCACGTTGCTGACGTACGCGCCGTCCGTCAGCTTTTCGGCCTCGCCGTGACGCTTTTCGCAACCGGGCGCGCCGTCCGGCCACAGTTGTACGGCCTGCTGGGCACAGGCGCTGCCGGCGCAGGCCAGCGCCAGCAGGGCAGAGACGACGATGCGCTTAGTCGACATGGCTTGTGTACAGTGAGTGATGCGTGAGGATGAACAGGGTGCGCTTGTCGGCACCACCGAAGATCAGCTGCAGCGGACGCTCCGGCACGTCGATGCGGCCGCGTTCCTTGCCGTCCGGGCCGTAGATGAACACCTGGCCGTTGGCGACGTAGACGTTGCCGTCCGGACCCAGGGTCGCGCTTTCGCCGCCGCGGTCGGCCACCTGCTTCAGGTCCGTGATGGCGCCACCCTGGCCCACGAGACCGCTGAACGTGCGGTTCTCGGAACCGTTCGTGAAGATCACGCGCTCGCCCACGCGGGCGCTGGTAAAGCCGTGCGTGTCGAGCGTGTCGGACCAGCGGTAGCCCATGTGGTCAGTCGGCCCCTGGCGCGTCACACGCCACTCCGGCAGGACGAGGCTGCCGTCCGGCGACACGTATTCCTGCGCCTTCGGTTTCGCGACGTCGCGCGCGAACATCTCGCTCAAGGTGGTGAACTCGTAGGTCTTCGGATCGATCTGGTCCTGGAATTCGCCGTTCTGCCAGAAGTTGACGGGGATGACCACGCGCGCATCGGCACGCGCATTTGCACCCACGACGGCGGCCGTCGGCTTGATCATCGTGACACCGTCCGGCGTCGGCGGCACGTCCGGCTTGAACGCGTAGACGCTCGCGCTCTGGCCGTAGTGCGACAGGACCATCACGTTGCCGCTGCGGTCGATGGCGAGGTTGACCGGATCGAGCGGCGTGTCGCGCACGATTTCCAGGCCGCGGTCGCGGCTCCACGCGTGGACGCGCTTGAAGTGGCGGTCGATGAAGTACAGCTTGCCGTTGGCGTCGACGGCGGCGCCGGCGATGGAATAGAAGCCGTCGGCGACCTTCTCGACCTTGCCCAGCGGCGCCGGCGCGCTCGCCTGCTGGCCCGTGTAGTCGAGGATCGCGAATTCCCGCTCGCGCACCTGGATGTTGTGCGTGACGTCGGTGATGGCGTTCTCGTACGGGTACTTCGATGCGCGCGCATACGTCGTGCAGCCATTCTCGTCGCAGGTGGCGAAGCCGCTCTCGCCGTTCACGTGCACGTTGCGGAAGCGGATGTCGCTGGAATTCGCGATGCGCACGGCCGTCACCGCCGGCTTGATGGAGCGGGTGACGCGGTAGCCGTGGTAGTTCGCGATCAGGATGTTTTTGGAGTTGCGGATGTCGAGCGACACGGAATCCATGCCGTCGCGGACTTCCTCTTCCGTCTGCGGTGCGAAGAACGACCAGTTTTCCACGCCGTCCAGCACGATCTCGTTGCGGATGTGGTGCTCGGCCGAGAGTTCGTACACGCGGCCGGGCGTCTTCGTGTTCGTCACGTAGAAGCCCGCCTGCGCATAGCCGCTCGGCGACCAGATGCCCGTGAACGTGCCGCCTCCGCCGTCCGTCACCCAGACGCTCGGGTACTGGCGGTCCCACCAGGCCGTCGTATCCCACCGGTCCGTCTTCTTGTACGGATCGGCGCGCGTGCCGTCGTACAGGCGCGTGCCGTGGCCGCCCTGGATGCGCACGTCGTCGACCAGCGATTGCTCACCAGCGCGCCACAGAAGCGCGACGGCGCGGTTGTTGACTTCACCTGTTGCGAGGCCGATGCCGGACACGATGCCGGCGCCGCCGCGCGCGCTTTCCAGCAGCGCCTTCGGCGTGTCGACGCCCTGGAACAGCGGCGAGCCGTTCGGCAGCACGAGCTGCGTCAGGCCCGGGTGCAGGCCGACGATCACGGTGTCCGGCTTCATGCGGATCGTGTCGTTGACCATGTAGAAGCCCTGCGGCAGGTACACGACGCGGTGGCTGTCGATGGCCTTCTGGATGGCGGCCGTGTCGTCCGCGCGGCCGTCGCCATTGGCGCCGAACGTGTGCGCGTTGGCCCATTCCTTCGACGGCGGCAGCGCTTTCAGCACGCGCTGCGGGGCGGCCTTGGCACTCAACGGCGCGGTCTTGTAGTTCGTCGTGAAGCGTCCCGGCGCGCCCAACTGGTCCAGCTTCATGCCGTAATTCAGTTCCGTGACCTCGTACGCGCGGCCGGCGCCCGCGAGCGTCTTGCCGCTGTCGCGGAACTTCGCAAAGGTCGGGACATTGCGCGCGGAGGCGTGGTCGAACGCGATCTGCGTGTAGACATTGTCCTCGTTGCTGATGACAACGGCGGCCTTCGCCACGTTCTCGAAGCGGACGTTCTTCGCATACAGCCAGTCGCCGTAGCCGCGGTCGATGTCGATGCCGACCGGGGTGTCGCGGATGTCGACGTTGTCCAGCGTGAGACCGGCCTCGTGCTCGCGGATGGCGGCGTCGCGCTGGCCGTCGAACGTCGCGTCGACGAGCGTGAACTGCCAGGCCGGCGACGTCTTTTCGGCGAGGATGCCGTAGCGGCCGCCGTGGAATTTCAGGTCGTAGGCGATGTTGCCGACGTGGTAGACGCCGGCGAGGCCGCTGCCGATATGGAAATCGATGTGCGACAGGTTCGAGTGCTGCGCCGTGTGCATGCGCACGCCGGTGGCGGCCGGGTTGCCGTCGCCGATCTCGAAGTCGACATTCGACAGCACGGAGTAGAACGTGGCGGAATTCGCGTCGCGCACGTCCTTCTCGGCGCCGACGGCACCCGCGACGGGCATCGGGACCTTGCCCACCGTGTACTGGTCGCCGCCGGTGAAGATCACCATGTTGGCGACGCCCTGCTGGAAGCCCGGCGTCTTCGGCGCCAGCACGAACACGGGACGCGTCGCGCCCACGCCGTACACGCGCACGGCGAGCGGGATCAGGATGCTCTTCGTGATGCGGTAGCGGCCCGACGGCAGGAACACGACGCCGCCTTCGCCCTTGTTGGCGGCGGCGTCGATGGCCCGCTGGATGGCCGCGGTGTCGTCCGCCTTGCCGTCGCCCTTCGCGTGCACGACGACGGCGCGCGGGTCTTCGGGCATGGTCTGGAAAGCGGATACGGATGCGGCGGCGCAGTTGCTTGCGGGCGCGGCAAGCGCGAACGCGAGCGCCAGCGCCGCAGGCAGCGTTGAAAGCGTAGTCTTCATTTATTTTTATCCTTGGGTGACGAACAGCGACAACAACATCACGAACAGCAGTCCGAACACGCCGACGATGGTCTCCATCATCGTCCACGAGCGGAACGTATCCTTCAGCGACAGGCCGAAGTATTCCTTGAACATCCAGAAGCCGGAATCGTTCACGTGACTGAACATCAGGCTCCCCGCGCCGACAGCGAGCACCATCAGGTTCGGGTCGACACCTGAGCTTTCCACGAGCGGCCCGACGACGCCGGCCGCCGTGATGCCGGCCACCGTGGCGGAGCCGAGGCACACGCGGATCAGGGTCGCGACGGCCCAGCCGAGCAGCAGCGGATGCACGGGCATGTGCGCGAGCTGCGTGCCCAGTTCCGCGCTGACGCCGGAATCGATCAGCACCTGTTTCAATCCGCCGGCGCCGGCGATGATCATCAGGATCGGCGAGATTTCGCGCAGCGCGCCCGCGGCGCTGTCGGTCACGCGCTTGAACGGCTGGCCCCGGCCGATGCCCAGCGTGACCACGGCGACGCCGTACGACAGCAGCATCACGACGAGCGGGCTGGATAGGAACGCGAGCGGTTTCGCCAGGTCGGGACGGGCCAGTGTGACGAGCGTGAGGGCGCCCAGTACGACAACGGGCAGCAGCGCCGTCACGAAGCTGTTGAAGGTACCCGGCAGCTCGCTGTCGGGGATCTCCTGCTGCGCCGTGCGGAACATCGGCGCGGGCTCGGCGCGGATGTGCTTCAGCGACATGGCGAAGATCGGTCCGGCGATGATCAGGGTCGGAATCGCGACGACGAGGCCGTACAGCAGCGTCTTGCCCATGTCCGCATGCACGGCGACGACGAGCGCCGTCGCGGACGGGTGCGGCGGCAGGAAGCCGTGCGCGATCGACAGGCCCGCCAGCAGCGGCATGCCCAGCGCGACGGCCGGGCGGCCCGACTGGTACACGAGCGAGAAGATCAACGGGATCATCAGCACGAAGCCGACGTTGTAGTACAGCGGCATGCCGACGACGAAGCCGGTGACGGTCATCGCCACCGGAATCCGCGCCATGCCGAGCCGGTCGACGAGACTGATGGCGATGCGCCGGGCCGCGCCGCTGTCGGCGATCAGCTTGCCGAACACGGCGCCCAGGCAGATCACGACGACCAGGGACCCGAGCAGGTCACCGATCCCCTTTTCGATGGCGCCCGGGATCTTCGCGGCGGGCATCCCGAGCATCAGGGCGGCGACGATCGCTGCGACGACGAACGCGAGGAGCGGCTGGATCTTGCCCCACGCGATCATCACCGTCAGCAGACCGACCGCCAGCAGGACTGACAGCAGGTTCCACATGGCCGGCCCCGGTCAGAAGTTGTAACGCAGGCCGGCGCGGTAGGTGCGTCCCACGACGTCGTACAGGGCCGGGTTGATCGCGAAACTCGGGTTGGCCTGCGGTGCCGGCTCCGGATCGCGGTCCGCCAGGTTGTCGATCTTGAAGTAGACCATCATCTGCTTCGACACGTTGTAGCTGCCGCCGAAGTCGATGTAGGTCGCGCCCTTCATCTTGTTGTCGTAGATGGTCGGGTGGATCAGCGTCGACACCGGGCAGTTGGTCTGGCACTCGATGTACTCGTTGCTGTACTTGCCGTCGCTGAACCAGCGTTCGGTCAGGGTCAGGCTGAGTTTATCGTTGTCCCAGGTCTGCGTCGCGAGCACCTTCCACTTCGGCGTGTTGCCCAGGTTGACGCCCGCGCCTTCCGACGGGATCGTGCCGACGACGCCCGAATCCGTGATGAAGTGCAGCGTGCGGGTGGCCAGTGCGCGCACCGTGAAGCGGCCCGGCAGGCTGAATTTATCGAGGTTCGTGCGGTACGCCGACTCGATGTCGAAGCCCTTCAAATGCAGCGAAGCGAGATTGAAGTTCTGCACCGTGACGTAGTTGTTGCCCGGGCTGTTCAGCACCATCGCCTGGCAGATCTCCTGGTTGCCGGCCACGCACAGGTCGACTTCCTGCTGGATCGACAAGGTCGAGATCACGTCTTTGACCTTGATGTCGTAGTAGTCGACCGACGTCGAGAAGCCCGGCGCCCAGCTCGGCTGGCTCAGCACGATGCCGAACGAATTGTTGCGCGCGATTTCCGGACGCAGGTTCGTGTTGCCGACGGTGCGCTGCTGCACGCTGACCGTGTTGCCCTGGTACTGCACCTGGTTGTTGACGACGACCGGCGCCGCGAACAGTTCCGAGAGATTCGGTGCGCGCACGTCCTTCGAGCTGACGGCGCGGAAGCGCAGGCCGTCGATGGGCGTCTTCCACGTGGCGCCGAGCTTCCAGCTGCTCACGCTGCCGGCGGTGCTGTACCTGGTCTGGCGGTCGGCGAGGTTCAGGTTCGCTTCGCCCCATGCGTCGGACTTCAGCACGGGCAGGTTCAGCTCGACGTAGGCCTCGCGCACGTTATAGGAACCCGCGCCGTTGTGATAGTTACCGGCATACCAGTTGTTGCCGACCGTGCTGTTGAGGGTCGGGTCGGCGGGGTACCCGGCGCCGCCGATCGAATCGGGCGAGACGCCGGCGCCGTACGGGTCGCCGTGCACGTCGTACTTCTCGCGGCGCCATTCGGCACCCGTCGCCATCGACAGCGGGCCCGCCCAGCCTTCCCAGATCTCGCCGTTGAAGTTGGCGCTGGCCACGTCCTGGCTTTGCGTCGTGCGCTGGATCGGGCCGGCGGCCGGCGCGACATAGCCCCACGCGGCCGGATCGACCGGGTTGTTGCCGATGATATTCAGCGGCACGCAACCGTTGGCGGCGGCGACGGCGTTGCGGCAGACGATCTTGCCGCTGGCATCGCGCACGGCATCGATCGCGTTGTTGTAGCGCGTGTTCAGCGTGATGTCGTGGACGTTGATGTTCGTCGTGTTCTCGCCGTGTTCCGCGTACGCGTCGTACGACCAGTCCTTGCCGAACAGGGTGAACTTGCCGTCGCCGCCGATGACGAAGCGGCGCTGCGTGCGCGTCGGGTGGACGTTGATATTCTCCGGGAAGATCGCGTTCGCCGTGCCGTACTGGAAGTTCTTGATGTTGTTGGCCGCGCAGGCCGCCGTGATCGACGCCGGCAGGAACGGGTTGTCGCACTGGATCGTCAGGTTGGCCTGCTTGGCCGCGCCCGGGTTCGGCGAGAAGTGCGATTTCACCTGCGCATAGTTGGCGGTGAAATAGATCTCGTTATCCGCGTCGAGGTCCCACGACAGGCGCGTATAGGCGACCTGCCGCTTGAAATTCATCGCGAGGTTCGTGCCTGCACCCACGCTGCCCGACAGGTCGCCGCCCACGCAGAACGGATTCACGCAGTTCGTGACCTGGCCGGTGCGGGTCGGCACGCCGTTGGAACCGTAGGCGAATTGATAGGGCACGCCGCCGTCGCCGAACGCGGTACCCTGCAGCGGGCCGTTCGTGATCAGGCCGTATTTCGAATACTGGTATTGCTGGGCGTGGTCGACGACCTTGTATTCCGGCTTGCCGTCGTTCGTCTGCGACAGCGGACGGCGCTGGAACACCGTGTTGCGATACCACGTGCGGCCACCGGCACCCACTTCGCCGAAGCCCGGCGAATCGATGCCGTTTTCCTTGCTGAACTCGCCGCTGACGGTCGCGTGCAGGCGGTCGTCCATGAAGCCCTTGCCCCAGGCGGCCTGCAAGGTGCCGCTCTTGTCGTCGTGGTATTTCGTCTGGCCGCCCTCGACGTTCGCTTTGAAACCCGTGAATTTTTTGTCGGTGATGAAGTTGACGACACCGCCCACCGCATCCGAACCGTACGATGCCGATGCGCCGCCCGTCACGACGTCCACGCGTTTCACCAGCAGTTGCGGGAACTGGCTGACGTCCGTCACACCCGTCACGTTCGCGCCGACGACGCGTTGGCCGTCCAGCAGGGTCAGGGTCCGGATGGTGCCCAGGCCGCGCAGGCTCAGCGAGCTCAAGCCCTGGATGCCGCTCGACGTGCTGTTGGTGCTCGTCGTGCGGCCTGTGCTGCCTTGCAGCGCCGGCAGTTCGGCCAGCGTGTTGAACAGGTTCGGCTTGGCGGCTTTTTCCAGGTCGGCCGCGGACAGGCTCGTCGTGGGCGTCGGCTGGGTGAAGCCGCGGGCCGCGATGCGCGAGCCGGAAATCCGGACGACGTTCGCTTCCGGGACGGGGGCGGCGGCGGCTTCAGGGGCCTGGGCCGCCGGGGCATCCGCGGCAGGTTGTTGTGCAGGTTCCGTTTGCTGGGCGTGAGCGGCGCCGAGCATGCCGCAGGCGCTGGCGACAGCCAGGTTGATGAGGGTGCGTTGCAGTGGTGTACGCATGGTAGTCTCCATTATTCTCATGTGGTCGGCATGCCGCCTCGGATGGGCGGCTGGGCCGGGACGACGATTTACTGATTGATCGATGCGATGATGCTGGCCACCAGGTCTTCCGGCGGCTGGGTAATGTCCAGGGTGATGCCGGCTTCGTCCGGCTGCAACGGCTCGAGGTCGCGCAGCTGGCTGTCCAGCAGGGTGATCGGCATGTAGTGGCCGATGCGTGTCTGCATGCGCGCCGCAATCATGCCGCGCGGACCGTGCAAGTGAGCAAAGCGCAGGTTCGGGTCGGCCTGGCGCAACATGTCGCGGTAGCGCCGCTTCAGTGCCGAGCACGACACGACGACGCCCGTGCCGCGTTCGCGCGCCGCGCCGATCTCGTGGGCCAGGGCCTGCAGCCAGCCGGCGCGGTCATCGTCCGTCAGCGGGATGCCGGCCGACATCTTGACCACGTTCGGCGCCGGGTGATACGCATCGCCCTCGAGGAAGGCGACGTCGAACGCAGCGGCGAGGGCGGCAGCGATCGTGCTCTTGCCGCAGCCGCAGACGCCCATGATGACCCAGCGGCGGCCTTCGCCCGACGGGTTGGATACATCGCTTGGTGATGCCATTCTGTCTCTCTTTCTGTCAATTCACAGCGACCGTTAGCGCTATCATTTTTGCCAAGTCTTCAATAAGGCGGCAGGTTTGTAAAGGGTTATTCATGTTGCGGAGCAAACCGTGCGGCGGCTGGATCATGCGATTTGCATGAAATGACCTCGGTTTCGGAGCTGTGTCAGAGGGAAACTAGTGAAAATGGACTGATAGCGCTATCAGTTGTGCGCAGCGGCACGCATGGCAGTCGTGTGGCGTTTACAACACGTTTGCATCGCCGGGGGGCGGCGTGGCCGTCACCTTGGTCCGGTGCAGGCGCATCTGCACGACGAACATCCGCAGCGCGGCCAGGAAGGGAACGGACAGGAAGATGCCGGCCACCCCGGCCAGTTCCTCGCCGGCGAGCAGGCCGAACACGACGAGGATCGGCGGCACGTCGACGCCTTCGCTCATCAGGTACGGGTTCAGCATGTAATCCTGGAAAACGCGGTAGCTGCCGATGAAGGCGATGACCCAGCCCACGTGCTCGTAGCCGCTGAACAGGGCGACGCCGACGATCGCGGCTGCTGCGACGAGCGGGCCCAGCACGGGAATCACTTCCAGCAGGGCCGCGACGCCGGCCAGCAGCAGCGCGAACGGTACCCCCATCAGCGACAGCACGAGACCGTAGGAAAGGAGCGTCGCCAGCGACAGCAGGGCCAGGGCCCGGACGTAGCTCGACAGCACGGTGTTCAGGCCGTGCAGCACGTCCGTCCAGAAGGGGCCGTTGCGGCGGTGGCGCATCGTCACGAGCAGCTCGTCGAAGACGGGCGCCTGCAGGATCATCAGGAAGCTCAGGATCGGGACGACGACGATGTAGATCAGGTTGCCGGCCAGGTGCATCAACCCGGCGCCGACGTTGCGCACGAACGGCATCGCCTCCGCCGAACCGCCGTGCAACAGGTCGCGCAGGAAGGCGGCCAGGCGGGCACGTATGGGTTCGAGCAGGTGGGGCAGCGGCAGGCGCCGTTCCAGCGTGGCGGGATCGAGCAGGGTCGGCAACTGGTGCGCCAGCGCCGTCGCCTGCTCGGCCACGGTGCTCCCGAACAACCCGACGGCCAGCGCGACGAGCCCGATCACGACGAGGTAGACGAGGCACAACAGGGGCGTGCGCGGCACCCGGCCGCCGGCGATGCGCTGGGCCAGCACGAACAGCGGATAGATCAGGTAGCTGAACAGCACGGCGATCAGCATCACCAGCAGCGTCGTCCGCACGAGAAAGACGCCATACAGACCTGCAATGACCAGCGCGGCCGTCCACACCACGCGAGCCGTACGCGCATCGATACCGAACACGGCGTCTCCCTGTCAGCAACCCGCCACGGCGGCGGGCCTTGTCAGGATGATACGGTGAGTGCCGTCTGGCCGGCGCGCAACTCGGCCTGAGGTTGGTACATTCGGTGCTACATTAAGCCTGCACGGAACACGCAAGGAGGGCGACATGAATCGCAGCTATCGCTGGGCAACGGAGCAGGGTGGCGGCCTGGAGCATGTCGAACTGGAGACCGGGGCGACCGGTGTGACGGCCGAAGGCGTCCTTATCGGCCCCGCCGGCGGCCGCTTGTTTGCCTGCAGTTATCTGGTGTGCTGCGACGAGCAATGGCGCGTGCGCCGCCTCGACGTGCATGTCGCGGGCAAGGGGAGCGTCAGCTTGCGCGCCGACGGGGCCGGCAACTGGCTCGATGCCGGCGGTACGCCGCTACCGGCGCTGCAGGGCTGCATGGACGTCGACCTGTCCGGCAGTCCGTTCACGAACACGCTGCCGATCCGGCGCCTCGGCGACGCCCTGCGTGACCGCCAGGAAATCCGCGTCGCATACGTCGACCTGCCCAAGCTCGATGTCCAGCCCGTCGCGCAGGCGTACACGCGCGTGGCGCCCGACCGGGTGCGGTTCGAAAGCCTGTCGCGCCCGTTCGCCGCCGATCTAGACATCGACGGCGACGGCCTCGTTCTGCGTTACGAGGGGTTGTTTACGCGGGTCGCGGGCTGAGCGCTGTGGCTTGACGCCGCGCCGATCCACGTCAGGCGGTGCCACAGGGTTTCCAGCGGGCCCTGCTTGTGGCGCTGGAGCCACCAGGCGCTGAAGGTGCCTTGCAGCAGCGCGAGCACGATGCCGATCGAGATCGCCGCGACGGTGCCGGTCACCGCGTACAGGCCGAAGCCGAAGCCGTAGTACAGGGTCGTACCCACGATCGATTGCGTCATGTAGCTCGTCAGGCTCATGCGCCCCATCCAGCGCAGCTTGCCCAGCACGCGCCCGCCCGCGGGGCGGCGGAACAATAGCGCGAAACCCGTCACGAGCATCAGCATGACGTCCAGGTTGAGCAGGGGGTTGCAGATGGATGCCACCGGCCGGCGCAGGGCGTCGGCTGCGATCCATGTTTCCAGCTGGCTATGAATGAAGAACAGCGGGCCGAGCAGCAGTAGCGCGCCGAAAAAGACCCGGCGCCAGAGGCCGGTGTTCCGGTCGTTGACGGCGAACAGGCCGAGGCGCCCGGCCAGCATGCCGAACATGAACAGCGCGGGAATTTGCAGGACGCGGCCCATTTCCCAGCTCCACAACACGACGGCGTGCTTGCCGTTCGTGAGGTTGCCGATCCAGACATCGAGCACCGAACCGTGCATCAGGTATTGGTTGGCGCGGCCGAACAGTGCCCAGGATGCCGGATCGGGCAGCTTGCCCGGTGCGCTGCCCAGCGCCGCCAGCGCATCGAACCATGCGAACGGTTGCAGGCTCAGCAAACAGGCCAGCAGGAACACGGTGCACGTGCCCAGGCGCGCCACCGGGATCAGCACGAGGCCGAGCACGGCATAGATCGACAGGATGTCGCCATGGTAGAACGCGGAATTCACCAGGCCGAATCCGAGCAGGAGCAGCATGCGCCAGGCAAAGCGCGGCCGGAAATCCTCCCCGCGGCGGGCCCGGGCATCGTATTGCAAGTGGAACGTCAGGCCGAACAACAGGGCGAAGATGGCGTACGACTTGCCGCCGAACACGGCGAACATCGCATCCCAGATGGGTTGCCCCAGGCTCTTCAGCCAGGCCGGATCGCCGGGCGGCGAAAAATAAAGGTCGAAGTGCTCGATGTTATGGAGCAGCATGATCGAGACGATCGCAAAGCCGCGCAGGGCGTCGACCAGGTCGAGGCGAGAGTCGGTACGGGGCATGTCGGGTGAGGGCGTCATGGTATTCCTGTCCGTTTTTGGGCCCGGCCATTCTAGTTTGGAATCGTTTTCATATCACTATATTTTTTACAACGCCCGCGCTTATTTCTCGTTATAAGTTCACATCCGGTTACAAAATGCCGGTGTTTGTCGGCATCCTGCAACGGCTAAAAGTTTTTTCCCGGTGGCAAAGCACAGTTCCCGCAAACCGTTTAGAATTGCCTCCCATCAGCTTTCCACGCGCCAACCAGTCGGTTGGCGTTTGTTTTTTGGATCAAGACAGGTTTTTAAAAAAAGTCATCTACTAAATGCAAAATAAACTGCCCGCTACCACTGCCTCCCGCTCCCGCAGCGTCCCGCTCGCGCAATCGCAGTCGTTCGCCCTGCCGCTCCTGTTCACGGTATTCGGAGTGATCATGGGCTCGTGGGCCGGCCGTATTCCTTCCATGGCCGAACGCGTGCACGTGTCGCACTCGGCGCTGTCGATGGTCCTGCTGTGCGGCGGCCTCGGCGCCGTTCTGTCGTACCCGATTTCATCGCGCATGATGAGTTCGCTCGGCGCCCGCAAGACCATGCTCGTTTCCGGCCTGGCCCTGCTAGCCGTGCTGGTCGCCATTGGCGGCGCTCCTACCGTGCCGCTGCTGATGACGGCCGTCCTGAGCCTGGGCATCACGGCCAGCACGTTCGACGTCGCCGTCAACTCGGCCGCCACCCGCCGCGAAAAGCAAACGGGCAAGTCGGAACTGTCGAAGCTGCACGGCCTCGGCTGCGCCGGCGGCCTGGCCGGTGCGACCCTCGGCAGCCTGATGGCCGGCCTGCACATCGCACCGCTCACGCACTTCGTGATGCTGGCCGGTCCGCTGGCCCTGGCCCTCTACTATGGCTATGCGGCGCTGGATGCGGACGATGCCGGCGCGGCCGTCGAGAAGAAATCGTTCTCGCTGCCGCGCGGCCCGCTGCTGTTCCTGGGCGCACTCGGCTTCCTCGGTTCGATGGCCGAAGGCAGCATCGCCGACTGGAGCGGTGTGTTCCTGAAAGAGCATTTCGGCGCGTCAGAAGGCCTGGCGCCGCTGGCCCTGTCGTCGTTCTCCGTGACGATGCTGCTGGCCCGCCTCGTCGGCGACAAGCTCAAGGTCCGCTACGGCGCCCGTCCGCTCGTCACCAGCGGCTCGATGCTGGGCGCCGCCGGCCTGTTCTTCGCCGTGCTGTCGCCGAATGCCTACCTCGCCCTGTTCGGCTTCGCCGTCGCGGGCATGGGCATGGCGCTGGTGTTTCCGTTCGTGTTCAGCGCGGCCGGCGCGCAAGGTCCGGCGGCACTGGCCGGCGTGGCCAGCCTGGCCTACAGCGGCAGCCTGATGGGGCCGCCGGTCATTGGCGCCATCGCCCAGGGCATGGGCATGCAGATCGCCATCGCCTACATCGGCGGCCTGGCCTGCCTGATCGCCTTCGTGGCCAGCCGTTCGCGCCTGCTGAAGTAAGTTCTATTTCGTTTGCGCTGTGCCAAGCCCGTGCGCATCCCGCAGAACTCCAGTACGCCTGCGTACTCCAAGCAAACGTCGCCCGTCTGCCCGGAGTTGCCATGCCAAGCGAAATCGATGCCGTGTCCGTCGTCTGGTTCCACGACCGCCAGCTGCGCGAACGCGACTGGCCGGTGATGTTGCCTGTCGCCGCCGAGTCAGGTCGGGGTGGCGTATGGGAATGGATCGCGGCTAACCACCGCTACAACGGCCTGCTGTGGCGCGAGGAAGACCGGGTGCGCCGGCTGGACGTACCCCCGTCGGAAATCGCGGCCGGCAAGCGCCTCATCGACCGCTACAACCAGAAGCGCAACGACGCGGTCGAATCCATCGACGAAGCGCTGCCGGCCGACCTGCGCCACGTCGTCTGCCAGCCCGGCGCGCGGCTCTCCAGCGAAACGGCCGGCGCCATGATCGACCGCCTGTCGATCCTCGCCCTCAAGATCCACCACATGCGCGCGCGGACGCAATGCACGGATGCGGACGGCGCCCACGTCCGCGCATGCACCGCCAAGCTCGACCGCCTGCTCGCGCAGCGCCAGGACCTGATGTCGTGCCTCGACCTGCTGCTCGCGGACGCGCGGGACGGACGGGCTTATTTCAAGCTCTATCGCCAGTTCAAGATGTGCAACGATCCCGCGCTCAACCCGTACCTCAACGGCGAGGCGCAGGGGCGTGGAAGGGCGACGCCGTGAACGAGACGATCGACGTCCTGATCCCCACCCGCAACCGGCCCGCGGCGCTCGCGGTGACGCTGGCGGCACTCGGCGCGCAGACCTGGCCGTCGTTGCGCATCGTGATTGCCGACCAGTCGGACGGCGACGGCGTCTGCGCGCAGGGGGAGGTGCAGGCAGTGCTGCGCTACCTGCGCGTCACCGGGCGCAGCGTGGACACGTTCCGGCGCCCGCGCCGCCGCGGCATGGCCGAACAGCGTGCTTTCCTGCTGGACCAGGTGCGCGCGTCCTGCTGCCTGTTCGTCGACGACGACGTGATCCTCGAACCGGACCTCGTCGCCCGGCTGCATGCCGTCCTCGGCGAGGAACGCTGCGGCCTCGTCGGCAGCGCGTTGCACGGGTTGAGCTACCTGGGCCAGTTGCGGCCCATGCAGGAGGCGATCGAATTCTGGGAGGGGCCCGTGATGCCGGAAACCGTGCGGCCCGGCAGCCCGGCGTGGGCGCGTCATCACCTGCACAGCGCGGCGAACCTGTTCCACGTGCAGACCCGGCTGGACGACGGACCCGGGACCACCCGGCGCTACAAGATCGCCTGGGTGGGCGGCTGCGTGATGTTCGATACGGCCAAGCTGCGCGCGGTGGGCGGCTTCGACTTCTGGCGCGACCTGCCGGCCCAGCATTGCGGCGAGGACGTGCTGGCCCAGCAGCGTGTGATGGCAAGGTACGGCGGCTGCGCGATTCTTCCGTCCGGGGCGTATCACATGGAACTGCCGACGACCATCACGGCACGGGCCATCGATGCGCCGTATGTGTTGCCGCTGACCGAGCCGCACGATGCGACTGGCCCGTGACTGTCTGGACGACGTGCACAAGATCGCCGTGCTGCGCCCGAGTGCGGTGGGCGACTTCGTGTTCGCATTGCCGGCCCTGCACGCGCTGAAGCAGGCGTATCCCGGGGCCGAGCTGGCGCTGGCAGGTAAAGCCTGGCACCGCGTGTTCCTGCAGGGACGCCCCGGGCCGGTGGACCGGGTCGTCGAGGTCCCGCCCATGCAAGGCGTGGGGCTGCGGAGACGGACGCAGAACAGGTCGAGCGCTTTGTCGCCGATGTGGGCATCGACGAGGTGGAAGCATTGGCCCAAGCAGCTCTGGCTTACCAATAAGGCCACATGCCGGCACTGCGCTGGCGGCTTGGCGCCGTGCCGGCCAGTAATGCACGTGCGTGTTCCAGGACGACGTGTACACGCTCCGCACCCGGATCCCAGATGCAGCGGTGCGTATGGCGGTCGAGCGGCGCCCAGCGGGCGATGTCGGCCTTGCTGAACACGACGACACTTTTCAGCCGGAGGCCAGCGGCGATGTGGGACACGCCCGTGTCGTTGCAGAGCAGGACCCTCGCACCCCGCATCAGGACAGCCATCGCGCCGATCGAGATGGGCGCGGCGGCGTCGAGCGGTGTGTGGTGCATGCGGGCGGCGACGTCGGCCGTCAGGTCCGCTTCCTCGGCCGAACCCGTCAACACCACCTTGAGGCCGAACTCGGCCGCGAGGCGGTCGCCGACCTCGGCAAACAAGGCTGCCGGCCAGCATTTGTCGCGCTTGCGTGCGCCCGGGTGGATGCACAGGTAGCTGCCGGGCGCGAGCGTCGTGCCGGGGCCGCTGGCGCGCCATTCGTCCTCGTCGTCGCGCGACAGCGGGAATTCCAGGTGGACCCCGGTCGATGGTGCGCCCAGCTGCTCCATCAGCGACAGCAAACGTTCCGGCTCCGCCCCGATTTCCGGATAGGGAAACAGGACGGTGCGGTCGCGGACAACGGGCGCGCCACGGCAGAACCCGGCCATCGCTTGCGCGCCGAAGCCGCTGACGATGTCGTTGCTCACGTCGTCACTGCCGTGCAACTGCAGCGCCAGCGCGAACTGGCGGGTGCAGAGGCTGTTGTAGAAATGCGCGAGCGCTTCGTGCCGGACCGGCTGCTCGGGCAGCAAGGGGTGGCCGGGAAAGCAGATGAATTCATCGATGTAGGCATCGAACCTGTCCGCGAATTGCCGGGCCCACGGCAGGCCCACCAGCGCGATATGCGCGCACGGCACCGCGGCACGCAGCGCACGCAGGGCGGGCACCGCGCACAACATGTCGCCCAGGTGGAGGGCGCGGAATACGATGACCGAAGGCGGGTCGAGGCGTTGCAGCAGTGGTCGACGGTACACTTCTTCCTCCTTTCTCGCCTGCGTTACCGCGCTACCTTCGCAACAGGCCTTCGTGTTGGGTTGCGATGCAACGGTCCTGCTGAGGCTTGGAACACGATGAGCTGGATTAGTTCATCCATTCGTGCGGTGGCTGGATGTCGGGCAGAAGGCAGCCGGGCGGCGGCCTGAACGGCGCGTCGAAACCCGGTATCATCGACGGGATTTCCTTGATGACCGGATACCCCATGCTCCAGACGCCCGCTTCGTTCACGCCCCTGATGGCTCCGCAGCAGGATGCCGCACCGCTGTCCTTCGTCTTTCACGGCGGGCGGCTGCTCGTGCGCGAGGCCGATCTCGGCCTGCCCGACGAGGCCGCGGTGCGCAGCCTCGCGCTCGCCTCCCCGTGCCTGCAGCCGGTGGGCCTGCTGGGGGAGCGCTACTGCCAGACCGCGTGGGTCGACGACGAGGCCCTGGCACCGGCCGGCTACGCGTGGCGCGGGCTGCGGTCGCTGTTCGGCGAGTTCGACGAAGGCCGGCTCGGCGTGGCCGCGCGCGCGGCCCAGATCGCCGAATGGGCGCGCACGCACCGCTTCTGCGGCGCCTGCGGCAGCGGCACCGTCCTCGCGGCGGGCGAGCGCTGCTTCAAGTGCGTAAACTGCGGCCACATGGCCTATCCGCGCATCTCGCCGGCGATGATGGTGCTGGTCCGCAACGGCGACAAGGTGCTGCTGGCGCAGCACACGCAGTACACCGTCAAGCGCTTCGTGCCGCTGGCCGGTTTCCTGGAAGCGGGCGAAGGCATCGAGGAAGCGGTGCACCGCGAAGTGTTCGAGGAAGTGGGCCTGCGCGTGCGCAACCTGCGCTATTTCGGCAGCCAGTCGTGGCCGTTCCCGCATTCATTGATGATCGCGTTCACGGCCGATTACCTGGACGGCGAGATCCGCACCGATCCCAACGAGATCAGCGAGGCGCGCTGGTTCGGCCCGGATGACGAATGGCCGGAACGCGTGCCGCACCTGTCGATCTCGAGCATGCTGGTCGACAGCCACCGCCCGCCCGGACGCTGACCGCGCCACTCGGCTCATGGCGTGGGCGTGGCCGCGATCCTGCCTTCCACGCGCAGTGCCAGCGGCGTTTCCTCCGGCCGCGTGCCCGTGCTGCGCATGCGCA
>Ga0187844_10000061_pt1 | contig 73837 bp, 66 predicted proteins | sample SpaLakP09_SKY_50_FD_134517 | JGI IMG/M metagenome (GOLD analysis project Ga0187844, IMG submission 134517) | Oligotrophic lake water microbial communities from Sparkling Lake, Wisconsin, USA - SP09_SKY_50 | ecosystem: Environmental > Aquatic > Freshwater > Lake | place: USA: Sparkling Lake...
CAGCGGCTCCATCCACGCCGCGATCTTGCGGAAGTGCTGGTCGGCCAGGATCTCGGTGGGCGCCATCAGCGCCGCCTGGTAGCCGCTGTCGATGGCCTGGGCGGCCGCCAGCGCCGCCACCACGGTCTTGCCGCTGCCGACGTCGCCCTGCAGCAGGCGCTGCATCGGATAGCCGTTCTTGAGGTCCTTGCGGATTTCCTTGAGCACGCGCTGCTGGGCGCCGGTCAGCTGGAAGGGCAACTGGCCCAGGAAGGCGTCGGACAAGGCGCCGACGGCCTTGAGCACCGGCGCGCCCTTGGTGCGGCGCGCGCGCTGGGCGCGTTTCAGGGACAGCTGCTGGGCCAGCAACTCGTCGAATTTCATGCGGACCCAGGCCGGGTGCGAGCGGTCGAGCAGGGCGTTGGCGTCGATTTCCTGGGGCGGATAGTGCAGCAGGCGCACGGCCGGTTCGAAGTCCGACAGGCGCATGGACCGGCGCAGGGCCGGGGGCAGGGTATCGGCCCAGTCGACCCGGCGCATGGCGTCGGCAATGGCGCGCCGCAGTATGGCTTGCGACAAGCCTTCGCCGGACGGGTACACGGGCGTCAGTTCGGTGGGCAGCGGCGCGCCTTCGTTGATGACCTTGTAGCCCGGATGGACCATCTCGGCGCCGAAAAAGCCATGCTTGAGCTCAGCGCGGGCGCGCACCCGGGTGCCCTCGGCCAGCTGCTTGACCTGGCTGCCGTAGAAATTCATGAAACGCAGCAGCAGGTCGCCCGTTGCATCGGCGATGGTGACCAGCAGCTGGCGCCGCGGGCGGAAGCTGATTTCATTCCTGGTGACCACCCCTTCGACCTGCGACACGTGGCCGCCGCGCAGGCAGGCTTCGCGGATGGTGACCACGCTGGTCTCGTCCTCGTAGCGCATCGGCAGGTGCAGCACCAGGTCCATGTCGGTGCGCAGGCCCAGCTTGGCCAGCTTGCTTTCGTTGGATTTTGGGGCTGTTTTGGGTTTCGAGGGGGGCATCTAGGATAAAATAGAGGGTTGCCTTGCGCTTCTTCGCTATTGTACCTGTCGCCGTCATTCCCGCGCAGGCGGGAATCCATGCCACGCTGGCTTAGCGAAGGTGCTATGGGTTCCCGCCGGCGCGGGAACGACGTCCTTATTTTTTCCTGCTGAACTATCAAATGTACTCGCTTTCCGATTTCGACTTCGACCTGCCACCCGAACGCATCGCCCAGCTGCCGCTGCCCGACCGTAGCGCTTCACGCCTGCTGCACGTGGACGGGCAGCGCCTGGTCGACCGCCATTTTGCCGACATCGTCGACCAGCTCTCGCCGGGCGACCTGCTGGTCATGAACGACACGCGCGTGCTCAAGGCGCGCTTTTTCGGCGTCAAGGAAACCGGCGGCAATGTCGAAGTGCTGGTCGAGCGCGTGCTCGACAGCCGCACCGTGCTGGCCCAGGTGCGCGCATCGAAGTCGCCCAAGCCGGGCAACCGCATCCGCCTGGCCGACGCCTTCGACGTCGTCGCGGGCGAGCGCGCCGGCGAATTTTTCACGCTCACCTTCGACGGTGACGTGTTCGAACTGATCGAAGCGCACGGCCGCCTGCCGCTGCCGCCCTACATCGAACACACTGCCGACGCCTTCGACGAAACGCGCTACCAGACCGTGTATTCGCGCGAACCGGGCGCCGTGGCCGCGCCCACCGCCGGCCTGCATTTCGACGACGCCCTGCTGGCGAAGCTGAAGGACAAGGGCATCGTTTTCGCCTACGTCACGCTGCACGTGGGCGCCGGCACCTTCCAGCCGGTGCGGGTGGAAGTGCTGGCCGAGCACAAGATGCACACCGAGTGGTACACCGTGCCGCAAGCGACGGTGGACGCCGTGCGCGCCGCCAGGGCCGCCGGGCGCGACGTGGTCGCCGTCGGCACCACCAGCCTGCGCGCGCTGGAATCGGCGTCGCAATCGGGCCAGCTCGAAGCGGGCAGCGCCGACACCGCCCTGTTCATCACGCCCGGCTACACCTTCAAGACCGTCACGCGCCTGATCACCAATTTCCACCTGCCCAAGTCGACCCTGCTGATGCTGGTGTCGGCCTTTGCCGGCTACGCCGAGATCCGCGCCGCGTACGCGCACGCCATCGCCAGCGAATACCGCTTCTTCAGCTATGGCGACGCCATGCTGCTTACCACTGACAACAAGTAAAGCCATGCTCGACTTCCAACTCCTGAAAACCGACACCAGCGGCCTGTCGCACGCGCGCCGCGGCCGCCTTACCCTCAACCACGGCGTCATCGAAACGCCGATCTTCATGCCGGTGGGGACCTACGGCTCGGTGAAGGCCATGTCGCCGGTCGAACTGAAGGAAGTCGGCTCGCAAATCATCCTGGGGAACACCTTCCACCTGTGGCTGCGCCCGGGCACCGAGGTGCTCAACAAATTCGGCGGCCTGCACGGCTTCATGGGCTGGGACAAGCCGATCCTGACCGATTCGGGCGGCTTCCAGGTGTTTTCGCTGGGCGCGATGCGCAAGATCACCGAAGAGGGCGTCAAGTTCCAGTCCCCGATCGACGGCAGCAAACTGTTCCTGTCGCCGGAAATCTCGATGCAGATCCAGCGCGCGCTGAACTCCGACATCGTGATGCAGTTCGACGAATGCACGCCCTACGAAATCGACGGCCGTCCGGCCACGACCGAGGAAGCTGCCAAGTCGATGCGCATGTCGCTGCGCTGGGCCCAGCGCTCGATGAACGAATTCACCCAGGGCGAAAACCCGAACGCGCTGTTCGGCATCGTCCAGGGCGGCATGTTCGAACACCTGCGCGACGAATCGCTGGCCGGCCTCGAAGAGATCAACTTCCCGGGCATCGCCATTGGCGGCCTGTCGGTGGGCGAGCCGAAGGAAGACATGATGCGCATGCTCGAACACGTGGGTCCGCGCCTGCCGGCCAACAAGCCGCACTACCTGATGGGCGTGGGCACGCCGGAAGACCTGGTGGCGGGCGTGGCCAACGGCATCGACATGTTCGACTGCGTGATGCCGACCCGGAACGCGCGCAATGGCTGGCTGTTCACCCGTTTCGGCGACGTCAAGATCAAGAATGCGCGCTACAAGGACGACCAGGGGCCGCTGGACGAAAGCTGCGACTGCTACTGCTGCAAGAACTTCTCGCGCGCCTATTTGCACCACCTGCACCGCTCGAAGGAAATCCTGGGCGCGCGCCTGAACACGATCCACAACCTGCATTACTACCTGAAGCTGATGAGCGAAATGCGGGACGCGATCGACGCCGACCGCTTCCACGCCTTCCGCCTTGAATTCAACGCCGCCAGGGCCCGCGGCGTCTAGCGCCTGGTCTTTTTTTGCCTCTTTTTTGCCTCTTTACAGGGGACTGTCCCAGGTTTCTGGGAAACAGAACTGTTTCCCAGAAACCTGGGACAGTCCCCTTGCAAAAGGAAATAACGTTGCCAGATAGCTGGAATTGGTCTGGCGCCGGCTGCCGGTGCTAGAATACAGCGCTGCTTTTTTAACTGATTATTCTCACATTGGAGTTACCGTGTTCATTTCTAACGCCTACGCGCAGGCCGCGCCTGCCGCCGCCGGTTCCGGCATGTTCGGCAGCCTTGGCACTTTCCTGCCGCTGATCCTGATGTTCGTGGTCATGTATTTCCTGATGATCCGCCCCCAGCAAAAACGCGCCAAAGAACAGAAATCGATGATGGACGCACTGGCCAAGGGCGACGAAGTCGTCACCACCAGCGGCATCCTGGGCCGTGTCGTCAAGGTCAACGATACCTATGTCACCGTCGAAATCGCTACCAACACGGAAGTCGTCGTGCAAAAGCACGCGATCTCCACCCTGCTGCCGAAAGGCACGCTGAAGTCGCTGTAAGCCTGACGGGCGGCATTGCGCCGCCTGCCTGCTCAATCTGAACGCTGGAATACTATGAATCGCTATCCCGTCTGGAAATACGTACTGATCGTCATCGCGCTGGTGCTCGGCGCGCTGTACACGGCGCCGAACTACTTTGTCGAATCGCCCGCCTTGCAGGTGACCACCGGCAAAACGACCCTCAAGATCACCAACGACACACAGCAGCGCGTGGAAGCGACGCTCAAGTCGGCCGGCATCAAGGCCGGGGAAGTCGGCATTGAAGGCCTGGGCAACACCACCTCGGTGCGCGCCCGCTTCAATACCACCGACGAGCAATTCAAGGCCAAGCTGGCGCTCGAGAAAGAGCTCAACCGCGACCCGGCCGACCCTGACTACATCGTCACGGTCAACCTGGTCAAGAACACCCCGAAATGGATGCAGGCGCTGGGCGCCAAGCCGATGAACCTGGGCCTCGACCTGCGCGGCGGCGTGCACTTCCTGCTGCAGGTGAACGCGGCGGAGACGGCCGAAACCAAGATCAAGGGCATCCAGTCGGCCATCCGCAGCCAGCTGCGCGACAAGAATGTGCGCCACGCCGGCATCGAGCGCAACGGCCAGGTCATCGAGATCCGGTTCCGCGACGACGCGACCCGCAAGCTGGCGCGCGACGTGATGACCAGCCAGATGCCCGACATGCTGCTGTCCGACACGGTGGACGGCGCCGACCTGAAACTGGTCGCCACGCTCAAGCCGGACGCGCTGCGCCGTACCATCGAGGAAGGCGTCAAGCAGAACATCGCCACCCTGTCCAAGCGCATCAATGAACTGGGCGTGTCCGAGCCTATCATCCAGCAGCAGGGCGTCGACCGCATCGTGGTCCAGCTGCCGGGCGTGCAGGACGTGGCCCATGCCAAGGACATCATCGGCCGCACCGCCACCCTGGAACTGCGCATGCTCGACGATACCATCACCCCGGGTACCGAATCGACGGCGACCATTCCGCTGAACTCCGAATTGTTCACCGCGGCCCAGGGCGGTCCGATGGTGCTGTCCAAGGACGTGATCCTGACCGGCGACTACATTTCCAGCGCCGTGGCCAGCTTCGACCAGAACCAGCAGCCTGTCGTCAGCCTTGACCTGAATGGCGACGGCGGCCGCAAGATGCGCGAAGCGACCCGCTCCCGCGTGGGCAAGCGCATGGCCATCCTGCTCAAGGAAAAAGGCAAGTACACCATCCTGTCGGCGCCGAACATCCAGGAAGAACTGGGCAGCCGCTTCAACATCACCAACATGGGCAACGTCGAGAAATCGAACGAGCTGGCGCTGCTGCTGCGCTCGGGCGCCCTGTCGGCACCGATGGAATTCATCGAGGAACGCGTGGTCGGCCCGCAGCTGGGCGCCGAAAACATCGCCAAGGGCCTGTATTCGACGGTCTACGGCTTTGCCGCGATCGCCGTCTTCATGATCATCTACTACCACCTGTTCGGTACCTTCAGCGTGGTGGCGCTGGCCTCGAACCTGCTGTTCCTGCTGGCGCTGCTGTCGCTGACGGGGATCACCCTGACCCTGCCGGGCATCGCCGCGATCGCGCTGGCGCTGGGCATGGCCATTGACGCCAACGTGCTCATTAACGAGCGGATCCGCGAGGAGCTGCGTTCCGGGGCCACGCCGCAGGCGGCCATTTCGGCCGGCTTCGACCGCGCATGGGCCACCATCCTGGATTCGAACGTGACCACCCTGATCGTCGGTATCGCCCTGCTGGCCTTCGGTTCCGGTCCGGTACGCGGCTTCGCCGTGGTGCACTGCCTGGGTATCCTGACCTCGATGTTCTCCGCGGTGTTCGTCTCGCGCGGCGTGGTCAACCTGTGGTACGGCCGCCAGAAGAAGCTCGCTGGCATCTCGATCGGCACGGTATGGACGCCGTCTGCCGGCACCGCGGTCACGAAATAATCAGTACTTACTAAACAGGATTCAAGATGGAATTTTTCCGGATCAAGAAAGATATTCCCTTCATGCGCCATGCGTTGATTTTCAACGTGATTTCGGCGCTGACCTTCGTGGCAGCCGTGTTCTTCCTTTTCCACAAAGGGTTGAACTTGTCGGTGGAATTCGAAGGCGGCACCGTGATGGAGCTGAAGTACCCGAACGCGGCGAACCAGGAAAAGATCCGGGCCGAGCTGGTCAAGCTGGGCTACGAGGCACCGGAAGTGACCAGTTTCGGCAATGCGCAGGAAGTCATGCTGCGCCTGCCGATCACCAAGGGCGTGGCCGGCGCGACCGGTTCGCAGCTGGCGTTCAATGCCTTGTGCGCGGCCGAAGGCGGCACTGCCAAGCAGGTCGAAGCGGTCGACGACAAGGGCGCCAAGGCAGTCAAGTCCAGCTGCTTCAATGCCGCCAACGTCGAAGTGCTGAACCTGCGCAAGGTCGAATTCGTGGGCCCGCAAGTGGGCGAGGAACTGGCGCAGAACGGCGTCAATGCCCTGCTGATGGTGATCATTTTCGTGATGGCCTACCTGGCCGCGCGCTTCGAATGGAAATACGCCGTCTCGGCCATCATCGCCAACTTGCACGACGTGGTCATCATCCTCGGCTTCTTCGCCTTCTTCCAGTGGGAATTCTCGCTGGCGGTGCTGGCGGGCGTGCTGGCGGTACTGGGCTACTCGGTCAACGAGTCGGTGGTTATTTTCGACCGGATCCGCGAAAACTTCCGCAAGCAGCGCAAGGCCAGTGTCGAGGAAGTCATCGACAACGCGATCACCAGCACCATTTCGCGTACCATCATCACCCACGGCTGTACCCAGATGATGGTGCTGTCGATGCTGTTCTTCGGCGGTATCACGCTGCACCACTTCGCCATCGCGCTGACCATCGGTATCTGCTTCGGCATCTACTCGTCGGTGTTCGTGGCTGCCGCCATCGCCATGTGGCTGGGCGTGAAGCGTGAAGACCTGATCAAGCCGGTCAAGGAAAAAGACGAAACCGACGGCGCCGTCGTTTAAGCGCGCGCCTGTTTTGCGAGAATGCCGTCCAGCCTGCGCTGTGCGGCATTTTTTTTGAGGGGAGCCCCGTGAGCCGTACCAACCGCTTGTTCCTGCTGCTTGACGCCCTGCGTGGCAACCGCCGGCCGGTGACCGCCGCCGCCCTGGCCGAACAGCTCAAGGTATCGGAACGCACCATCTACCGCGACATCCAGACCCTGGCCGAACTTGGCGCGCCGGTGGAAGGGGAGGCCGGGGTCGGCTACATGATGCGCGCCGGGCTGTTCCTGCCGCCCCTGATGTTTACCGCCGACGAACTGGAAGCGCTGGTGCTGGGCGCGCGCTGGGTCAAGCGCCAGGGCGACGACGGCTTGGCCGCGGCGGCCGCCAGCGCCCTGGCAAAGATCGCCACGGCCACCCCGAACGACCTGCGCGACATCATGGCCGACACCAGCCTGTGGGTGCCGCTGGGCCAGGCCACGGCGGAGGACAGCGCCTACGTGCGGCCGGCGCGCGAAGCGATCCGCCACCAGCACAAGCTGCGCATCGCCTACCGCGACGAGCACGGCGCCGACAGCGAACGCACGGTCTGGCCCTTCGCCCTGGCCTTCTTCGACGGCAAGCGCCTGCTCGCCGCCTGGTGCGAACTGCGCGGCGCCATCCGCCACTTCCGGATCGACCGCATCGTGCGGGCCGACGTGACGGACGTGCGCTACCCGGAACGGCGGCGCGACCTGATCCTGCGCTGGCGCCGCGAGCACGATATTGCCGAAGACTCCTGACAAAAACTGACGCGGGCAGCTCCTAAGATAGATGTTCTTTCAATCACTCCGGAGCCCCAAGCCATGCGCCTCTACCACTCAGCCTATTCGTCCAATGCGCGCCGCGTCGTCATCGCCGCGGAAGAACTCGGCGTGCCGCTCGACCTGGTCGAGGTCGACCTGATGAACCCGGCCGACCGCAAGCACCTGGCCGGGATCAACCCCAATTGCAAGGTCCCGGTGCTGCAGGATGGCGACTTCCTGCTGTGGGAATCGTGCGCCATCATGCAGTACCTGGCCGAACAGGCGCCCGGCCAGACCCTGTACCCGGCCGGCGTGCGGGCGCGCGCGGACGTGAACCGCTGGATGTTCTGGGCTTGCCAGCACTTCGCGCCCGCCATTGGCGTGCTGACCTGGGAGCACCTCTGGAAGGGCATGACCGGCAATGGCGACGCCGATCCGCGCGAGCTGAAACGGGGCGCGGCCGACATCGCCGCCTATGCGTCCGTGCTCGACAAGCAGCTGTCGGGCCGCCAGTGGCTGGTGGGCGAGGCGCTGACCCTGGCCGACATCGCGGTGGCGGCGCCCCTGATGTACCTGGAGAGCGCGCGGCTGCCGTTCAAGGGCTATTCCAACATCCTGCGCTGGCTCGGCCAGCTGCAAGCGCGCGAATCCTGGCGGCATACCGAGGTGCAGCTGCAGCCGCTGGCGGCCTGATCTCGCCGCTATGTGTGTTCACGCACAGAACTATATTGAACGCGGGACTATAGTGGGGCTGTCTCTTTCAGGACATCCCTAGTTTTGGACTTCGCCCGCTCTCACCAGCGGGCATTTTTTTGTCCGGACGAAAAAAAACCGGGGCAGGCCCCGGCGTTCTTGTCCCTGTTAAGCGTTACAGCAGGGCGGCCGTGAGGCTCTTCACTTCGTCGGCCGATTCTTCCAGGATGCTGTTGAGGGTACCGTCACCGATCACGAAGTCGATGGTCGACGCAGCCTGGATGCTGGTCGCGCCCGGACGCTGGTGCAGGGGCGAACTGACGGGCGCCAGGTCGTTGGCCAGCAGCAGGGTGTCGCCCAGGGTTTCCGGAGGCAGGGCGCGCATGCCGGTCCATAATTCCTCGATGGCGGCCATGACCGGCGCCGGCACGTTCAGTTTCTGCAACACGCAGCGGCCAATCTGGATTTCCCCATGCTCGATCCAGTCTTCCGGGTCGCCGTCCAGGATGCCGGGAAATTCCTCGGCGCGCGAGAGCAGGTAGAAACCGACCACTTCGTGCACGATGCCGGCAAACATGGCCGTTTCATGGTCGACATGGGCCACGCGGCGCGCGATCACCTGGGCCAGCGCGGCCACGTGGGCCGAGTGCTGCCACAGCTGGTCGGCCTTCTTGCGCAGTTCGGGGTGCTTGATCTTGCTGTCGAGCTGGCGCACGATGACGGCGGCGGCCAGCGCGTTCAGGGTGCGGAAGCCGACCCGCTGCACGGCGGTGCGCACATTGGTCACTTCATTGCCGGAACGGTTGTAGGCGACCGAGTTGGCGATCGACACCGTGCGCGCCGCCAGCAGCGGCTCGGCCTGCACCAGGCGGGCCGCGGCGTCGGCGTGGCAATCGGGATCGTTCAGCGCCCGCTGCAGTTTGAGGGTCGCATCCACATTGGTGGGAAACGTCAGCTCGCCGCGGGTTGCCTGAGCAGCAATACTTTTGAAGGCTTCAAGTCTGTCCATTGGAAACATATTCCTATAGGTAGGTCAACTTTGTCGCAAAAACGTACTTCGAAGCAATTTATTCTACGCCAATTGCGGCTCAGGGTTCACTAAAGATTGCATCGTAGCCATCTTGCGGGCCTTCGGCGTCGTTCAGCTCGTTCTCAAGGCCCAGATCGATCAATTCCTCGACCGCGTTCATGAAACTGTTGGCCTTGGTGGCGCCAATCAGGCGATAAATGTCGCCGTCCTCGTTGCGCACGCCGATCAGCATTTTTTCCTGGCGCACTTCGTCGGGCGTACCCTGGTTGAGCAGCAGGTTGCCGATGATGGACTTGTCGAATTTGGCGGGCTTGGCGCCGTCGAGGAGGGTGGTTTTCAAGATGCTTCCTTCTGTTGTTGTGTTGTAGGGCAGGTGGAACGGTCGGCGATGAGCTGCCGCAGCTTGCGCAAGTTGCCGTCGAGTGCCTCGAAATCGGCGTCGGACCAGGGCGTAAACAATTCCTTGCCCTGCGCCACCACGACCGGAAACACTTCGCCGAACACTTTCTCGCCTTCGGCGGTCAACCGCACAAAGAACGAGCGCTTGTCATCCATGCTGCGCGAACGGGCCACCAGGCCCTTCTGTTCCAGGCGTTCGATGACGCCGGTCAGCGTGCCCTTGGTGATCAAGGTCTTGTCACCCAGTTCCTTATACGTCATCCCGGGCGTATTGCCCAGCGTGGCGATGATATCGAACTGGGCATGCGTCAGGCCGCAACGGCGCACGACCTCGCCGGAAAAGCGTTCGAATCCCTGAAGGCATTCGGCCAGCAAGCGCACACTCTTTAAGTATCGTTCCCCCATGGGCACTGATTATAGCCGCCTGCGCCGGGTTTGGCCGGGCACGCATTCGCGTTTTGGCGCCGCCGCGGGTACCATGGCGGGCTGATGCCGATTTGCCACACTTTCGAAAGTCCCGAATGACACACCAGCTGCGCGGCATTGCCGCCCTGCTCATCGTAACCCTGGTCTGGGGCACGACCTTTCCCGCCATGAAAGACCTGAGCGCCAATCTGTCGCCGGCCTGGATCGTCTTCACCCGTTTCGCCATCGCGGCGCTGCTGCTGTCGCCTTTCCTTGTGCGCGCGGCGCGGGCCGACCTGGCGTCGGGCGTGCTGCTGGGCATGCTGCTATTCTTTTGCTATGTGTTCCAGGTGGAAGGGCTGGCGCTCACCACGTCGAACCGGAATGCCTTCATCTGCGGCCTGAATGTGCTGATCGTCCCGCTATTGGGCGTATTTGCCGGCAAACCGCCGGAGCGCCGCATCATTGCCGCGCTGGCGCTGGCCGTCGCGGGGCTGGCGGCCCTGTGCTGGGATGGCGGCGCCTGGCGTTTCGGCGACACGCTGGCGCTGGGCGCCGCCCTGTGCTTCGGCGTCTACATCAAGATGATGGAAGTGCGCACCCGCGGCGCCACCCGCCTGATGACGATCACCGCGACCCAGATCGCCACCGTGGCCGTCATGTCGCTGGCCTGGCTGCTGGTGACGGAAGTGCCGCTCTCCGGTGGCCAGGCCTACTGGGACAAGACGGTGGCCGCGCTGGGCGGCGGCCTGGTCAACATCGTCTACCTGGGCGTGCTGTGCACGGCGGCCATCATTTCCCTGCAAACCTGGGGCCAGGCGCACAGCAGCGCCAACGAGGCTGCGGTCATCTACGCTTTCGAGCCGGCCGCCGCGGCCTTTTTCGCCTATTTCTGGCTGGGGGAAACCATGACGGGCCGAGGGTGGATCGGCGCTGCGCTGTTGATCTCCGGTATGATAGTCAGTCAATGGAACTCCGAGCGCCGGCCACCCGGCGCACTCGTCCCCGAGTAAACGCCGCCCGATGCCACTAGCCAAACTTGCCCGCCTTGCCCAGGAACAGCCGCTGCGCGTGCTGCTGATCAACGCGGGCGAACCGGACACGCTGACCTGGGCCGGGCTGTACCAGCCGCTGCGCCTGGCCGCCAAGTTCCTCGGTCCCGCGCGCCTGCACGTGGACGTGCGCAGCCCCGACAAGTTCGCCACCGACGCCCAGCGCCACTGGCACCTGGTGCTGCTGGTGGCGGACGAAGCCCAGGCATCGCTCAAGCCGGCCAACAGCCGGGTCCTGATCGAGCGTTGCCGCAGCGCGCCGTTCTGGGGCGGGGTGGGAGCGGGCGTGCTATGGCTGGCCGACGCCGGCGTGCTCAACGGCGTGCGCACCGCGCTGCCCTGGGCCCTGTACGTCGATGTCGACAGCATCGCCGATCATGCCGTCTTCACACCGCATCTGTACGAAATTGACGACAACCGCCTCACATGCTGCGGCGGCGCCGCGAGCATGGACTTCGCCCTTACCCTGGTCGAAACGATTTACGGCGCCGGCGTGCAAGCCCAGATCAAGGAAGCGCTGTGCGTGGACCGGGTGCGCGGCAAGGAAGAGCGCCAGCGGGTGGCCCTGCAAGCGCGCTTCGGCGCCTTGCAGCCCAAGCTGACCGAAGCGGTGACGCTGATGGAAGCGAACATCGAAGAGCCGCTCTCGACGGACGACATCGCCAACCTGGTCGGCATCTCGCGGCGCCAGCTCGAACGCCTGTTCAAGCAATACCTGGGCAGCCTGCCGTCGCGCTACTACCTCGAGCTGCGCCTGCAGCGCGCGCGCCAGCTGCTGCTGGACACCCACTACTCCATCGTCCAGGTGGGCTTGATGTGCGGCTTTTCGAGCGGCTCGCACTTCTCGACCGCCTTCGGCACCCTGTTCGGCAACACCCCGCGCGAAGAACGCCAGCGCAAACTTGCCAATCCCACAAGCTAACCGCAGGGGGCCAACCGCAGGGGGCCAGGCCTGACATCCGGACACGAGCTCGGCCGCCTCGCGGCCGAGCCCGTGTCCGGATGTCAGACCTGGCCCCCTGCGAGCAAAAGTGAAAATGGCTGTCGCGTTTGCAAAAGATGTTTCGTGCCACCGTTCATATAATGGTCCGACGTACTCAGCGGTCCCAGCTGAATTCGCCCCCCTAACATTGGATGAGGAATGCCATGAACGCAAAGCTTGATTCGGGTGTCACAACGCGGCCTGTAACCAGAGAAACTTTCGACGAAGTCCTCGTCCCGACCTACGCGCCGGCCGCGATGGTGCCTGTGCGCGCCGCCGGCCTGGACCTGTGGGACCAGAACGGCAAGCATTACCTCGATTTCACCTCCGGCATCGCCGTCTCCTCGCTCGGCCATTGCAATCCGCAGCTGGTCGCCGCCCTGACCGCGCAATTGAATAATGTCTGGCACCTGGGTAACGGCTACACCAACGAGCCGGTCCTGCGCCTGGCCCTGGCCCTGACCGAAGCCACCTTCGCCGACCGCGCCTTCTTCTGCAATTCCGGCGCCGAAGCCAACGAAGGCGCCCTGAAGCTGGCGCGCAAGTACGCCCACACCAAGTTCGGCGCCCACAAGTCGCGCATCATTTCCTGCCTGTCGTCCTTCCACGGCCGCACGCTGTTTACCGTGTCCGTCGGCGGCCAGCCGAAGTACACCGAAGGCTTCGAGCCGCTGCCGCAGGAAATCAGCCACATTCCGTACAACGATATCGAAGCGGCGCGCGCCGCCATCGGCGACGATGTGTGCGCCGTGATCGTCGAGCCTATCCAGGGCGAAGGCGGCGTCATTCCGGGCAATCCCGAATACCTGAAGGTCCTGCGCGAACTGTGCGACAAGACCGGCGCCCTGCTCATTTTCGACGAAGTCCAGTCCGGCGTCGGCCGCACCGGCACCCTGTACGCCTACCAGGACAAGGGCGTCACGCCCGACATCCTGACCAGCGCCAAGGCACTCGGCAACGGCTACCCGATCGGCGCCATGCTGACCACCCACGACATCGCCTCGCACTTCGGCGTCGGTTCGCACGGCACCACCTACGGCGGCAATCCGCTGGCAGCCACCGTGGCGCTGAACGTCATCGAGACCATCAACCAGCCTGCCTTCCTGGCGCGCGTGAAAGAAGCGTCGGCCAAGATCTTCGCGAACCTGGAAAAGCTGGCCGCGGACTTCCCGCAGGTGTTCGGCCAGGTGCGCGGCAGCGGCCTGTTGATCGGCATTCCGCTGGCGCCAGCCTTCAAGGGCCGTGCCAAGGACATCACCCGCGCCGCTGAAGCGCTGGGCCTGATGCTGCTGATCGCCGGTCCCGATGTCGTGCGTTTCGCCCCTGCGCTGATCGTCACCGACGCCCAGATCGACGAAGCCGACCGCATCCTGCGCGCGGCCGTCGAAGGCATGCTCAACGCGGCGCCAGCCAAGTAAGCCTACCAGCCTGCCCGGCAACCGCCGGGCGGGCACCCGAAAGTCCTTAAGGGAGCTCACATGTTTGTTGTCCGTCCGGCTGAACTCACGGATATCGATGCGCTCGAATCGCTGGCGGCAGGCACCATGCCCGGCGTGCACACCCTGCCCAAGACGCGCGACAAGATCGCCGCCTCGGTCGAACGTTCGATCGCTTCCTTCGCCGCCCATGTCGACATCCCCAGCGAGGAATCCTACCTGTTCGTGCTCGAACAGCAGGCCACCGGCGCCATCGTCGGCACCGCCGCCATCTTCGCGTCGGCAGGTTCCAACGGTACCTATTTCTCGTTCCGCAACGACGTCATCCAGCAGGTCTCGCGCGACCTCAATATCAGCCACAGCGTGCACGCGCTCACCCTGTGCTCGGAACTGACCGCGTATTCCCAGCTGTCCGGCTTTTACCTGTCCAACCGCAGCAGCGCCGGCCTCGAAGCGGGACTGCTGTCGCGCGCGCGCCTGCTGTTCGCCGTGCTGGCGCCGCACCGCTTCGGCGACCGCTTCTTCGTGCCGCTGGCCGGCATCACCGACAAGACCGGACAGTCGCCGTTCTGGGAAGCCCTAGGCCGCAAGTTCTTCAAGATGGATTTCCTCGATGCCGAAAAAGTCATTGGCGGCGCGCGCAACCGCACCCTGATCGTCGAGCTCATGCCGCACTATCCGGTCTACGTGCCGCTGCTGCCGGGCGACGCGCAGGCGGCCATGGGCCAGATCCATTCCGACGGCGAGCTGGCGTTCAACCTGCTCACCGAGGAAGGCTTCGAAGCCGACGACTACATCGACATTTTCGACGGCGGACCTATCCTGCAGGCGCACAAGAACAGCCTGCGTTCGTTCAGCGGCTCCATGATGCGCCGCGTGGCCCATGCGGAGCCGGGCAGTTCGTCCGACCTGATGGTCACCTACGCGGTGGCCGCCAGCAGCGAACAGAATTTCCGCGCCATTACCGTCGCTTGCCCGTCCATCGATGCCACCGACACCATCAGCCTGCCCCAGGAAGCACAGGACGTGCTGATGGTGGCGCCAGGCGATAACGTCATCTGCGTCAGAATCTGAGGAAGAACCTATGCTAGTAGTACGCGCAATTACCGCGTCCGACCTGGATGCCCTGATCGACCTGGCGCGCCAGGTCGGCAGCGGCATGACGACCCTGAAGCCCGACCGCAAGATGCTGGGCGACCGCGTCTCGGTGGCGGTGGCGTCCTTCGCCCAGACCATCCCGCCCGAACAGCGCGACTACATGTTCGTGATGGAAGACACCACGAATGGCCGCCTGGCCGGCATCTGCGCCATCAAGGGCGCGGTGGGCCTGGACGAGCCTTTCTATAACTACCGCATCGGCACCCTGGTCCATTCGAGCCATGAACTGAACGTGTTCTCGCGCATGGATACGCTGTACCTGTCCAACGACCTGACCGGCGCCACCGAACTGTGCTCGCTGTTCCTGCATCCGGACTACCGCAGCGGCAACAACGGCAAGTGGCTCTCGAAGAGCCGCTTCCTGTTCATCGCCCAGTTCCCGCACCTGTTCACCGAAAAGCTGATCGCGGAAATGCGCGGCTACCAGGGCGAAGACGGCACCTCGCCGTTCTACGAAGGCCTGGGCCGCCATTTCTTCAAGATGGATTTCAACCACGTCGACAACCTGACGGCGCTGGGCAAGAAGTCCTTCATCGCCGAACTGATGCCGCGCCAGCCGATGTACGTGACCTATCTGCCGGAAGATGCGCAGGCCGTCATCGGCAAGGTGCACCGCTCCACCGCGCCGGCGCGCAAGCTGCTGGAACAGGAAGGCATGCACTTCGAAGGCTATGTCGATATTTTCGATGCCGGCCCGGTGCTGCAGGCCCGCGTGTCCGAACTGCGTGCCCTGCGCGAGAGCACGGTGGTCATCGCCGACCCCGACACGGTGTCCACCGATGCCGAGCCGCTGCTGGTCTCGAACACGGTGCTCAAGGATTTCAGGATGATACTCACCAGCGAGAATCCGGTGGCCGGCAAGATCGGCCTGTCGGAATCCGAACTGGGTCTGCTGCATTGCCAAAGCGGCGATTCGATTCGCACGCTGTCACTTAGCGTAAGGAAGAACGTACATGTCTAATCTCAGCAATTTCATCAACGGCGCATGGCTGGCAGGCTCCGGCCCGGAACTGGTCACCGTCGATCCATCGACCGGCAACCAGACCTGGACCTCGAACGAGTCCACCAGCGAAGACGTGCAGGCCGCGGTACAGGCGGCGCGCGACACCTTCGAGTCGTGGGCAATGACTCCCCTCGAATCGCGCATCGCCATCTGCACCCGTTTCCGCGACCTGCTCAAGGAAAACGCGGAAGTGCTGGCCCAGACCATCGCCGAAGAAGTCGGCAAGCCCTTGTGGGAAGCACGCGTTGAAGTGGCCACCATGGCCAACAAGATCGATATCTCGGTCCAGGCCTACAACGAGCGCACCGGCGAAGTGGCGGCCAAGGTCGCCGACGGCAATGCCGTGCTGCGCCACCGCCCTCACGGCGTGTTCGGCGTGTTCGGTCCGTACAACTTCCCCGGCCACCTGCCGAACGGGCATATCGTCCCTGCGCTCATCGCCGGCAATACCCTGGTGTTCAAGCCCAGCGAATACGCGCCGCGCACCGCGGTGAAAACCGTGCAGCTGTGGGAACAGGCCGGCCTGCCTGCAGGTGTGATCAACCTGGTCAACGGCGGACGCAATACCGGCGTGGCGCTGGGCCAGAACGCGGGCCTCGATGGCGTGCTGTTTACCGGCAGCTGCCAGACCGGCGTGGCGCTGCACAAGCAGTTCGGCGGCCAGCCAGGCAAGATGCTGGCGCTGGAAATGGGTGGTAACAATCCGCTGGTGGTGTGGGACGTCAAGGATATCGACGCCGCCGTGCACCACGCGATCATGTCGGCCTTCATCTCGGCCGGCCAGCGCTGCACCTGCGCGCGCCGCCTGGTCGTCGCCGACACCGTCGAAGGCGATGCCTTCATCGAACGCCTGGTCGAAGTGGCCACCACCCTGAGCGTCGGTCCGTCGAACGCCGAGCCGCAGCCTTTCATGGGCCCCGTGGTTTCGAGCGCCGTCGCCGCCCGCCTGGTGCAGGCGCAGGCCGACATGGTGGCCAAGGGCGGCAAGGCCCTGCTGCAGATGAAGCAGCTCGACCCGAACGCCGGTTTCGTCACCGCCGGCATCGTCGACGTCACCAACGCCAAGGGCATTCCGGACGAAGAGTGGTTCGGCCCCCTGCTGCAGATCATCCGCGTGTCGGACTTCGACAGCGCCATCAAGGTGGCCAACGCCACCGAATTCGGCCTGGCCGCGGCCCTGCTGTCAAACGACGAACAGCTGTGGAAGCAGTTCTCGGTGCAGGCACGCGCCGGCATCGTCAACTGGAACCGTCCGACCACGGGCGCGGCCAGCAGCGCGCCGTTCGGCGGCGTCGGCAAATCGGGCAATCACCGTCCGAGCGCATACTATGCGGCAGATTACTGCGCCTACCCGGTCGCTTCGATCGAAACGAGCGAACTTGAAATGCCGGCCAAGCTGTCCCCAGGCCTTACGTTCTAGGATTCCAACATGCAAACAGCTCGCGAATACAATTTCGACGGCCTGGTCGGCCCAAGCCACAACTACGCCGGCCTGTCCTTCGGTAACGTGGCCTCGTTCTCGAACGTGAAAAGCGCGTCGAATCCGAAGCAGGCGGCCCTGCAAGGCCTGGCCAAGATGCGCGCCCTGGCCGCGCGCGGCTTCGCCCAGGCGCTGCTGCCGCCGCAGTCGCGCCCCAACTTCCGCCTGCTGCGCAGCCTGGGGTTCACCGGCACCGATGCCGACGTGCTGGCGCGCGCCTACCGCGAGTCGCCCGTCATCCTGGCCTGCGCGTATTCCGCTTCGCCCATGTGGACCGCCAACGCCGCCACCGTCAGCCCCTCGGCCGACACCTTCGACGGCCGCACCCACTTCACCGCCGCCAACTTGAACAACAAGCTGCACCGCGCGGAAGAGCATCACCAGTCCACCCGCACGCTGCGCGCGCTGTTCGCCGACGAGAAGCACTTCGCGGTGCACGACGCGCTGCCGTCCACCGGCGCATTCGGCGACGAAGGCGCGGACAACCACACCCGCCTGTGCGCTTCGCACGGCGGCAAGGGCGTCGAGTTCTTCGTGTACGGCCGCGTGGAGTTCGATCCCTCGGCCCCGGCCCCGAAAAAATACCCGGCGCGCCAGACCCTCGAAGCGTCGCAAGCCATCGCCCGCCTGCACGGCCTGGACTCGGCCCGCACCGTGTTCTCGTCGCAGAACCCGGACGTGATCGACCAGGGCGTGTTCCACAACGACGTGATCGCGGTCGGCAACGGCAACGTGCTGTTCTATCACGAGCAAGCCTTCCACGACGAAGCGGCGGTGCTTAACAAGCTGCGCGTGGCCATGTCCGGCGTGGACGCCGAACTGGCCGCCATCCGGGTCGACACGCGCGTGGTATCGGTGGCTGACGCGGTGGCCAGCTACCTGTTCAACAGCCAGCTGCTGACCAAACCGGACGGCAGGATGGCGCTGGTGATTCCCCAGGAATGCCAGGAAAACCTGGCCGTGGCGCGCTACCTCGAAGAGCTGGTGGCGTCAGGCGGCCCGGTCGACGAACTGATTCATTTCGACCTGCGCCAGAGCATGCGCAACGGCGGCGGCCCCGCATGCCTGCGCCTGCGCGTGGCGCTGACCGAAGCCGAAGGCGCGGCAATGCACCAGGGCGTGGTCATGACCGAGGCGCTGTACGCGACCCTGGTCGACTGGGTCGGTAAATACTACCGCGACCACCTGGAGCCGAAGGACCTGGCCGACCCGCAGCTGGCGATCGAATGCCAGGCTGCGCTGGAAGAATTGACCCGCATTCTTGGCCTTCCCGGCCTGTATGCGCTGTAAAATACGCCCACTCGAAAAACCTTATTTTTGGCCGGGCCAACCCCGTCCGACTCTAGATTGCGTGTACGACGCCACAAGCTTTCCGTGCCCGTAATGACAACCGAAGTAATGGAGAAGCAAGATGAAACAGATGCCTCAAGATTTGCGCAAACAGACCCTGGAACTGATCGACGCGGGACAGAACGCCGCCGACGGCAGCCAGGTACAGGCCCTGATCAGTGCCTGGCTCGGCTCCCTGGACGATGAAGACCTCGCGGGCACCTCGCCCGCCAGCCTGGCGCCTGTGCTGCGCGACGGCTTCACCCAGGCCGCAAAGCGCGCCGCCGAAGGCTGCCAGATCGCGCAGCTGCGCTATTCGGATGGCCGCGGTGGCATGGCGACTGCCTTGCTGATCCTGAACGACGACATGCCTTACCTGGTCGACTCCATCGTCATGGCCATGCGCAAGCAGCGCGTTGGCGTGGCCGGCGTCATGAACTCCGTGCTGGCCGTGCGCCGCGACGCCAGCGGCACCGCCGTCGCCGTCGGCGAAGCCGGCAGCCCGCTCGAATCCTATGTCCTGTGCCTGCTGGCCGAAGACCTGGCTGCCGCCGAACTGGCCGCGCTGGTCGCCCGCCTGCAGATGGTCGCGCGCGACGCCGCCGTGGTGCGCCGCGATTCGGTCGCCATGGCCGACCGCCTCACTTCCGTGGCCGCCGCCGCTGCCGTCAACGGCACCGAAGGCCAGGAAGTCGCTGCCTTCCTGGAGTGGGCCAAGAACGAAGGCTTCGAGCCTTTCGGCTACGCCTACTATGTCGTCAAACCTGGCGTGCGCGAACTGGAACGCGATATCCCAAGCCGCATCGGCGTGCTGCAGGATACCTCGCACCCGGTCTACGGCACCTGCCTGGCCAATATCCCGGGCGACTTCGACACCCTGTCCAAGCGTCCCGACACGCTGTCGATCGTCAAGGCCGACGTCGAAGGCACGCTGCACCGCGACCAGCCGCTGGACTTCATCGGCGTGCGCGATACCGATGCCCAGGGCAGCATCAAGGGCGAACACTGCTTCGTTGGCCTGTTCACCCGCGCCGCCACCGCCACCCCGCTGGCGCGCCTGCCATTCGCGCGCGGCCGCGTTGCCAAGGTGCTGTCGCTGGCCGGCGTGCGCCAGGAAGGCTTTCGCGCCGAGAAATTCCTCGAGATCCTCGAATCGCTGCCGCGCACCGAAGCGCTGGAAGGCGATCCTGAATGGCTGTCGCAGGTATGCAGCTCGGTCGTGTCGCTGTACAAGCAGCCGCGCGCCAAGGTATTCGCCCGCCGCGACGTGTATGCGCGCCACCTGAACGTGCTGGTCTACCTGCCGCGCGAACGCTACAGCGCCAGCGTGGCCGCGTCGCTGGCCACCGCGCTGAAAGAGAGCTCGGGAGCCACCGAAGTGCGTTCGCAGACCCTGGTCGCCGACGGCCCGCTGGCCCGCGTGTACCTGATCGCCCACGCCGCGCGCTATCCGCTGGACCTGGAAACGGACATCCAGCTGCCGCTGCTGAACGTGCTCGACGGCTGGCACGACAGGTTCGCCGCCCTGGCCGACAATGTGTTCGACATGCCCACCCGCAGCAACCTGCGCAAGGCCTGCGCCAGCCTGCCGGTCAACTACGTCAGCGCCACCGCGCCGGACGTCGCCTTCCGCGACCTGGCCGCGCTGCTCTCGAACGGCCATGAAGGCCAGGTGTCGGTGCGCGTGGAAGCGGGCGATGCCGGCAGCGCCACCATCCGCCTGTATTCGGTCGGCGAAGTGCCGTCGCTGTCGCGCATCCTGCCTGCCCTGCAAAACGCAGGCGTGGCGATCGACCGCGAACAGACTTACAGCATCCCCCTGGCCGACGGCCAGAAGCGCTTCGTCACCAGTCTGGCGGTGGACGCGGAAAGCGCGGCCAAGCTGGCCAAGCCGAACGTGGTGGCTGTGGCACAGGAACTGTTTGCCTCGCTGTTCAACGGCGAAGCCGAAGACGGCCGCCTGAACGGCCTGGCCATCGAAGGCGGCCTGCGCATGCGTGAAGTGCAGCTGGTGCGCGCCTACATTTCGTACTGGCGCCAGACCGGCAGCAAGTTCTCGGTCCGCTACATGGCCGACACCCTGCGCCGCCGTCCCGACCTGGTGAAGGAACTGGTCGAAGGTTTCGTCCAGCGCTTCGATCCGAGCGTGCCTGAGGTCCAGCGCGCCGCCGCGGCCGAACGCATTGCCGCCATCAAGTCCAACCTGGCGTCGGTGAACCATGCCGACACCGAGGAAATCCTGGCCGCGCTGGTGGACCTGGTGCTCGCCACCGTGCGTACCAACTACTTCCAGAACGACCAGCAAGGCGACAAGATCATCTTCAAGTTCGACACCAGCCGCCTGGCGCTGGTACCCGAGCCGCGTCCTTACCGCGAAATCTATGTGTTCTCGCGCCGCTTCGAAGGCGTGCACCTGCGCGGCGGCCCTGTCGCCCGCGGCGGCCTGCGCTGGTCGGACCGCATGGAAGACTACCGCACCGAGGTGCTGGGCCTGGTGAAGGCGCAGATGGTCAAGAACGCGGTCATCGTGCCGGCCGGTTCCAAGGGCGGCTTCGTATGCAAGCAGATGCCGAAAGACGCCGTGCGTGAAACCATCGCGGCCGAAGGCGAAGCAGTCTACCGCCTGTTCATTTCCAGCCTGCTGGAAGTGACCGACAACCGCGTGCGCGGCGAGATCATTCCTCCGCAGGATACCGTGCGCTACGACCAGGACGATCCGTACCTGGTGGTTGCCGCCGACAAGGGCACGGCAACCTTCTCCGACATCGCCAACAGCATCGCGGTCAAGCGCGGCTTCTGGCTGGGCGACGCGTTTGCGTCGGGCGGCTCGAACGGCTACGACCACAAGAAAATGGGCATTACCGCCAAGGGCGCGTTCGAAGCGGTCAAGCGCCACTTCTACGAAATGGACCACGACATGAACACCACCCCGATCACCATGGTCGGTGTGGGCGACATGTCTGGCGACGTGTTCGGCAACGGCGTGCTGCTGTCGCGCCAGCTGAAAGTGCTGGCCGCCTTCGACCACCGCCATATCTTCCTGGACCCGACCCCGGACGTCGCCACCTCGTTCGCCGAGCGCGTGCGCATGTTCGCCTTGCCGCGTTCGTCGTGGGAAGACTACGACAAGGGCCTGATATCAAACGGCGGCGGCGTGTTCCCGCGCAGCGCCCGCACCATCGAACTGTCGCCCCAGATCCGCGCCGCGCTGGACATCGAAGAGACGGTGCTCACGCCTGAAGAACTGATGCACCGTATCGTCAAGGCGCCGGTGGACCTGTTCTACAACGGCGGCATCGGCACCTACATCAAGGCGTCGACCGAAACCCACGCCCAGGTCAAGGACCGCGCCAACGACAACATCCGCGTCAACGGCAACGAGCTGCGCTGCAAGGTCGTTTCCGAAGGCGGCAACCTGGGCGCGACCCAGAACGGCCGTATCGAATTCGCCCTGGCGGGCGGCCGCATCTTCACCGATGCGATCGACAACTCGGCCGGCGTGGATTGCTCCGACCACGAAGTGAACGTCAAGATCTGGCTCGATACCGAAGTCAATGCCGGCGTGCTGCCGGAAGCGGACCGCAACCGCATCCTGAACGAGATGACCCTGGACATCGAAGACCTGGTCCTGCGCGACAACACCCTGCAAACCCATTTGCTGGTGCGTGAAGTGCAGGCGCAAGCCAATCCCGACGTCGTGGACGGCTACGCTTCGCTGATCACCAGCCTGGAAGCCGAAGGAGCGCTGTCGCGTGAACTGGAGCAGCTGCCGACCGACGCCGAACTGGCGCGCCGCAAGGCAGCCGGCATCGGCCTGACGGCGCCGGAACTGGCTGTCGTCATCGCCAACGTCAAGAACCGCTTCAAGCGCTTGCTGTCCGCGCTGCCGCTGACGGACCTGGCGTGGGCCGAATCGGTGCTCAAGCCTTACTTCCCTGCGCAGCTGGTCGCCACCCGCCAGGCGCTGGCGCACCCGCTGGCCAACACCATCCTGGCCACCGTGCTGGCCAACGAATCGGTCAACCGCTGCGGCCCTTTGATGATCCGCGACCTGGCAGTGGAACACCAGGTGGAAGAGTCGGACGTGGTCAAGGCCTGGGGCCAGTCGTGGTCGGCCCTGCACCTGGCGCCTATCTTCGGCGCGCTCGATGCGGACGCCCTGAAAGTGCCGCGCGCCGTGTCGATCAAGGTCGATGCCCGCACCCGCGTGCTGTTCAAGGCCATCATCGAAGGCGTGCTGTCGGTGCCAAACGATCACCAGCGCGGCGCCGGCGGCATGGAAGAACTCACCCGCCTGTTCGCCCTGCCGGAGATGCTCAAGCAGCTGATGCCTGCCAAGTCCGAAGCAGACGCCTTCCCGGGACTGCCGGCGCTCTTCGTGCAAGCCTGGCGCTCGGTCGACGCCATCGAAGCGGTTGCCACCTTCCTGTTCGCCGCGGTAGCGGTGCAGCGTCCGGCCGGCATGACGCTGGCCCAGTTCCTGCAGGTTGGCATGGCGCTGCGCGGCCAGGCCGGCATCGACACGCTGGAGCGCGGCCTGAAGATCGCCCCGCACAGCAAGTCGCAGGAACAGCTGCGCAACTACGCGATGCAGGCACTGCGCCGCACGCAACAGCGCCTGCTGCTGCAAGTGCTGGCCCGTTCCAGCGGCGGCGGCGACACCATCGAAGCGGTTGAAGTGGTGACCAACTCGATGGGCCTGGCGGGCTACGCACCGGCAACCGACCTGGAACAGGCGATGCTGGACGTGTGGGCCCTGTCGGAAGCGACCAACGCAGTGACGGCGTAAGGCCGTGACGGTTCCGCCACTCCCCGCCGCTGTGCGCGCGCTCGCCGAAGCTGATTTCGGCGCCGTCGCGCAGCGCTTTGGCGATGCCGGTTTCACGGTGGGCCTGCCCGCCAAAGGCATCCTGACGATCAAGTCGGCCACGGCAGCGGCGCGCGCCAGCGTGCTGGTGTCGGTGGGCGTGCATGGCGACGAGACGGGGCCGATCGAAGTGCTCGCCCACGTCATCGAAGCCCTGTCGCACGAGCCCAAAGCGCTGGCGGTGGACCTGATGCTGTGCGTCGGGAATATCGACGCCATCGCACAGGGCAGGCGCTTCATCGATGCCGATTTGAACCGCATGTTCCGCCCGGTGCGCGGCTCCCTGGCCAGCGCGGCGGAAGCCGCGCGCGCCGACACCATGATCGCGGCCACCGCGGCATTCTTCGACGGCGCCGGACCGGTGCGCTGGCACCTGGACCTGCACACGGCCATCCGGCCGTCGGTGTATCCCACCTTTGCGATCGTGCCGGACCTGATCGCGGAAGAGGGAAAACGGCCCCTGATCGACTGGCTGGGCCAGGCGGCCATCGGCGCCATCATCATGAATCCGCAGTCGGCCGGCACCTACAGCTACCATTCGGCCGAATTCCACGGCGCGGCGGCCAGCACCGTGGAGCTGGGCCGGGTGGGCGCGCTGGGGCAGAACGACCTGTCCCTGTTTGCCGACGTCGATCGGGCGCTGGACGACCTGCTGCGCGGCGCCGCGCCGGCCGCGCGCAAGGTGGAGCCGCACGTGTTCAAGGTGGCGCAGGAGATCATCAAGCTGTCGGACGCCTTCAGCATGGCCTTCGACCGCAGCACGCAAAATTTCACCGCGCTGCGCCAGGGCGAGGTCATCGCCACCGATGGCGCCACGGTCTATACCGTGCAGCACCCCGAAGAGCTGGTCGTATTCCCCAATCCCGACGTCCGGGCGGGACTGCGCGCCGGCCTGATGGTGGTGCGCGCCGAATAGGCAGCCAGCGCACATTTTCCGCCGCTCACGCCCCCTTTTTTGCAGTTCATCGCATCGGGGGCGCCGGGCGCGGCCTTTCTTGTTAATGTCTCTAGACTTAACCACAACAATAAAGGTCCCCATCATGCGCACCCTCCTGTCCATCGCCTGCCTCGCCGCCCTGAGCGGCTGCGCCATCATCATCACCCCTGGTGAAGGCGATATCGAGATGAAAACCGTGTTCAGCCAGGACACTATCCAGGGCAATGGCCAGGTGAACGTCGAACGACGCGCCATCGGCAGCCTGGCCAGCCTGGAAATGAGCGGCCCCGTGAACGTGGAAGTGCGCGTGGGCGCCGAACCGTCGCTGCAAGTCGAAACCGACAGCAACCTGCTGCCACGGGTGCGCACCGACATCATCGGCACCACCCTCAAGGTATGGGTTGACGGCAATGTGCGCTCGACTGCCGGCATGCGCGTGATCTACACCACGCCCCAGCTGACCCAGATCCGCTCGACCGGTTCGGGCCGCCTGGTGGTCTCCGAACTGAACGGCGGCGCGCTGACCTTCAGCAAGGTCGGCTCCGGTGAAAGCCAGCTGTCGGGCAAGGTTGGCTCCCTGAACATGCAACTGAACGGTTCCGGCAATGTCAACGCCATGGCCTTGCAAAGCGGCAATGCCAACCTGAACCTGACCGGTTCGGGCCGCCTGACGCTGGGCCAGGTCAGTGCCGACGCGCTCAACATCAACCTGCGCGGTTCGGGCGAACTGCAGGCCAGCGGCACCGTCAACCATCTGAACGCGCATGTGCTCGGTTCGGGCGGCGCCAACCTGATGGGACTGGCCAGCCAGCGTGCCGACCTGACCACCAACGGTTCGGGCGACATTTCGGCGCGCGTGCAGCAAACCCTGTCGGCCCAGACCAACGGTTCCGGCCGCATTACGGTGTACGGCAATCCTGGCCAGCGCAACATCACCGGCAAGAACGTTCACGTCCTGAATTGAACATCCGCCGCGCCCTTCCCGACGAAGCAGGCCAGCTGACCGCGCTGGCCATGCTGGCCAAGGCCCATTGGGGCTACAGCGCGGCGCAGATGGCAGCCTGGCGCAGCAGCTTGTGCGTCGCACCATCGGAGATCGCGGCGCAGCCTTGCTTCGTCTGCGAGGACGGGGAGGGCGTGCGGGGCTTCTACCTGCTGCATACCGACGACCCGTGGCGCCTGGAGCACCTGTGGGTGCACCCGGACGCCATGCGGCGCGGCATCGGGCGCGCCCTGGTGTTGCATGCCATGGCGCAGGCGCAGGCCGGCGGCCAGGACGCGCTGCTGGTCGAATCCGACCCCAATGCCGAAGCGTTTTACCTGTCTTGCGGCGCCACGCGCACCCACCTTGCCGCAGCCCCGATCGCGGGCCAGCCCGGGCGGCAACTGCCGCATATGCGCCTGCCGTTGTAGAGGCGACTCACCCCGGTTTCGCGGGTGAAAGATGTGTATTAGTAAATGGCTTTACCCCCTATAATCGCTGCTGCCATTCAATCAGCACGATAAAAGGGACGACCGTGAATCAGACATTGGGCCAGAAGCTGTTTCGAACCAAAGCGCCAGGCAAGGGCCATTCCGACGCACACGCCAGTGGCGGCCTGGCACGCACCATGGGCCTGTTCCCCCTGACCATGATCGGCGTGGGCGCCACCATCGGCACCGGCATCTTTTTCACCATGGTCGAAGCGGTGCCGAAAGCCGGGCCTGCCGTCATCCTGTCCTTTCTGATCGCCGCGCTCACCGCCGGCCTGACCGCGCTGTGCTACGCCGAACTGTCGTTCCGGATTCCCGCTTCGGGCTCGTCCTATTCCTTCGCCTACGCCACGCTGGGCGAGTTTGCCGCCTTCATCATGGCGGCCTGCCTGCTGCTCGAATACGGCCTGGCCGCCAGCGCCACCGCGATCGGCTGGTCGTCCTACCTGAACAACTTCCTGGCCAACGCGGCCGGGTGGGAGATACCGGCCATGCTCAGGACGCCGATGATCGTGTCGGGCGCGAACGGGGTGGAATTCCATCCAGGCCAGTTCAACCTGCCGCCGGTACTGCTGGTGATCATGTGCGGCATCCTGCTGATCCGCGGCACGCGCGAATCGGCCACCACCAATGCCGTGATGGTGCTGATCAAGCTGGCCATCCTGCTGTTCTTCGTGGTGATCGCCTTCACCGGCTTTGACGCCGCCAATTTAACGCCCTTCTTCAACACCGACAACAGCAAGGGCATGGGCGGCATGGCGGGTGTCGCCGCCGGCGCCGGTCTGGTGTTCTTCTCCTTCATCGGGCTCGATACCGTGGCCACGGCAGGCGAAGAGGTCAAGGACCCGACCCGCAATGTGCCGATCGGCATCATTGCCGCGCTGTGCATCGTGACCGTGTTCTATTTGCTGGTGGCGGTAGCCGCCGTTGGCGCGCAGCCGGCCCATATGTTCGCAGGCCAGGAAGCGGGCCTGTCGGTGATCCTGCAGAATGTGACCGGCAAGGCCTGGCCTGCGCTGGTGCTGTCGGCCGGCGCCGTGATTTCGGTGTTCAGCGTGACCCTGGTGACCATCTACGGCCAGACCCGTATCCTGTACGCCATCAGCCGCGACGGCCTGATTCCGAAAAGCTTCCAGCGCGTGAATGCGAAAACGCAGGCGCCGGTCAGCAACACCGTCATCGTCTGCCTGGTGGTGGGCCTGGTGGCGGCGCTGGTCGATTCGACCTTCCTGTGGGACATGGTCAGCATGGGCACGCTGACGGCCTTCATCGTGGTCTCGATTGCGGTGCCGGTGCTGCGCAAGCGCGAAGGCGAAAGCCTGACCCGCGGCTTCCGCGTGCCGTTCGGGCCTTACCTGGTGCCGGCGATGAGCGTGCTGGCCTGCCTGTACATCATGCATGGCCTGTCGCCGACGACGTACACCGTGTTTGCCGTTGTCATGGCGCTGGCGGTGTCGACCTACTTCCTGTACAGCATTCATCATTCGAAGCTGAACAAGTAAGGCAGATGGATAGCTGGCGCCCTTGATGGAAGCACTGGTCGCGATATTCGCCATGCTGCTGCTGCATTGGCGGCTCACGGTCAGTGTCGGTGTCGCTATTCTTGTCGCGGTTTTGCTCTCCAGCCTGTTTGCCGGTTTTACGGCTGGATATTGCATCAGCCTCGCTATTGCGGGAGTCGCATTCGGGTGCATTTGGCAAGGCCGAGGAGATGCCGGCGCCCCCGTTTTGTCGGACCAGCCCGCGACCCCTGTGTCGAAACCCGTGGCATGCCTGGCGTTCATTTTTCTCGGTGCGCTGTGGGGGAGCCTGGGAACCATGCTCTTGCGATCGGCCTTCGGCGGCCCGATTCTCATCCTTGGCAGCGTCCTGGCGGTCGGGCTGTGGTACCGGTTGGTCCTTCATCGTCCGATTGCGACGGCTTACCTTGTGTTCGCGGCGGTATCGCTCATGGCGGGTTTTTCTTTGCTGCTGCTGCCGTCGCTGTTTCGTGCGTAGAGGCACAATTCCCCTTCGCCCTGTGCGAGATTGGTCACATGCCCTTTTTCGGAGATGCTTGACATGCGTAATTCCTTCCTGATTGTCTTCTTCGCGTCCTGCGCATTTGCAGCATTTCATACAGATTCCGTGAGTTCCGAAGTCCCGAAATCAATCGATGCATCCAGGAATCGCCTGACGCTTGAAATCCTTTCAAAGATCCCGGATGAAAAACTCGAACAAGCAATTGTGGAGTATGTCGAAACCAGGATCGCGGGCCGTGATAAACAAGAGCGCCAGATTGTCGCGAAACTTGGCCCGGGCATTCAAGCGCTCTACATCACCTGGTGGTTGGAAGCTGAGGTCAACAATGGCGGCTTCAGTCAATACTACTGGAACAGCGCGGGTCAGTTTGCCGATGCCGCGCCTGCAGCGTTTGACTACTTCGGCGCGCGGCAGCATGCAGCGCTGATGCGCGAGGCAAACACGATACGCGGCGTGGAGTCTGCTGCGATGCAGAAATTCAAGGTTCAAGGTTCAATTGGCGCATTCTCGGCCTCGTATGAGGAATCGAAACTCGACCCGCTTGATACACGGTATTACAAGCTCACTGAAAACCTCAGCGCGCTGCGCATAGCAAGGATACGAGCGCATCCAGAGGATTTTTTGGGGTCTCCATGAAACGCGTCATCCTGTCGTTCCTGCTCTTGCCTCTCGCTGCTGCAAGCAAGGAAAATGTGCGTACGAGTTTTCCGATTTCCGAGCTGGCACTTGGGGGCATTTCGGTTGGGCTGTCAGAGAAGGAAGTCTTGCGGCGACTTGGACCACCGCGGTCCCGGGTCGATACTGGCGAAGGTTTTCGTCTGGACTATGCTGGCCTGGAAGTGTACGTCGGCGTGGACGGAGAGGGTGTCTTCGAAGTAGCAAGCACCTCGCCAGGTCAATGCACGCCGAGTCGGGTGTGCCCAGGCATGTCGCTGAATGCTGCAAAGCATATGTTCGGAACACCGGTCATTGCGAAGCGCGAACATGGCAGCTTTCTCGAGTACATTCCGATAGAAGGCACCTGCTGGCTTCAGCTGAGCGTGGCGAGGAAGAAAATCCAGAAACTGCGGATTGCATGCCAGCCATAATCTAGCGGACATAAAAAAACCACGCTGCCTTTCGGGAGCGTGGCTTTTGCCTTTCCGCGCCGTGCTTATTCGGCGTTCATTTCTTTCAGCAGGTTGTCGGCCTTGTCGACGTGCTTCATGTTCCACAGCATGTAGCGCACATCGACCTGGATGTCGCGCGTATTGGCCTGGTTGAAGTCCCAGTCGGAAATGATCGAATCGAGCGTGCCGTCAAACGCCAGGCCGATGAATTCGCCCTTGCCGTTCAGCGCGGCCGAACCCGAATTGCCGCCCGTGATGTCCAGGGTGGCCAGGTAGTTCACCGGGACCGATTTCAGTTTCGGATCAACAAACTTGCCGAAGTCCTTGGCCTTGATGGCTGCCAGCTGGGCTTCCGGCGCGTTGAACTCGCCTTCGCCAGTCGCCTTGGCGACCACGCCCTTGACGGTGGTAAATGCCGACCACGAACCGGTGCCGTCGGCGCCGTGCTTGCGGCCCATGACGTTGCCGTAGGTGACGCGCAGCGTGCCGTTGGCGTCAGGGTAGACCGCACGGCCCTTGCTGGTCATGAAGGCGATCTTGGCCTTCATGTAGTTGGCGTAGGCTTGCTGGATCTTGCCGCCCAGTTCTTCTTCTTCGGCTTCGGTCTTCATGCCTTCCGCGTACATGGCTACCGCGGCCTTGACGAAGCTGTCGTTCACTGCCGCGAACTCGGCTGGCGTCTTGCCGATCAGGGCGGCGCGTTCTGCCGCGCTGCCCAGTTTCGAACCGGCGTACATGGTGTCGAGCAAGGTTTTCAGGTCGGCTTGCGACATGCCGTCACGGATTCCCATGGCGGCGTCGAAGTTGGCATTGCGCCGGGCTGCCGGCTGTGCGGCGTACTTGGACAGGCTGTTCATGACCAGGGCCTTGTCGACTTTTTCGTCGTAGGTCTTGTCCATGCCGGCCACCGATGCCTTGATGCGCTGCAGGTCACGGTCCTGGAAGCCAGCCTTGCGGTCGGCGTTCGGCTTGGTGCCTTCGTGGGCCAGGCGGAACAGGGTACGCGCTGTGTTCAGCAGGCGTGGCGCCGAGCTGTTCAGGTAGTAATCGGCCTTGGCTTTCGCATCGCGCTGGGCGATCAATTGTTCGATCTGATCGATGTCGCCGGCGAACTGCTGCTTGCGCGCTGCATTGCCATTGACCCAGGCTTTGAGCTCGCTGTGTTCCTTGGACTTGCGGGCCAGGAAGTCGCTGCCTTCGTAGCTGGTCAGCATGCCCTTGCGGTTCTTGTAGTAGTTGTTGACGTTGGCAACCTGGCCGGCGTACTTCAGGCGCGCTGCGTCGTTGTTCTTGGTTTCGCGCTCGATCGTGGCCAGGGTTTCCGCCGACGACTTGATGAAGGCAGGGTAGCTCCATTCGAAGGTCGATGCCACTTCCGACGGCAGGCGGTGGCGGTTGGTGCGGCCGGGATAGCCCAGCGCCATGATGAAGTCGCCTTCCTTGACGCCTTCCCTGGCGATGGTCAGGTACGATGCCGGCTGGTAAGGCACGTTGTCCTTGGCATAGTCGGCAGCCTTGCCGTCCTTGCTGACGTAGGCGCGGTAGAAGCCGTAGTCGCCGGTGTGGCGCGGCCACATCCAGTTGTCGGTGTCGCCACCGAACTTGCCTACGCCCGACGGTGGCGCGTGCACCAGGCGCACGTCGCGGATTTCCAGCTGCTTGATCAGGTAGAACTCCAGGCCGCCGTAATAGCTGGCCACGTTGCAACGGTGGCCGGCGTCTTTTTCGCACTCGGCAACCATGGACTTGCTGTTCTTTTCAATCGCGTCGATGCGGGCCTTGCCGGCCAGCTTGGCGACGTCGGCGCTGATGACTTTGTCGCTGACATTGCTCACTTCGCGCGTGACATAGACGCGGCTGTTCGGCGCTGCCGGCAGTTCTTCGGCGAAGGTTTTCGCCAGGAAGCCGTTGGCCAGCAGGTCGCGCTCAGGCGTCGAATTGACGGCGATGCTGTTGTAGACGCAGTGGTGGTTGGTCGCAACCAGGCCCATCGGCGAGACGAAGGAGGCCGAGCAACCGCCCAGGCTGACGATCGCGTTCATCGGGAATTCGGTCAGCTTGGTCAGCTTGGCCGGATCGAGCTTCAGGCCGGCGGCCTTGAGCTGCTTGGCAACCTGCGGCAGTTGCTGTGGCATCCACATGCCTTCGTCGGCATGGGCGGCGGCGCTGGCGAGGACGGCAAGCGCGATCAGGGTCTTCTTCATGGGTCGATTGTCTCTTTTAGGGTATCGGAACTGGTGTTGGCGCTTTTTGAGCACCCGTGAGTATCGGTACTGCCTGTTCTTTAGTCAATCGAAATGTCGATACATATATTCAATTAAAGTTATAGAAAATGTATCGTGTTCATAGCTGATCCCCCACGAGCGAGGCGAACTGGCCCAGGAATTTTTCTGTGTACGACCGTTGTAGCCACGCCGCATGCGTGACCGGCCTGGCGTGGCGCCAATCCTCGTCGAAGATTTTTACTTGCTCCTTGGCAAATTCAGGGTCCATGACATTGAGGTTGGCTTCGTCGTTCAGGCTGAAGGAGCGGTTGTCGAAGTTGGTCGAGCCGACCGACACCATCAGCGCATCGACCACCAGCGCCTTGACGTGGTACATGGTGGGCTGGTACTCGGCGATCTCGACGCCGGCCGCCAGCAGGGGGCCCCAGCGCGCCCGCGACGCGGCGCGCACCAGGTCTGAATCGATGTTCTCGCCCGGGGTGATGATTTTCACCTTGACGCCGCGCCTGGCCGCGGCGATCAGGGCGCGGATGGTCAGTTCCTCCGGCACGAAGTAGGAACTCGACAGGTGAATGGTGTGTTGCGCCGCGGTGATCGACATCAGGTACATCAGCAGCATGCTCTCGCTGCCGCCGCTGGGCGAGCTGCCGAACATCTGGGCCGCATGGCCGCCGCGCGCCGCCAGGGCCGGGAAGTAAAGTGGTCCGTCCAGCACCACGCCGGTCGCCTTGGTCCAGTTGTCCGCGAACACGGCTTGCATCTGGCCGACGACCGGGCCTTCCACCCGGAAGTGGGTATCGCGCCAGTGCGCCTTGTCCTGGGCCGTGCCGCGCCACTGGTCGGCAATGCCTACGCCGCCGGTGAAGCCGACCTTGCCGTCGACCACCAGGACTTTGCGGTGCGTGCGGTTGTTCAGTTTGGTAAATTTCCACCAGACCGGCTTGTGGAAACGCTCCAGCTGCACGCCGGCCGCTGTCATGGCGTCCATCGACGCCAGGTCCATCTTCATGCTGCCGATGAAATCGAGCATGACATGGACCTTGACGCCGGCGCGCGCGCGCTCGGCCAGGGCATCCGAGAATTCCTTGCCCACCGTTTCCGACCAGTAGATATAGGTTTCGAAGGTGATCGTGTGGCGCGCCGCCCGGATGTCCCGGAGCATGGCCGGGAAAATGGCGTCGCCGTTGAGCAGCGCCTCCACCTGGTTGCCCTCGGTCAGGGGCGGCCCCAGCAATACGCCCATGGAGCGTCGGAATTGCGGGTCATCGGTGCTGTACAGGCGTTGCAGCTGGCGCTCGATTTTCTTCTCGCTCGGCATGAAATTGAATACCAGGAACACGCTCAGCAAGGTAACCATGCACGTCATCAATGCTATCGGGACAGGAGTCATTTTCATGGGCGCAGCCGGGCGAAAAAAAACCAACGCAGCCGCGTTGGTTGGTGGTGGGGAAACTGCACTAGCGGGCTTTTCCGCGGCGTAGCAGATTGACGATGGCCAGCAGGATGACGGCGCCCAGGAAGGAGACCAGCAGCGACGTGATGCTGAAGTCGTCCGAATTGATGGTGCCGGTGCCGAACAGCGGCGACAGCAGCCAGCCGCCCAGGAAGGCGCCCACGATGCCCACCACGACGTTGAGAATCATGCCTTGTTCGGCGTCCGTTTTCATGACCATGCTTGCCAGCCAGCCGAGAATACCGCCGACGATGATCCAGATGATAAATAACATGTTTGACTCCTTGGTTTGGTTAAGAAAGGCGCTCCTGGCCACCTGCATGTCGCCGGCCGTGCAAAAAGAATAGAGTCCGCCGACAGCGGGGTCGGTGCGGCAAATAACGGAGTGGGAGATTGTGCGAGCTTGCCATTTGGAATGTGGAACGAAGCGTGCGCGAACGTACGGAAGCAAGCTTGCTGTCGACTTATCGTTTCACGACTGGCAATGATTCCATCTTGGTATTGCGAGCCCCCAGCGTATTAATTCGAAAGGAAATCGACATGAGCAACTACGACAGCACGGCAAACAAGAACTCCCGCATGGTCACCGGCCTGTTCCGTGACCGCGACAGCGCAGAGCGGGCCTACAGCGCGGTGGCCGACCGCGGTTACACCAAGGATGACGTCACCCTGATGATGTCTGACGACACCCGCAAGACCCATTTCGGCGATACCAGGACCGAACTGGGCAGCAAAGCCGCTGAAGGGGCCGGGGTAGGCGCCGGCATCGGCGGCACCATCGGCGCCGTGCTGGCCGGGGTGGCCGCCGTCGGCACCACCCTGGTCCTGCCGGGCATCGGCCTGGTCGTGGCCGGCCCGCTGGCAGCGGCCCTGGCCGGCGCCGGCGCGGGCGGCCTGGCTGGCGGCCTGGTCGGCGCCCTGATCGGCGCCGGTATTCCCGAAGAACGCGTCAAGCATTACGAAGAAGGCATCAAGGATGGCGGCATCCTGATGGGCGTGAGCCCGCGCAGCGATGAAGACGCGGCCCACATCGAACGCAGCTGGACCGACAACCGCGGCGAACACATCATCGGCACGGGCCTGGGCGCCACCGGTGGCGCGCTGGCCGGTGCCGGCATAGGCGCTGCGGCCGGTCCGGTGGGCATGACGGCAGGCGCCGTCATCGGCGGCATCGCGGGCGGCCTGGCGGGCAAGGGCGCCGCCGAAGTCGTCAATCCCAAACTGGACGACGACCTGTCCGCCCACCATTTCGCCAAGGGCGTGGGCGCGGGCAGTGGCGCGGCACTGGGTGCGGCGGCAGGCGCCGTCGGTGGGCCGGTCGGCATGGCCGCTGGTGCTGCCATTGGCGGCATCGCCGGCGGCATGGCGGGCAAGGCTGCAGGCAGCCTGGTCAATCCGGAAGTAGAGGCGGCTTACTGGCGCAGTTCCTACCAGACGGCACCGTACTATTCGCCTGGCTACACCTATGACGACTACGGTCCGGCCTATGAGCTCGGTTACAACGGGCGTGGCCGTTACGCCGGCCAGCGTTTCGATGCCATCGAAAACGATCTGTCGGACGAGTGGGAAGCCGTGAAGGGCAAGTCGCGCCTGAACTGGCAGCAGGCCAAGTCGGCCACCCGCGCTGCCTGGGACAAGGTCGAGCGTGCCCTGCCGGGCGACTTCGATGGTGACGGCCGCTAAGGCAGCCTGTGAGCAAAAAGCCCCGCTGCCGCAAGACAGCGGGGCTTTTTGTTTAGTTCTTCAGTGCTTCGACCTGGATCGACAGGCGTACTTCCGGCGAAAAGAAGGGCAAGCCCTTGGTTACGCCAAAATCGCCGCGGTTGAAGGTGGCCGATGCATCGGCGCCGCACACTTCCTTCTTGTGCATCGGATGCTCGATGCATTTGAACTTGTTGATCGTCAGCGTGACCGGCTTGGTCACGCCATGCAGCGTCAGTTCGCCTTCGATGCTGGCCGGTACCTCGCCCTTGAAGGTGACCGATTTCGATTTGTAGCTCACGGTCGGAAACTTGGCCACGTCAAAAATATCTTCCTTCCTGGCGTGCGCGTTCATGCCTTCATGGCCGAAGTCGATGGAATCGGCCTCGATCTGGATGTCCAGGCTGCCGGTCTTGGCTGCACGGTCGAGCACGACGGTGCCCTTGGTTTTCTTGTACTTGCCACGCCAGAACGACAGGCCCATGTGGTCCGCTTCGAAGCTCGGATAGGTGTGGTTCGGATCGATGGTGTAGGTGTCCGGTGCGGCAAAGGCGCTCGCCGCGCTCGCGGCCAGCAGTACTGCGACCAAGCTTTTCAATTTCATGTTCATCCCTTGTTCTGGTTAAATTACAGTCCCGCAGTGACGCGGAATTTAATGACAACGTCGTCGGCCACCATGCTGGTGTCGCGCCATTCGCCTTCGCCTATGCTGTAGGCCAGGCGCTTGATCGGCAGCGCGCCTTCGAACACTTGCTTGCCTGCTTCGGCCTTGACGGTGAGCGGGAAGCTCACCTCGCTGACCTTGCCCTTGATGGTCAGCTTGCCGCTGACGCTCAGCTTGCCAGGGCCGGCGGACTTGATGGCGGACGAAACGAAGCTCGCTTTCGGAAACTGGGCCGAGTTGAACCATTCCTTCTTCGCCACTTCCTGGTTCATGTCCGGGTCGCCTATGTCCAGGCTGGCCGTTTCGATCTCGACATTGGCGCGGGCCAGGTCCGGCTTGGCGGCGTCGTAATCGATCTGGGCGCTGAATTTCTTGAATTTCGCTTCAACCGGCACGTTCATCTGCTTGAACACGGCCGAGACCGTGCTCTTGGCCGGGTCGGTCTTGAGCGGGGCTGCGCTGGCAATCAGCGCCACGCCGAGCAGGGTCGCCAGCAATGTGCCACGGGATGGTTTCATGGATTCTCCGTCATTGGCGCGATGGCATCATGCGTTTGATGATGCCGTCGCGGTCGATAAAATGGTGTTTCAGGGCCGCCGCCACATGGCCGGCAACGCAGGTCGCCAGTGTCATGTTGAGCCAGAAATGCACGGCCTTGAGCACGGGTTTCAGTGCGGGGTTGGGATCGATGATGACGGGCAGCTGGAACAGGCCGAAATACACCACCGGGATGCCGGCCGACAGGGTGTACAGGTAACCCGACAGCGGCACCGCGAACATCAGCACATAGAGCAGGCCATGCAGGGCATTGGCGGCGGTTTTCTGCCAGCCGGGCATCTGCGCCGGGTAGGGCGGGGCGGCGTGGCCCAGGCGCCACAGCAGGCGCAGGGTCGCCAGCAGCAGGATGGTGACGCCGGCCCATTTGTGCCAAGAGTAATATTTCAGCTTGGTCGGCGTAATCCCGGGAATATCGGTCATGACCAGGCCCATCGTGAACGAGCCCACGATCATCAGCGCGATGAGCCAGTGGAAGACGATCGCGACGGTGGTATAGCGCTGCTGCATGGTCGGCCCTTAATTAGTACGCATTAGGACGAATATACCAAAGAAATAAATTCCTTGCTTGTGGTGGGCAGATTACCACGGGCTCCGCAAAGCACGGGACAGCGCCCCGCTTCTGGAAGATAATGGCCCAATTGTGTCCGAATTCGAACCTTGGGCGGCCCATGATGCAACGTTTCATGCGAATCGCGTGGCTTGTTCCCCTGCTGGCGGGGCCCATGGGCCATGCCCGGGCCCAGGACAGCATGGCCGACATGTCGATCGAAGATCTGGCCAATCTCCAGGTCACGTCCGTGTCCAAGAAGCCCGAACAGCTCGCCGGCGCCGCCGCCTCGGTGTATGTCATCACGCGCGACGATATCCGCCGGGCGGGCGCCGCCACCCTCCCCGAAGCGCTGCGCCTGGCGCCCAACCTGCAGGTGGCCTATGTCAGCGGCTTTGGCGTCGCCCTCAGCGCGCGCGGCATGAACGGCAGCAATAACAGCGCACCGAACAAGCTGCTGGTCATGGTCGACGGCCGCTCCATCTATGCACCCCTGTTTTCCGGGGTTGCCTGGGATGTGCAGGAAGTGCTCATGGAAGACATCGAGCGCATCGAGGTCATCAGCGGCCCGGGCGGCACCCTGTGGGGCGTCAATGCCGTCAACGGCGTCATCAATATCACCACCAGGGCCGCGTCCGACACGCGCGGCAGCCTGCTGTCGCTGCGCGCCGGCAGCCGCGGCAGCGAGGCCGGTGTGCGCCACGGCGCGGGCAACTGGCGCGTGTACGGCAAATACCTGGACCAGCGCCATACCGAGCGCGCCTCGGGCCTGAAGGTGGACGATGCGCGCCACCTGGCGCAAGCGGGCTTCCGGGGCGACTGGAGCAGCGGCAGCGATGCCTTCAGCCTGCACGGCAATGCCTACCGCGCCGGCTCCCGGCAGCCGGCCCCCGGCCTGGTCTCGGTCACCAATACGACGTTCTCGCTGGGGAAGATCAGCTCCTCCGGCGTCAACCTGACCGGGCGCTGGGAACACGGCCTGGCCAGCGGCGGCAGCGTGTCGCTGCAAGCCTACCTGGACCAGAGCGAACGCCAGGTGATCCCCTCCTTCGACGAATCGCTGCTGATTGCCGACTTGCAGTTCCAGCATTCCCTGGCCCGGTCCGGCAGCCACGGCCTGGTATGGGGCGCCAGCTACCGCACCACGCGCGACGACGTGGCCAACAGCGCCATCATTGCCTTCCTGCCGGCCAAGACCAGCCAGACCTGGGCCAGCCTGTTCGCCCAGGACGAGATCACGCTCAGCGACAAGCTGCGCCTGACCCTGGGCACGCGGGTCGAGCGCAATCCCTACACCGGCGCCGAATTCCTGCCGACCGCGCGCATGGCATGGACCATGTCGCCCGTGCATACCCTGTGGGGCGGCCTGTCGCGCACGGTGCGCGCACCGTCGCGGCTGGACGTGGACGTGTTCATTCCGGGCCGCCCGCCCTACCTGCTGCGCGGCGGGGCCGCGGTGCAGTCCGAGGTGGCGCGCGTGGCCGAACTGGGCTATCGCGGCCAGCCGCTGCCGGGCCTGGCGTATTCCGTGACCGCCTTCTACAACCGCTACGACCGCTTGCGCACCCAGGAAGTCGACAGCAGCCGCACCTTCGTCACCTTCGACAGCAAAATGGAAGGCAAGGCGCGCGGCATCGAAATGTGGGGCAGCTACCAGGCCACGCGCGCATGGCGGGTCAGCGCGGGCGTGCTGGCGCTGCACCAGCGCTTCTGGCTCGAGCCTGGCAGCAACGATCTCGCCGGGCCGCGCTCGGCGCGCAAGGATCCGTCGCACACGGCGCAGCTGCGCTCGACCTTCAATGTGGCGGACAACCAGGAATTCGACCTGGCCTGGCGCAAGGTGGGGGCGCTGGCCAATCCGGCGGTGCCGGGCTACACGGCGCTCGACGCGCGCTATGGATGGCGCATCCGGCCGGGGATGGAGGTGTCGCTGACCGTCCAGAACCTGAACGGCGGACATGGCGAATATGGGGCGCTTGCAACGCGCACCGAACTGGGCAGGTCGGTGGCGTTGAAGCTGGTGTGGCAGCGCTAACTTAAATGGCGCGTGCGAGCTGGGCGGCAATGCCGACGTAGTTCGATGGCGTCATGGCCAGCAGCAAGTCCTTGGCATCCTGGGGAATGGCCAGGGTGGTGACGAACTCGCGCAGCGCATCCTTCGAAATGCCCTTGCCGCGGGTCAGTTCCTTGAGCTGTTCATACGGATTTTCGATGCCGTAGCGGCGCATCACGGTCTGCACCGGCTCGGCCAGCACTTCCCAGTTCGCATCGAGGTCCTGCGCCAGGCGCGCCTGGTTCACTTCCAGCTTGTTCAGGCCGCGCAGGCAGCTGTCGTAGGCCAGCAGCGCGTAGCCGAAGCCGACGCCGATATTGCGCAGGACGGTCGAATCGGTCAGGTCGCGCTGCATGCGCGAGACCGGCAGCTTTTCCGCCATGTGCTTGAGGACGGCGTTGGCCAGGCCCAGGTTGCCTTCCGAGTTTTCGAAGTCGATCGGGTTGACCTTGTGCGGCATGGTCGAAGAACCGATTTCACCGGCCTTGGTGGTCTGCTTGAAGTAACCGAGCGAAATGTACGCCCAGATATCGCGGTTCAGGTCCAGCAGGATGGTGTTGGCGCGCGCGATGGCGTCGAACATTTCCGCCATGTAGTCGTGCGGTTCGATCTGGATGGTGTAGGGATTGAAGGTCAGGCCCAGGCGCTGTTCGATCACGGCCTTCGAGAAGGCCGCCCAGTCGGTGCCGGGGTAGGCCGACAGGTGGGCATTGTAGTTGCCGACCGCGCCATTCATCTTGCCCAGGATTTCGACGTCGCCGATGCGTTTGACGGCGCGCTGCAGGCGCGCGACCACATTGGCCATTTCCTTGCCCAGGGTGGTCGGGCTGGCGGTCTGGCCGTGGGTGCGCGAGAGCATGGGCACGTCGGCATTCGCGTGGGCGATGCTTTTCAGCTTGTCGATCACCGCTTGCAGGGCCGGCAGCATGACCGTGTCGCGCGCGGCCTTGAGCATCATGCCGTGCGAGGTATTGTTGATGTCTTCCGAGGTGCAGGCGAAATGGATGAATTCGGTTGCGGCCAGCAATTCCGGCACGTCCTTGACCTGTTCCTTGAGCCAGTACTCGACCGCCTTGACGTCATGGTTGGTGACCGCTTCGATGGCCTTGATGCGGGCCGCGTCGGCTTCCGAGAAATCGGCCGCCATCTTGTCGAGCAAGGCCGTCGCGTCCGCCGAAAACGGCTTGATCTCGGCGAAACCGGCCTCCGACAGCGCCTGCAGCCAGGAAATTTCGACTTTCACGCGGTGGTGCATGAAGCCTGCTTCGGACAGGATGGGACGCAGCTTGTCGGTCTTGGCGGCGTAGCGGCCGTCCAGGGGGGACAGGGCCGACAGCGTGGAGTAGGGGGCGGTAGAGGTCATGGAAGAGGGCGCTTATGGAGATGGGCAAAGACAGGATTTTACCACTGGCGGCATTGTCAAGCCGATGTTGTGGGCGCACCGCAGCCGGCCCTCGTCCTCCATCGGCGCCATGGCCGATGTTATACTGGGCGCCAATCGTCCACCACAAGCATCTATGAAACTCATCGGTTCCCTGGCCAGTCCCTTCGTGCGCAAGGTTCGCGTCGTTCTCGCGGAGAAAAAGCTCGACTACGGCTATGAACTTGAAAATGTCTGGACCGCCGAGACCAGGATCCATCTTTCCAATCCGCTGGGCAAGGTTCCCTGCCTGATCATGGAAGATGGCAGCAGCATGTACGATTCGCGCGTGATCGCCGAATACCTCGACACGCTCACGCCCGTATGCAAGCTGCTGCCGCCCAACGGGCGCGACCGCGCCGACGTCAAGGTCTGGGAAGCGCTGGCCGACGGCGTGCTCGACGCGGCCGTGCTGGTGCGCCTAGAAAAAACCCTGCGCCCGGAAGAGCAGCAGAGCGCCGCCTGGATCGAACGCCAGATGGGCAAGGTGCACGCGGGCCTGGCCGTCATGTCGGCCAACCTGGGCGATTCGCCTTTCTGCAAGGGCAACCATTATTCGCTGGCGGACGTGGCGGTCGGCTGCGCGCTGGGCTGGGTGGCTTTCCGCTTCCCCGACATCGCCTGGCGCGACGACTATCCCAACCTGGCCAAGCTGTTCGACAAGCTGTCCGAGCGAGCGTCGTTCAAAGATACCGTCCCCCAGTAAGCGGTGGCAAAACTACCTTCCGACGACGGCGCCGGCAGTGCGGCGCAAAAAAGGCTGCAGATGGCCGACATCGCGCGCCTGGCCGGCGTGTCGAAGGCCACCGTGTCGCGCGCGCTCAACCGCAGCCCCCTGGTCAACGAAGAAACCAGTACCCGCATCCTGGAACTGGCGCGTTCGCTCAAGTACAGCATCAATATCGGCGCCCAGAACCTGCGCCTGAAACAAAACCGCACGGTCGGCGTGGTGGTGCCCTTCGATTCCGACACCCGCCAGCACCTGTCCGACCCCTTCTTCCTGAGCATGCTGGGCAGCCTGGCCGATGCGCTGACCGAGCGCGGCTTCGACATGCTGCTCTCGCGCGTGGACGCCCAGCAGATCGATGCCGCGGCCCAGCCGTTCGACACCGGCCGCGTGATCGGCATCATCCTGATCGGCCAGTGGCGCCAGCACGACCAGCTCAACCAGCTGGCCGCGCGCCATGTGCCCATCGTGGTGTGGGGCGCGCAACTGCCGCAGCAGCTGTACATCACCGTCGGCGGCGACAACGTCAGCGGCGGCATGCTGGCCACGGAGCACCTGATCGCGGGCGGGCGCAAGCGGATCGCCTTTTTCGGCGACATCAAGCTGCCCGAGGTGGCGCAGCGCTACCGCGGCTATTGCAATGCCCTGGCGGCGCACGGCCTGGCGCTCGATCCGCAATTGCAGGTGCCGGTGTCCTTCCTGCCCGACGGCGGCAGGCTGGCGGTGCGGGAAATGGACAGGCGCGCGGTCGGCTACGACGCCGTGTTCGCCTGCAGCGACTTGCTGGCCATGACGGCGATCAACACGCTGCGCGAATACGGCAAGCAAGTCCCGCGCGACATCGCCGTGGTCGGCTACGACGACATCGAACTGTCGAACTATTTCCACCCGCCGCTGACCACCATTCGCCAGCCGATCCGCGCGGCGGGCCAGGCCCTGGTCGCCTCGCTGCTGGCGCTGGTCGACGGGCAATCGCCCGGGTCCGCCCAATTGCCGACCGAACTGGTCGTGCGAGGAACCGGCGCCTGAGCTTTTTTTTGGCTGGAGCTGTAATCGATTGCAAGAATGTTTGATTTTGTGGCGGTTTAGCCACGAATTTCCGTGTTGCACTGCGGCGTAAATACCTGCGATTTTCTCGTCAATATGGCATCTTCCCCTATGAAATCCATCCTTCCGGCATGTTGCAGTGCACTTATGTAATCGATTGCAAGAATAAATTATCTGACGCATAATCACTCCACTAGAACGCATAACCGCCGACATCAGGTACGGCGGAAACCACCCGAGGAGACACCAACATGACATTCCAGATCAAACGCATGGCCGCCGCGGTATCCGTCGCCATGCTGCACATGGCCGGCGCCAGCGCGCAGGACGCCACCACCCCCGAAGCGCCGGCCAATGACGGCCTGAACCTCGAACGCATCGTCGTCACGGGCACCGCCGCCGGCTCGTCGAAAATGAAATCGAGTGTCTCGCTCAGCACCATGGACATGGACGCGGTCCAGAACCACGCGCCCACCAGCGCCGCCGATGTGCTGCGCGCCATTCCCGGCGTGCGCTCCGAATCGTCGGGCGGCGAAGGCAATGCCAACATCACCGTGCGCGGCGTGCCCATTTCGGCCGGCGGCGCGCGCTACGTGCAGATCCAGGAAGACGGCTTGCCGGTACTGCAGTCGGGCGACTTCAATTTCATCACCCCGGATTCCTTCGTCCGGATCGACGGTAGCCTGGACCACCTGGAAGTGGTGCGCGGCGGTTCGGCGTCGGTGCTGGCCACCAATTCGCCGGGCGGCATCATCAACTTCATCAGCAAGACCGGCAGCGAGAAGGGCGGCTCGGTCGCGCTCACCCGCGGCCTGGACCATGACACCACCCGCCTCGATTTCGACTATGGCATGCCGGTGTCGGACCGCACGCGCTTTTTCGTGGCCGGCTTTTATCGCAGCGGCGAAGGCACGCGCCATGCGGGCGTGACCACCGAACAGGGTGGTCAGATCCGCGCCAACCTCACCCATGATTTCGACAGCGGCTTCGTGCGGCTCTCGTTCAAGCACCTGAACGACCGCAGCCCGACGGCGCTGCCGGTGCCGGTCATGGTCACGAACGGCCAGGTTTCGGCGATCGCGGGCATCGATCCGCGCACCGCCTCTTTTTATTCGCCCTACTGGGTCCCGGACGTCAGCCTGGGCAAGGGCAATACCAGCGTCACCAGCAATGTCAACGACGGCCTGTCGGTTGAAAGCACCACCTTCGGGCTGGAAGCGTCGTTCCGCCTCGGCGACGGCTGGACCCTGGGCGAGAACTTCCGCCACGCCAGCAACAGCGGCCGCTTCATCGGCGTTTTCCCCGCCAATAACGGCACGGTCGGCAGCTATACCTTCGCCACCGGCCCGTCCGCGGGCCAGGCCTACAATGGCCGCGCCATGTCCGCCGTGGTGTTCAACACCTCGATCGACGACGCCGGCGCCATGTTCAACGACACCCGCCTGGCCAAGACCTTTTCCCTGGCCGGCGGCGCCAAGCTGACCGGCACGGCCGGCCTGTACCTGTCGGTGCAGGACCTGGCGCTGACCTGGAACTTCAATGAATACCTGATGCAGGCCAGCGGCAAGGAGCCGGCCCTGCTGCGCACCGCCAGCAGCACGCCGGGCCTGGTGGGGCCGGCCTGGGGCGGCTGCTGCTCGCGCGCCGTCGACATGCGCTACAAGCTGGTTTCGCCCTACGTGAACGTGGCGTTCGAAAGCGGCCCGCTGAACATCGACGCCGGCCTGCGCCAGGACAACCAGCGCGCCAGCGGCAGCGCCAATATCGCCCAGGGCGGCATCCGCTACAACGAGGCCACGCGCCAGCTGGTCGACTACGACATCGACCACACTTCCTACTCGGTGGGCGCCAACTACAAGCTGTCGCCGACCTTCGCGCTGTTCGGCCGCGTCAGCGAAGGCGTCGCCTTCAATGCCGACCGCATCCTGTTCGGCACCCCGCTCGACGGCAGCGCGCCGATCAGCATCAACACCGTGCGCCAGGTCGAAGGCGGCGTGAAATGGCGGCGCGGCGGCATCAGCACCTTCGTCACCTTGTTCCAGGCGAAAACCAAGGAAACCAACTACGAGGCCACCACCCAGAAGACCACCGCCAACAGCTACAGCGCGCAAGGCGTGGAGATCGAAGCGGCGTGGAATGCGGGACCGTTCCGCATGACGGGCGGCCTGACCCTGACCGACGCCGAGATCACGGCCACCGCGCCCGGCGGCGAGGCGGTCATCGGCAATACGCCGCGGCGCCAGGCACGCGCGGTCTACCAGCTCGCGCCCAGCTACACCATGGGCGGCGCCAGCTTCGGCCTGTCGCTGACCGGCACCGGTGCATCGTGGGCCGACGACGGGCACACCATCAGGATGCCGGCCTATTCGCTCCTGAACGGCTATGCGAGCTACCAGGTCACCCCAAGCATCTCGCTCGCGCTCAGCGCCAGCAACCTGCTCAACAAGATCGCCTATACCGAAGTCGAAGGAGACGGCCATGCGGCACGCGCCATCGGCGGACGTTCGATCAAGGCCACGCTTAAATACTCCTTCTGACCTTAGTCTCAGCCATGACCGCATTATCCCCAGCAGCGGCACGCCGCTACGCGCAGCACGAACCCGTGCTGCGCAACCGGCTTGCAAGCCTGTACGGCGCCGGGCCGGCGCAGGAACGCTGGTTCGCCAGCCTGATGGCGCAGGTCGGACAGTTGCACGCAGAACGTCCGGCGGCGCTGCTGGAACTTGACGCCCGGCGCGAAGCCGATCCCGGCTGGTTCGCCAGCGAGCGCATGCTGGGCTACAGCGCCTATGCCGGCCAGTTCGGCGGCAGCCTGCGCGGCGTGGCGCGCCGCATTGCCCACCTGCGGGAAATGGGCGTGACCTATTTGCACCTGCTGCCTTTCCTGCGGCCGCGCGCAGGCGAAAACGACGGCGGCTTTGCCGTCGCCAGTTTCGACGACGTCGACCCGGCGCTCGGCACCGAAGCGGACCTGCTGGCGCTGACCGCGGCGCTGCGCGAAGCGGGCATCAGCCTGTGCGCCGACCTGGTGCTCAACCACGTGGCCGACGACCATGCCTGGGCCAGGGGAGCACAAGGCGGCGACGCCGCGCTGCGCGATTTTTTCCACGTCTTCCCCGACCGCGTCCAGCCGGATCGCTACGAGCAGGCGCTGGGCCAGGTATTCCCGGAAGCGGCGCCCGGCAATTTCACCTGGTCGGATGCCATGCAGGGCTGGGTCTGGACCACCTTCTATCCCTTCCAGTGGGACCTCAATTACGCCAACCCCGCGGTGCTGGGCGAGATGATCCTGGCCCTGCTGCGCCTGGCCAACCGGGGCGTCGAAGTGTTCCGCCTCGATTCGACCGCCTTCCTGTGGAAGCGCGCCGGCACCAGCTGCATGAACCAGCCCGAGGCGCACGCGCTGCTGCAGGTGTTCCGGGCCATCGTCGACATCGCCGCGCCGGGCGTGCTGCTCAAGGCCGAGGCGATCGTCCCCACGCGCGAGCTGCGCGCCTATTTCGGCGACAGCGGCGCGCCCGAATGCCATGTGGCCTACCACAGCACCCTGATGGCAGCCGGCTGGGCCGCGCTGGCCGAACAGGACACCGCGCTGCTGCAGGCCGTGATCGCGGCCACGCCGCCGCTCCCGCCGGCGGCAAGCTGGCTGGCCTATGTGCGCTGCCATGACGACATCGGCTGGAACGTGCTGCGCGCCGAAGCCGGATCGGACGCCAGGCTGGCCCGCATCGCGCGCTTCTACGGCGCCGGCGAAGGCTTCGCCGACGGCGTCGCCTTCCAGACCAGTCCCGGCCGCGCGGTCCATGGCACCAACGGCACGGCGGCATCGCTGGCGGGCGTCGGCCAGCCCGACGGCGAGCGCCGGGTACTGCTGCTGCATGCCCTGGCGCTGTCCTTCGGCGCCCTGCCGGTGCTGTACATGGGCGACGAACTGGGCATGGTCAACGACCACAGCTACGAATCCGACCCGGCCCGAGCGCACGATACGCGCTGGGTCCAGCGCGCGGCCTTCGACGAGGCGCGCCACGCGGCCCGCAACGAAGGCATGCTCTACCCCGGACTGCTGGCGCTGTGCGAGCGGCGCCGTTCGATACGCGCCCTGGCCGCCGGCGCGCCGCGCACGCTGTACGCGTCGCCGCATCGCGCCCTGCTGGCGCTGGGCCGCGGCGAACGCTTTCTGTCGCTGTCGAATTTTTCCAGCCAGCCTTTGATGGTCAGCCTGGCCGGCATGGGTTCCTGGACCGGCGAAGTGCTGCTGGCGCCGTGGTCTTTGGCGTGGCTGGAAAGGGATGTGCCATGAGCGGCATCGTCGTGTTCGGGGAAGCGCTGGTCGACGACTTCATCAGCGAACAGGTGGTGGGCGGCGCCCCCTTCAACGTGGCGCGCAACCTGGCCGCGTTCGGGCAGTCGCCGCTGATGGTGACCCGCATCGGCCTGGATAAGGCCGGCGCCCTGGTGCAAGCCGAATTCGACCGCTTCGGCATGACGCGCGCCGGCCTGCAGGTCGATCCGCTCGAGTCCACCGGCCGCGTGGTGGTCGAACGCGCCGACGGCGCCCACCGCTTCATCATCCTGCCCAACCAGGCCTACGACCATATCGCCGCCGTGCCGCTGGCGCAGGCGCCGTCGCTGATCTATTTCGGCACCCTGGCCCAGCGTGGCGAAACGTCGCGCGCGGCGCTCCATGCCTTGCTCGAATCGAGCGACGCCTGCCGCTACCTGGACCTGAACGTGCGCGAAGGGCAGGTCAGCGAGCGTTGCGTGTACGAGTCGCTCAAGGAAGCGGACATCGTCAAGGTCAACGAGGACGAATTGCAGGACCTGTTCGGCTGGTACACCCACACCCGGCACGATACGGCCGACATGGAATGCGGCACGGTGCGCAACGCCTGTGCTGTCCTGATACGTATTTTTTCGCTCGAAGCGCTGGTGGTGACGCTGGGGCCGCGCGGCGCGGTATGCTTCCTGCGAGACGGCAGCATGACGGCCAGCTACGCCACCGCGCCGCCCAAGGCCCTGGTCGACACGGTGGGCGCGGGCGACGCCTTTTCCGCTGTGTTCCTGCTGGGGCGCACGCTGGGCTGGCCGCTGCGCACGACCCTCATGCGCGCCAACGCATTTGCCGGCGCCATCTGCGGCATCGCGGGCGCCGTGCCGGGCGACCTGGACTTTTACCGCGCACTGACCTACTGAAAGCACACCATGGCGCTTCACAAACCGCATTTGACGTTCTGGCAGATCGTGAACATGAACTTCGGCTTCTTCGGAATCCAGTTCAGCTTCGGGCTGCAGCAAAGCAGCATGAGCCCGATCTACAACTATCTGGGCGCGGACGAGGCCAGCCTGCCCTACCTGTGGCTGGCCGGGCCCGTGACGGGGCTGATCGTCCAGCCCATCATCGGCGCCATGAGCGACCGCACCATCACGCGCTGGGGCAGGCGTACGCCGTACTTCCTGATCGGCGCCATCCTGTGCAGCATCGGCCTGCTGTTCATGCCCTTCAGCCCCACGCTGTGGATGGCGGCCAGCCTGCTGTGGATCCTGGACGCGGCCAACAACGTGACCATGGAGCCCTACCGCGCCTTCGTCAGCGACAAGCTCGCGCCGCAGCAGCATTCGCTCGGCTTCCTGACCCAGAGCGCCTTCACTGGGCTGGGGCAGACGCTCGCCTACCTGACGCCGTCGCTGCTGGTCTTTGCCGGCATGAACAAGGACGCCGTCAACGGCAGCAACATACCGCACATCGTGATCGCCGCCTTCATGATAGGCGCGGTATTCTCGCTGGGCACCGTGCTGTGGACCCTGAAGACGACCAAGGAGCATCCGCTGTCGGACGCCGAAACGGCGGCCATCCGGCGCCTGCCGCAAGGCTGGCTGCATACGCTGGCCGACATCGGCACGGCGGTGCGCGAGATGCCGCGGACCATGCGCCAGCTGGCCCTGGTCAAGCTATTCCAGTGGTATGCCATGTTCTGCTACTGGCAGTACATTTCGCTCTCGCTCGCCACCACCATCTACGGCACCACCGACCCGGCCTCGCAGGGCTTTCGCGATGCGGGCCTGCTCAATGGCCAGGTCGGCGCCTTCTACAACTTCATCGCCTTCATCGCCGCCTTCGCCCTGGTGCCGTTCACGCGCCGCTTCGGCCCGAAAGTGATGCACAGCGTGTGCCTGGCGCTGGCCGGCATCGGCATGCTCTCCATCCCTTCGATCAGCACCCCGGCGCTGCTGTTCATCCCCATGGTGGGCGTGGGACTGGCGTGGGCCAGCATCATGGGCAACCCCTACATCATGCTGGCCGGGAGCATTCCGCCGGAGCGCACCGGGGTCTACATGGGCATCTTCAACATGTTCATCGTGATCCCCATGATCATCCAGATTTTCACGCTGCCGCTCTACTACCGTAGCTGGCTCGGAGGGAACCCGGAGAACGTTATAATGCTTGCCGGAGTCCTCATGCTGTGCGCGGCGCTGGCCGTGTTGCGCGTGAAGACGGGCAGAGCACAAAGCGAGAGCACATATGACAACGGTAGTATTCGGCGAAGCGCTGGTTGACGATTTCCTGACCGAGCAGATCGTCGGCGGCGCGCCCTTCAACGTGGCGCGCCACCTGGCGGCCTTCATGTCGCCGCAGCTGATGATCACGCGCATCGGCGACGACAAGAACGGCGCCACCGTGCGCGGCGAATTCGAACGCTTCGCCATGTCCGAAGCGGGCTTGCAGGTGGACCAGATGGAAGAAACCGGGCGCGTGGTGGTCGAACGGGGGCCCAAGGGCCACAAGTTCGCCATCCTGCCGCGCCAGGCCTACGACTTCATCAACCCCGAAAAAGCCCTGGCCGCGCTCGACCAGGTGGAGCCGTCCGCCATCTATTTCGGCACCCTGGCCCAGCGCGGCGAACGCTCGCGCGACACCCTGCACGCGCTGCTCGAAGCGTCCCCCGCCACCCGCTACCTCGACCTGAACCTGCGCGAAGGCCAGTACGACGAACGCGTGGTCTTCCATTCCATGCATGCGGCCGACATCGCCAAGGTCAACGAGGAAGAACTGCAGTCGCTGTTTCGCTGGTACTTCGACATCCATCCCGATGCGCCGCCCCTGGCCGCCGAGGAAGTGCGGGCCGCCTGCGGCGCGCTGGTGCAAATGTTTTCGCTCGAAGGGCTGATCGTCACGCTGGGCCACCGCGGTTCGGTGTACTTCGGCGCCGACGGCGACGTCATCGTCACGCGCGACACGCCGGCACCGCCCTATGTGATCGACACGGTGGGCGCGGGCGACGCCTTTTCGGCGATGTTCCTGCTGGGGCGCAAACGGGGATGGGAACTGGAACAGACGCTGGTGCGCGCCAATGAATATGCGGCGGCCATTTGCGCGATTCCCGGAGCGGTGCCCCGGGATATCGGCTTTTACGACAAGTGGGTGGCGCGCTGGCGCGCCGGCTGAGCAATTATTCGGCGTCGCTCATCTGGCTTTGCAGGTAGTTCTGGATGCCGACCTTGACGATCAGGTCCAGCTGCGTTTCCAGCCAGTCGATGTGTTCTTCCGTGTCCTGCAGGATCGTCAAGAGCAGGTCGCGCGACACATAATCGGCCGCCACTTCGGCGGCGGCGATGCCTTCCTTGACCGTGACCTGGGCGGCCTGTTCCAGCTTCAGGTCGCATTCCAGCATTTCCTGGGTCGATTCGCCGATCAGCAGCTTGTGCAGGGCTTGCAGGTTGGGCAGGCCGTCGAGCGCCAGGATGCGGTCGATCAGCTTGTCGGCATGCTTCATTTCGCCGATCGATTCTTCGTATTCCTTCTTGCCCAGCTTGTCCAGGCCCCAATGACGGTACATGCGCGCGTGCAGGAAATACTGGTTGACCGCGGACAATTCATTGGTGAGCTGCGCGTTAAGCAGCCGGATGACGTTCTTGTCGCCCTTCATGGGAATCTTTCAAAGAGTGGGAGGTATGCGGACATGATAGCAAACGCACGCCGAAGGCGATAGCGCGCCTGCTATTGCGGAATTCAGGTCAGCTCGAAGTTGAGCGGGAAGATGACGTAGACGGACACGGCACGGCCGTCTTCGATATACGGTTTGAACAGGGCGCGCAGGACCGCCTGGCGGCCTGCTTCGTCGAGGCGGGTGGAGCCGGACGACGATTGCACCGACACCTGGGACGGCAAGCCTTTTTCATTGACCAGGATGCGCAGCACGACCTTGCCCTGTTCGCCCATCTTGCGCGACATTTGCGGGTACACCGGCTGCGGCGCCTGGATGAAGTCGACACCGGAAGTAATGGTTTTCGGACCCGTGGCCACCGGGGCGGGGGCCGGCGCGGCCACCGCTTGCACGGGCGCCGGGGCTACCGGCGGCGGGGTGTGGGTGACGCTGATGGCGTTGCTTTGCTGCACAACAACCTGCACCTGGGGAACCGGTACGAAGGGCATGGGCGGCGGGGCGACCTGGGCCATGGGCACCACTTTGGGCGCGGCCGGCGGTGGCGGCTCGACCGGCGTGACGAAGGTGACCATCACGGCCTGCGGCAGGGCCGCGTCGACCATGCGCGTGAGCATGCCGCTGTAAATGGCGTAGAACAGGATGGCGTGCGCCAGCACCACGGTCGCCATCGGCGCGCATTTGGCGCGCAGCTTCCCCAGTGCCGCGCGGGCATCGCCCGGGTCGGGGCTGGTGGAGAAGGCGAGGGTGCTCATGGAATCAGGCAGCCTGGGTGGAGCGGAACGACAGTTCGACCGCCTGGAGCTTGCTTTCCAGGTGGGCATTGAGGACTTGTTTGGCGCAGCTGGCGCACTTGCCGCAGCAGGTGGCCACGCCCAGGTCCTGGCGCAGCTCGGCCATGGACGACAGGCCCAGGTCGACAGCCTGGCGAATTTCGCGGTCAGAGATGTTGTTGCAGACACAGACAATCATGATGCACCTTCAGTTTACATATGGCGACAGTAGCAAGTTTGGCGTTTGTTCTATAATGAGAATCACTCTCATTTAGATTTGTATTCTCCCGCAACTCGACTTTGATTGCAAGTGGTTTGCGCAATCTAAATAGAAATAATTCGCATTTACATATATGATGCTAGTATCCAACAAGAATTTATGCAATCCCCACCGCGACCGGGCACCACCATGACACTTGCACCCACCCTGATCACCCTGGACGCCCTGCTGGCCGGCCAGGGCGGCACCGTCGTCCACCTCGCCCCGTCCGAGGTATCGCGCCGCCTGATGGAACTCGGTTTCGTGCCAGGCGAGCGCATCCGGATGCTGCGGCGCGGCATGCCGGGCGGCGACCCGCTCGCCATCCGTGTGGGGGAATCCACCTTTGCCTTGCGCCGCTTCGAGGCGGCCCTGGTTTCGATCACACCGGATTAATCGTCATGACTGTAGAAACGCTGGGCCGAACGCCGCTCATCGCCCTGCTTGGTAACCCGAACTGCGGCAAAACCGCCCTGTTCAACCGCCTCACCGGCGCCCGCCAGAAGGTCGCCAATTACGCCGGCGTGACCATCGAACGCAAGGAAGGCAGCTTTACGTCGCCCGCCGGACGCGCTTACCGCGTGCTCGACCTGCCGGGCGCCTACAGCCTGTCCGCCACCACGCCCGACGAAGCCATCACGCGCGACGTGGTGGCCGGCCTGCGCGCCGACGAACAGGCGCCGGACGCCATCGTATGCGTGGTCAACGCCACCAATCTGCGCTTGAACCTGCGCCTGGTGCTCGAGATCAAGCGCCTCGGCCTGCCCATGATGCTGGCCCTGAACATGGTCGACGTGGCCAAGAAACGCGGCATCGTGATCGATGCCGCCGCCCTGGAAAAAGAACTCGGCATGCCGGTGGTGGAAACGGTGGCGGTGCAGAGCGGCGGCGAAAAGGCCCTGCTCGACGCGCTCGACCGCATGCCGCGCCACGACGTGGTCAAGGCCTTGCCCCTGTCGAGCATAGAAGCGGTGTCGGTGGAAGAGACGCAGCGCGAAGTGCGCCGCATCCTCACGCTGACGACCAATTCCAGCAAGGACACCGGCAACTTCAGCGACCGGATCGACCAGGTGGTGCTGCACCCGCTGGCCGGGCCCCTGCTGCTGGCCGCGATCATGTTCCTGGTATTCCAGGCCGTGTTCAGCTGGGCCGCGGTGCCGATGGAGATGATCACCGGCGGCGTGGACGCGGTGGGCGCCTTCCTGGGGCGGCATATGGCCGACGGCCCGCTGCGCAGCCTGCTGGTCGAAGGCATCCTGGGCGGCGTGGGCAGCGTGCTGGTATTCCTGCCGCAGATCCTGATCCTGTTCTTCTTCATCCTGTTCCTGGAAGACTGCGGCTACCTGCCGCGCGCCGCCTTCCTGCTCGACCGCCTGATGGGCGGGGTGGGCCTGTCGGGCCGCGCCTTCATTCCGCTCCTGTCCAGCTTTGCCTGCGCCATCCCCGGCATCATGGCCGCGCGCACCATCCAGAATCCGCGCGACCGCCTGGTCACCATCATGATCGCGCCCCTGATGACGTGCTCGGCGCGCCTGCCGGTCTATGCGCTGATCATCGCCGCCTTCATTCCCGACCGCGACGTGGGCATGTTCAACCTGCAGGGCCTGGTGCTGTTCATCCTGTACTTCGCCGGTGTCGGCGGCGCCATGGCGGTGGCCTGGATCCTCAAGCGCACCATGGGCGGCAACGGCAAGCAGCCGCTGATGCTGGAACTGCCAAGCTACCACTGGCCGCACCTGCAGAACCTGGCCATCGGCCTGTGGGAGCGCGCCAAGATCTTCATCACCCGCGTCGGCACCACCATCCTGGCGCTGATGGTGCTGCTGTGGGTGCTGTCGACCTTCCCCGGCGCGCCGGAAGGCGCCACCCACCCGCCTATCTATTACAGCTTTGCCGGCATGCTGGGGCGCGCGCTGGAAGTCATTTTCGCGCCGATCGGCTTCGGCTGGCAGATCTGCATCGCCCTGGTGCCGGGCATGGCCGCGCGCGAAGTGGCCGTCGGCGCCCTGGGCACCGTGTATGCGCTGTCGCAGACCGGCGACGAACTGGCGACCTCGCTCACGCCGCTGATCGCCCAGTCCTGGAGCCTGGCCACGGCGCTGTCGCTGCTGGCCTGGTACGTGTTCGCGCCGCAGTGCCTGTCCACGCTGTCGGTGGTCAAGCGCGAAACGAACAGCCTGCGCTATGCGCTGTACATGGCCGGTTACATGTTCGCCCTGGCCTATGTGGCGTCCTTCATTACCTACCGCATCGCACTGTCCATGGGAGGTGGCTGATGATCGAGAACCTGATCGTGGCCCTGATCGTCGGCGCGGCCGCCTGGTACGCCTTCGGCAAATACCTCAAGCCGAAGGCCAAATCTGACTGCGGCAGCGGCAGCGGCTGCGGCAGCTGCAATGCGTGCGAAACGCCAGTGCAACCAAGCACCAAGCGCGTGATCCGGATTCACGCCCAAAACTAAGCGTCCTGTCCGGCGTTTTTTCGATTTCGTCGGAAAAACGCGGCCTTCTCCAGCGCCCCGGCGTATCGTCAAGCTCCCGACGACACAGAGAAGGAAACCGACATGTTCGCCTTGCCCATCCTCGGCCTGGCCGCCGCCCTCGCAACACCCGTCGACCAGCAGATCGACGCCGCCATCGCACCCTACTTCCAGGCCGGTGCGCCCGGCGCTTCGGTCATCGTGGTCAAGGATGGCAAGACGATTTTCCGCAAGGGCTATGGCATGGCCGACGTGGCCAAAGGCGTGGCCATGGACGCGTCCTTCCAGCATCGCATCGGTTCGGTCACCAAGCAGTTCACCTCGACCGCGATCCTGATGCTGGCCGAAGAAGGCAAGCTGGCACTCGACGACGACATCACGAAGCACCTGCCCGACTACCCCACCAAGGGCAAAAAAATCACCGTCGAACATTTGCTGACGCATACCTCCGGCATCGTCAGCTACACCGGCAAGCCGTCCTTCCGCGCCATCCTGACGCAGGACCTGGCGCCCGCGGCCCTGATCGCCGTCTTCAAGGACGATCCGCTCACCTTCGAGCCGGGAACGCGCTACGCCTACAACAATTCCGGCTATGTCCTGCTTGGCGCGATCATCGAGAAAGCCGGCGGCATGCCGTACGCGAAATTCGTCGAGCAGCGCATTTTTGTGCCGCTGGGGATGGCCGACACCGCCTATGAAGGCTACGCGCGCGGCAAGGCGCCGCCCGCCGTCGGCCACAGCACCACGCCGACGGGCTTCCGGCTGGCCACGCCGATCTCGATGACGCTGCCGTATGCCGCCGGCGCCATCGTGTCGACCGTCGACGACCTGGCGCGCTGGGATGCGTCGGTCACGTCGGGCAAGCTGCTGCGCCCGGCCAGCTGGCAGCGCGCCTTCACGCCCTACAAGCTGGCCAGCGGCGAAGCCACCAGCTACGGCTACGGCTGGAACATCGACACCATGCAGGGCAGTGCGCGCATCTTCCATGGCGGCGGGATCCCCGGCTTCTCCACGCATGTCATGCGCCTGCCGCAGGAGAAGGTGTATGTCGCCGTGCTGGCCAATAACGACCGGCTGCCGATGTCGACCTCGGTGGTGGCGGCGCGCGCCGCGGCGATCGCGATCGGCAAGCCCTATCCGGACTTCAGCCCGGTGGCGCTGGCGCCTGCCGCGCTCGACGAATTCGTGGGCAAATTCGCGCAGCGCACCGTCACGCGCGACGGCGGCAAGCTGTTCATGCAGCGCGGCGACGAAGCGAAAGCGGAAATCGTCGCCATAGGCGCCACGCGCTTCCTGGTGCCCAATACGCTGGTGTACATGGATTTCCTGCGCGACGACGCGGGCAAGGTGAATGCGCTCAAGCTGTTCCAGAACGACAGTGTCGAGCACCATCCGCGCAGCGGCGATTAATCGATCATCTCGCACGCGTCTGGATTGCGCTTTCCACGCCGCTCTAGTCACCCAAGGGATGGAAGGACCCCGCCTGCGCCATCGGCCAGTACAGCCCGAACACGGGCGGCAGCCGGTCCAGCTGGCTGGGGTCGAGCAGTTCGCCCGGGTGCAGATACGGCAGCAGGGCCGACACCAGCTTGACCTGGTTGGGTGACACGCGCCGCACCAGGTGGTGGGGCTTGAGCTGGGAAGGATGGGTCAGTCCCGCCGCCGCGATCAGCTGCGCCAGCGCCCCCAGCGTATTCTGGTGGAAGTGGGCCACGCGCGCGATCTTGTACGGCACCACCAGCGCTTTCTGGCGCAGTTCATCCTGGGTGGCGACGCCGGTGGGGCAGCGGTCGGTGTGGCAGCTTTGCGACTGCACGCAGCCCAGCGCGAACATGAAGCCGCGCGCCGAATTGCACCAGTCGGCGCCCAGCGCGATGGTGCGCGCGATGTCGAAGGCGGTGATGATTTTTCCCGATGCGCCTATCCGGACCTGGCCGCGCAGGCCGGCGCCGGTGAGCGTGTTATGCACCAGCAGCAGCGCTTCCTGCAAGGGCGTGCCCACGTGGTCCGAAAACTCCACGGGCGCGGCGCCCGTGCCGCCTTCGCCGCCGTCGACCACGATAAAGTCGGGCACGATGCCGGTGGCCAGCATGGCTTTCACGATGCCGAAAAATTCCCAGGGGTGGCCGATGGCCAGCTTGAAGCCGGTGGGCTTGCCGCCCGAGAGCGTGCGCAAGCGCTCGATAAAATGCAGCATCTCGACCGGCGTGGAAAAGGCCGAATGCGACGCCGGCGAAATGCAGTCGACACCGGGCGTGACACCGCGCGCACGGGCGATCTCGATGGTCACCTTGGCCGCCGGAAGTATGCCGCCCTGGCCCGGCTTGGCGCCCTGCGACAGCTTCAGTTCGATCATCTTCACCTGCGGCAGCTTGGCGTTGGCGCTGAAGTTCGCTTCCGAAAAGCGCCCGTGTTCGTCGCGGCAGCCGAAATAGCCCGAACCGATTTCCCATACCAGGTCGCCGCCATGTTCGCGGTGATAGCGGCTGATGCTGCCTTCGCCCGTATCGTGCATGAAGCCGCCGCTGCGCGCCCCGCCGTTCAGCGCCAGGATGGCGTTGGCCGACAGGGAGCCGAAGCTCATCGCGGAGATGTTGAAGACGCTGGCATGGTAGGGCTGCGCGCGCGTGGCGCCGATCTCGATGCGGAAATTGTGGTCCTGGATGACGGCCGGCGCGATCGAGTGGTTGATCCATTCGTAGCCGGCCTCGTAGACGTCGAGCTGGGTGCCGAAAGGGCGCTTGTCGGTTTCGCGCTTGGCGCGCTGGTACACGATGCTGCGCTGGTTGCGCGAGAAAGGCTTGGCGTCGGTATCGTCCTCCAGGAAGTACTGGCGGATTTCGGGGCGGATCGATTCGAAGAAAAAGCGGAAGTGGGCCAGGATCGGGTAGTTGCGGCGCAGGGCGCGCTTGGTCTGCCACATGTCATTGACGCCCATCAGCGCCAGCGCGCCGCTGGGCGCCGCCAGCCACCAGAGCTGGCTTTCCCCGCGCAGCGCCAGGCCTACCGATGCGACGAAGACGACTGCCGAGATGATCAGGGGCAGGTAGCGTGGCGCGAACAGTCTCATGGGACCTCCGTGGCAGAACACTGTCAACAATGCTAAGCTAGCGCCGAACCCCTACCGGCGAAAGAACCCAATGATCGTTGTTCACCATCTGAATAATTCCCGTTCCCAGCGCATCCTGTGGCTGCTGGAAGAACTGGGCCTGGAGTACGAGATCAAGCCGTACGCGCGCGACGCGAAAACCATGCTGGCGCCGCCCGAACTGCGCGCCATCCACCCGCTTGGCAAGTCGCCCGTGATTACCGACGGCGACACCATGGTAGCCGAGTCCGGCGCAATTATCGAGTATTTGATCGAGCGTTACGGCAAGGGCCAGTTCGTACCGGCCGCCGGCACGCCCGAAAAGCTGCGCTACACCTACTGGCTGCACTACGCCGAAGGCTCGGCCATGACGCCGCTGCTGATGAAGCTCGTGTTCGACAAGATCGCATCGAGCCCCATGCCGTTTTTTGCCAAGCCGATCGCCCGCGCCATCGTGCAGAAGGTCAAGAAAAGCTACATCAATCCGCAAATCGTGGCGCACCTGAGTTACATGGAGGGCGAGCTGAAACGGGGTAAATGGTTTGCCGGCGACGAGATCACCGGCGCCGACATCCAGCTCAGCTTCGTGCTCGAAGCGGCATCCGCGCGCGGCGGCCTGGATACCAAGTATCCGAAGCTGGCCGCCTTCGTCAAGCGCATCCACGCCCGTCCCGCCTACAAGCGCGGCCTGGAGCGCGGCGGCCCCTACGAATTGATCAAGTAAGCCGGCATGGCCAAGCTGCTAGCGATCGATGGACTGAACATCGTCCGCCGCGTGTATGAAGCCAGTCCCGAGCCCGATTCGGCCGAGAAGGCTGCCATCGCGCTGCGCCATGCGCTGTCGTCGTTCCGCAAGCTGCTGTCCACCCACTCGCCCACCCACGTGCTGGCGGCGTTCGACTTCGGCGGCACGACCTGGCGCCACGAGCTGTATCCGCGCTACCGCGAGCAGCGCGCGCCCATGCCATCCTTCCTGCGCGACGCGCTGCCCGGCTTTCACGACAAGCTGGCCGGCGAAGGCCTGCATGTGCTGATGCTGCCCGGGGTCGAAGCGGACGACGTGATCGGCACCGGCGTGCTACGCTGGCTTGCCGAAGGGCGGGGCGACGCCATCGTGGCCAGCACCGACAAGGACCTGCACTGCCTGATCGCCAATGGCGCGCTGGTGTGGGATCACTTCAAGAACGAATGGCACGACGACGCCTGGGTCAGGAACAAGTTCGGCGTGGCCCCGGAACTGCTGGTGGACCTGCTGGCGCTGATGGGCGACGTGACCGACGGCGTGCCGGGCGTGTCCAAGGTGGGCATGAAGACGGCCGCCAAGCTGCTCAATGCCTATGGCGATTTGGATGCGGTGATGGCGGGTGCAGGGATACTGAAGACGCCGATCGGCGAACGGCTGCGGGCCGAACGCGATATCTTGTATCTGTCGCGCCAGCTGGTGCAATTGAAGCAGGATGTGAAGCTGGGCGTGACCTGGAATATGCTCGCTTACGAGAATTTTTGAAATGGAAGCAGGATGCTGAAAGCAGTTTTGATCGACGCCAATGCGCTTTCGCGCGGTTTGTTGAATACGGTACTGAGTGAAGGTGGGTTCAGCGTGGTGGGGCAGACCCATACGACCACGCAGGGGTATGCGTTGCTGCAGAAATTCCATCCCCAACTGGCCTGCATCGCGCTCGAGCAGATCGAGGACGGGCACAACATCGTGGAGCAGATACGCGAGCATTATCCGAAGACGCTGATCTTCATGGTGTCCGGATCGATTGACGCTGCCATGCTGCAGGGGGCGCAGGCGCGCGGTGTGAACGGCTTCATCGTCAAACCGTTCAAGGCCGACGCGGTCTTAAAGACCATCAAGACCACAGTCCTGGCGATGATCAAAAAACAGCAGGAACAAGCCTAAACGGTTGAACTGTCGATGATGCCGCCGCCCAGGCACACATCGCCGTCATACAGCACGGCCGACTGCCCCGGCGTCACCGCCCACTGCGCATCGGTGAAATCGAGCGCAAAGTGATTCAGCCCATCGGGCAGCACGCGGCAGGCCACGTCGGCCTGCCGATAACGCGTCTTGGCCGACATGGCCCGCGCCTCCGGCGGCACGCCGGCAATCCAGCTGGCCTGGTCGGCCCGCAGGGCGCCCGACAACAGCCACGGATGGTCATGCCCCTGCACGATGTACAGGGTGTTGGTTTCGATATCCTTGCGCGCCACGTACCAGGCGTCGCTGCTGCCGTCCGGGTTCTTGTACTTCTTCATGCCACCCACGCCGATGCCCTTGCGCTGGCCCAGCGTGTAAAAACTCAGCCCCACATGTTCGCCTACGACAGTGCCGTCGTCGGTTTTCATCGGCCCCGGCTTGTACGACAGGTAGCGGTTCAGGAAGTCGCGGAACGGCCGTTCGCCGATGAAGCAGATCCCGGTCGAATCCTTTTTCGCGGCATTCGGCAGCATCAGCTTTTCGGCGATCTTGCGCACTTCCGTCTTCGGGATTTCGCCCAGCGGGAACAGCGTCTTGGACAACTGCGCCTGGTTCAGGCGGTGCAGGAAGTAGCTCTGGTCCTTGGTATGGTCGACCGCCTTGAGCAGTTCGAAGCTGCCGGCGTTGTCGCGCACGCGCGCGTAATGGCCGGTGGCGATCAGGTCCGCGCCCAGGTGGATGGCGTGGTCCAGGAAGGCCTTGAACTTGATTTCGGCGTTGCACAGCACGTCCGGGTTCGGCGTGCGGCCGGCCTGGTATTCGCGCAGGAATTCGGCAAACACGCGGTCCTTGTATTCGGCCGCGAAGTTGACAGCTTCGATGTCCACGCCCACCACGTCGGCCACGCTGGCCGCGTCGATCCAGTCCTGGCGCGAGGAGCAGAATTCGGAATCGTCGTCGTCTTCCCAGTTTTTCATGAACAGGCCGATCACTTCATATCCCTGTTCCTTCAGCATCCACGCCGCGACCGAGGAGTCAACGCCCCCCGACATGCCGATCACGACTTTTTTCTTGCTCATGTTACGTCCGTCTTCAATGGTAGCCCGCCCTCGAACACCGAAGGGTGGGTGTGCAGCAGCTCCAGGGGAGCGCGCTTGCCGGCCAGGTAGTCGTCCACGCATTGCAGCACGATCGGGCTGCGGTGGCGTTCCTGGCAGGCCGCCATCTCGTCGCGCGTCATCCACAGCGTGCGGATGATGCCGTGATCGAGCGGCTGGTCATGTTCGGCCCCGGGCGCGCCGCAAAAGGTGAAGCGCAGGTAGGTGACGTCGGTGCCGCGCCGCGGGGATGAATAGCGCGACATGTACATGCCCACCAGCGCATGCGGAATGAAGTCGTGCGCCGTTTCTTCCATCACTTCGCGCACCACGGCCTGTTCCAGCGTTTCGAGCGGGTCCAGATGGCCGGCCGGCTGGTTGATGCGCACGCCGTCGCTGGTTTCTTCCTCTATCAGCAGGAACTGGCCATCCCGTTCGATGATGGCGGCAACGGTAACGGAGGGTTTCCAGATGTGCGGCATGCGTGTCCTCGAAAATGAGCCGCCATTTTACCTTGGTGCCGTGCCCCTTGCCCAAACAGGGCCGATCCGATACAGGAAATGGGCGAAATATGCAGGCTGCGTGGCACAACCGGTTTGAAATTCGAGGATAAGGTCTAAAAAAACGAACGATAGTACTATTTTGAAGTTTCCGTGTAAGATTCAAGACAACTTATTAATCCAACCAGGAGGCATTCATGAGAATTGGCATACCGGCCGAGACGCGGTCGGGAGAGACCCGTGTTGCTGCAACACCCGAAACGGTCAAGAAACTCGCCGCAAAACACCAGGTCATCGTGCAGTCGGGCGCGGGCCTGAACGCTTCGGTGATCGACGAGGCCTACACGGCCGCCGGCGCCACCGTCGGCAGTGCGGCAGATGCGTATGGCTGCGACGTGGTGCTCAAGGTGCGTGCGCCAAGCGCCGACGAACGCGCCCTCATGAAGCCCGACGCCGTCCTGATCGGCATGCTCAATCCCTTCGATGCAGAGAATATCGCCGCCATGGCGGCTTCCCGCCTGCGCGCCTTTGCGCTCGAAGCGGTGCCGCGCATTACGCGCGCGCAGTCGATGGACGTGCTCTCCTCGCAAGCGAACATTGCCGGCTACAAGGCCGTCATGATCGGCGCGAACACCTACCAGCGCTTCATGCCGATGCTGATGACCGCCGCCGGCACCGTGAAAGCGGCGCGCGTGCTGATCATGGGCGTGGGGGTGGCTGGCCTGCAGGCCATCGCGACGGCCAAGCGCCTGGGCGCGGTGATCGAAGCGTCCGACGTCCGCCCTCCGGTCAAGGAGCAGGTTGAATCGCTGGGCGCCAAGTTCATCGACGTGCCTTTCCTGACCGACGAAGAAAAAGAAATCGCCAAAGGTTCCGGCGGCTACGCGCGCGCCATGCCTGCCGACTGGATGCGCCGCCAGGGAGAGCTGGTGCACGAACGCGCCAAGCTGGCCGACATCATCATCACCACCGCGCTCATTCCGGGCCGCGCCGCGCCTATCCTGATTTCCGAGGAAACCGTCAAGGCCATGAAGCCCGGTTCGGTCATCGTCGACCTGGCCGTGTCGCAGGGCGGCAACTGCCCGCTGTCCGAGTTGAACAAGACCGTCATCAAGCACGGCGTTCATATCGTGGGCGAGCCTGACCTGGCCACGCTGGTGGCAGCCGATGCGTCCGCGCTGTATGCGAGCAACGTGCTCGATTTCCTGAAACTGATCATCGACAAGGATGAACAGCTGGTGATCGACCGCGAAGACGAAATCCTCAAGGCCACCCTGGTCTGTGCGGACGGCGAAGTGCTGCGCAAGTAAAGAATCCACAACAAACCGAAAGAAGCAAGAAGATGTCCATGCAACGAGTAATGCTGCGCTCCAAGCTGCACCGCGTCACGGTAACCCAGGCCGACCTGCACTATGAAGGCTCCTGCGGTATCGACGAGAACCTGCTGGAGGCAGCCGATATCTGGGCGAACGAAAAAATCGAACTGTACAACGTCAACAATGGCGAACGCTTTTCGACCTATGCCATTCCCGGCCTGCGCGGCAGCGGAGCAATCCAGCTGAACGGCGCGGCAGCACGCAAAGCCCAACTGGGCGACCTGCTGATCATCTGCACCTACGCGCCGATGACCGAAGACCAGGCCAGGGACTACACCCCGAAAATCGTATTCGTCGACGCGGACAACAACATCACGGGAATGAAAAAGTAGTACTCGAAAAAACTTTAGGGAGGCAAAACATGGATATGCAAGTCAGCCACACCATCATCAATCTGATCATCTTCGTACTGGCGATCTACGTCGGCTACCACGTCGTGTGGACCGTCACGCCAGCGCTGCACACACCGCTGATGGCCGTCACCAACGCCATCTCGGCCATCATCATCGTCGGCGCCATGCTGGCGGCGGGCCTGACCACCGGCATCATCGGCCAGGTCAGCGGCACGCTGGCCGTGGCGCTGGCCGCGGTCAATGTGTTCGGCGGCTTCATGGTCACCCAGCGCATGCTGGAGATGTTCAAGAAGAAGGAACCGAAGGTCAAGTCGGGAGAGAAGGCATGAGCTACATCACGATGAACCTGGTGACGATGTTCTACCTGATCGCCTCGGTATGCTTTATCCAGGCGCTCAAGGGACTGTCGTCGCCGGCCACGGCCCGCAAGGGCAATGCCTTCGGCATGATCGGCATGGCCATCGCGGCCGCGGCCACCATCGCTCTGATCCTCAAGCTCAAGTCCATGGCCACCGGCGACGGCGTCCTTGGCTTCGGCCTGGTGCTGCTGGGCGTGGTGGTGGGTGGCGGTATCGGCGCTTTTGCGGCCAAGACCGTCGAGATGACCAAGATGCCGGAACTGGTCGCGGCCATGCACTCGCTGATCGGCCTGGCCGCGGTGTGCATCGCCGTCGCTGCCGTGTCCGAGCCGTCCGCCTTCAATATCGCGGCCCTGGGCGAAGCACTGCCCTTCGGTAACCGCCTTGAACTGTTCATTGGCACCTTCGTGGGCGCGGTGACCTTCTCCGGTTCCGTGATCGCCTTCGGCAAGCTGTCGGGCAAATACAAGTTCCGCCTGTTCCAGGGCGCGCCGGTCAGCTTCCCTGGCCAGCACATGATCAACCTGGCGGTCGCCGTCGCGCTGATCGCACTGGGCCTGGTGTTCTGCTTCGCGCCTGGCGTGGAACCGGCATGGACCCCGTTCATCATCATGGCGGTACTGGCCTTCATCCTGGGCGTGCTGATCATCATCCCGATCGGCGGCGCCGACATGCCGGTCGTGGTGTCCATGCTGAACAGCTATTCGGGCTGGGCGGCCGCGGGTATCGGCTTCTCGCTCAATAACTCGATGCTGATCATCGCCGGTTCGCTGGTCGGTTCCTCGGGCGCCATCCTGTCTTACATCATGTGCAAGGCGATGAACCGCTCCTTCTTCAACGTGATCCTGGGCGGCTTCGGCGGCGACGCTGCGGCAGTGACCGGCGGCGCGCAGGAACAGCGTCCGGTCAAGTCGGGTTCGGCGGAAGACGCCGCTTTCATCATGGGCAATGCCGAAACCGTCATCATCGTTCCGGGCTACGGCCTGGCGGTGGCGCGTGCGCAGCACTCGCTCAAGGAACTGGTCGAGAAGCTGACCCACAAGGGCGTGATCGTGAAGTACGCGATTCACCCTGTTGCGGGCCGCATGCCTGGCCACATGAACGTGCTGCTGGCGGAAGCCGAAGTGCCGTACGACCAGGTGTTCGAGATGGAGGACATCAACGGCGAATTCGGCCAGACCGACGTGGTGCTGGTGCTGGGCGCGAACGACGTGGTCAACCCGGCCGCCAAGGATCCGAAGTCGGCGATTGCCGGCATGCCGATCCTGGAGGCGTACAAGGCCAAGAGCATCATCGTCAACAAGCGTTCCATGGCGTCCGGCTATGCTGGCCTGGACAATGACCTGTTCTACCAGGCCAATACCATGATGGTCTTCGGCGACGCCAAGAAGGTCATCGAGGCGATGGTCAAGGCTGTCGACTAAATGCCGTACCTGTCGCACGGCGCTCGCCGTGCGGCATTCTGATTGACTCGCTTCCTCAAATCCCCTACTGTGTGCTTCGGCGGATCCTTCAAGCCGGCAGTTGCTTACCTCGTGTAATCGACCGCCTCTGCGGGGCTACCCCGCGGGATATTTGTTGCTGTGCATTTCACCGCATGAGCCCCCTCGCGCCACAACGCGAGATAGCTCACGCATCACGAGACTCGTTGTAGGCTCTCCGCCACCCGTACATTTGTTCATGACGCCAAAAAACCTGGTCGCCCTGGCCCTTGCCGATACCATGCTCGCGCGTGACGCAGCCAGCATGGAAGCGGGCATTGCCTGGGCGCTGGGTGCGGAGTACCCATGGGTTCCGTCCTTGTGCGCCGCGATTCGCGCGCGCACCGGCGAACACTTTCATTTTTTCAGCCGCGCCGAACTGGCCGACATCATTCTCGCCGACGACGGATTTTACGAAGCCTGGGATCCCGGGAAGGAAGAACCGCGCATCCTTCACTATTGCCTCGATTTGCCGCTGGCCACGGAGCCGCCCCCATGGCTTGCAGCGCTGGCGCTGCCAGGCTTGCCCACGGTCGGCGACCTGGCGCGCTGGCTCGAACTGACGCCGTCCGAACTGGGCTGGTTCGCGGACCAGTGGCGCGTGGTGAACGACAAGCCCTTGCAACACTACCATTATCGCTGGGTGGCCAAGCGCAGTGGCGGCGTGCGCCTGATCGAAATACCCAAGCAGCGCCTGCGCCATCTCCAGCAAAAAATCCTGCGCGATATTCTCGACCGCGTGCCGGCGCATCCGGCCGCGCATGGCTTCCGGCGCGCGCATTCGTGCGTGACGCACTCTGCCCTGCATGCCGGCCAGCGCGTGGTCATCCGCATGGACTTGAAGGATTTTTTTCCCAGCATTCCGGCCTCGCGCGTGCATGCCATGTTCGCCAGGCTGGGCTACTCAGACACGGTGGCTGGAACGCTGGCGCGGATCTGCGTCAATCGCACCCCGATGGGTGTTTTCCATGAATTTGGCGTTCCCTGGATGCAGCGCCAGATGTTCCGCACGTCGCACCTGCCACAAGGTTCTCCCTGTTCTCCGGCCCTGGCCAACGCTTGCGCATATCGCCTCGATATCCGGCTTGCCTCGCTTGCGGCATCGATGGAAGCGACATACAGCCGCTACGCCGACGGCCTGGCATTCTCGGGAGGGCGCGAACTGGAAAGGGCGCTGGACCGCTTCCATGTGCGGGTGGCGGCCATCGCGATCGAGGAAGGATTCCAGGTCAACACGCGCAAGACACGCATGATGCGCGCCGGGGCGCGCCAGCAGCTTACCGGCCTGGTGGTGAATAGCCATCCTAATCTGCCACGCGCCGAATTCGACCTGCTCAAGGCCACGCTGACCAACTGTGTCCGGCATGGCCCGCAGTCCCAGAACCGTGACGGGCGCGACAACTACCGCGCCTACCTGTCCGGCAAGGTGGCCTATGCCGCCATGGTCAATCCGGTTCGCGCGCAAAAGCTGCGCGCCTTGCTTGAAGCGATAGCCTGGTAGCGATCAGAAATTGTCGCCCGCGATGACGTCGCCATTGACCGCGATTTTCACTTTCACCGACATCATGGCGTAGGCGAAGATCTCGACCACGAAGGCCTGGCCCGCATCCTGTTCAATCCTGACCCGCAGCACCGGCGCCAGCTTGTCGAGCGCGATCAGCTTGTCGCTCTCGGCCCAAAGGGTATCGTCGACGAACAGCTTGATGCCGGTATTCCACGCGTTGCGCACGCGGATCGTGTGCCCGTTGTACGAAGCCGTCCATTCTTTCGGGAACAGTTCGGTGGCCGGCTTGCTCTTCTCGTTGAGCTGGCGCTTGAAGTAGTGGAAGGGGAACCAGCGGCCCACGTACTGCCAACCCTCGGACGTGATCTTCTCCTGCTTGAAATCGATCCCGGACGACACTTCGCGCCGGTGTTCCCACTTCGAATTCGACTGCTCCAGTTCCATCGACACACCGCCCAGGCCGACCAGGTGGTAGCCGGCCAGGCCGACCGTTTTCAGGAGCTGCATTTCATTTTCGGCCGTGGACCAGGTGATGCGGCGCTTGCCTTCCATGTCCGACCCGGCCGCGCCCTCGGGTGCGAAACGCTGTTGCACCGCCTGCCGGCTGATGCCGAGCAGGGCGCCGATTTCGGCCCACGAATGGTCGGCGCGGCGGGCTTGCTGGACGGCTTCCTTCTGCAAGCCTTCGCAGGTCTGCAGGGCCGCGGTCGACACGCCGGTCAGGCGCAGGAAGCCGCCCGGATCGTTGTCGATTTCCCGGGCCAGCCTGGCGTGGGCCATGACGGTCGCTTCAATGGCCTCGCGCAGGCTGCGGGAATCCTGGTCGGTGGTATTTGTCATGGCGGGCTCCTGGGGTTGATTCGTCAAGAGTAGTTGACGTTTTCAAATTCGTCAATATAAATTGACATGCATACGACGACAAGAATAGTTGACGCCGTCCGGCTTCATGCTACTCTTGCCACATGAAACTCAAATACCTGCTCATCGTTCCCCTCCTGGTCGTGGCCTTCATGATTTTTTATATCGTCGCCGGGAACCAGGAGGCTGATAGCATCGTGGCCCTGCCGTCCGCCGCACAGGCCGATCCCGGTGCGCCGGTGATCGACCGGGAGCGGCTGCTGAACGACGTGCTCACGCTGGCGGCGCCCGCGTTCGAAGGCCGCCAGACCGGCAGCGAGGGAAGCCGCAAGGCGCAAGCCTGGCTGGCCGGGCGCTTTGCCGAAGCGGGCATCGCGCCTTATGGCAGCAGCTACCTGCATCGCTTCTCATACACGAAGACCAGCATCAAGGGACTGGTCATGCCGGGGCGTCCGTTCCAGACCGTGGTGCCGAACGCGGTCAATATCGTCGGCCATATTCGCGGCAGCACGAATCCTTCGCGCGTCCTGCTGGTGTCGGCGCATTACGACCATCTGGGCGTCAGGGAAGGGAAGGTCTATCCGGGCGCCGACGACAATGCATCGGGCGTGGGCGCCATGCTGGCGATCGCGGCCTGGTTCAAGGCCCATCCACCGCAGCACACCATCGTCTTCGCCGCTTTCGATGGCGAAGAAGCGGGACTGCGTGGCGCCAGCGCATTGCTCGACAAGCTGCCGTTCCCGCGCGCACAGCTGGTGATGAACCTGAACATGGACATGGTCAGCCACAACGACAACAATGAGATTTACTTCGCCGGCAGCAGCTACACCCCGGCATTGAAAGCGCTGGTGGCGCAGGCGGCGGCGCGCAGTACGGTGACGGTCAAGCCGGGCCACGACAGGCCGATGTACCTCGGCGGCACGGTGGAAGACTGGACCCAGGGGTCGGACCACGGCGTGTTCCATGACGCCGGCCTGCCGTTCCTGTATTTCGGCGTCGAAGACCATGCCCACTACCACCAGCCGGGCGACACCTTCGAGCACATCAACCAGGACTTCTACGTGAAAGTGGCCAGCCTGCTGGTCGACGTTGCCGCCATTCTGGACCGTAGCAAGCTCTAACGCCGTCCGAACATCATCAGGTCGGCCAGCAGCGCGCGCGCCGGTCCGACGGCGTCGATCAGGCCAAGCGACAGGCCAAGCAGCGCCTGGCCCGGGCCTTCGTCGGTGAATGCGCGCGCCATGGCATCGGTCAGGCCCACGGTCAGGCGGCGGTCGACCAGGCGCGCGGCGCCAAATTCAGCCAGCTTTTCCGGTGTCGCTCCTTGCGCCAGCAGGCGCGCCAGGACGGCGGCGTCGCGCAGGCCAAGGTTCAAGCCCTGGCCGGCCACCGGATGCAGCGTTTGCGCCGCATTGCCGATGGCGACCGTGCGCGCGCTGGCGCGGGCGTCCGCGTTCAGTCCCAGCTTGTACGAGGCGCGGGCGCTGGCGCCGGTGAAGCGGCCCAGGCGGGTGCCGAATGCGTCGCCCAGGCGAGCCAGGAAAGCGGCATCGTCCAGTGCCAGCAGCGCGTCGGCCGTGTCGGGCCGCACGCACCACACCAGCGCGTACTGGTGGCCGTCGGCGCCGTCCTGCGGCAGCAGCGCCAGCGGACCTTCGCCGGTAAAGCGTTCATATGCCCGGTGCGCGATCGGCACGCTGGCCGACACGCGCGCGATCACCGCGGTCTGCTGGTAGTCGCGCGTGAGGGCCTTGCTGTCCTGTTCGCCGAATACCCCGCCTTCGGCCTGCACCACCACGGCGGCGTCGAGCTGGCGGCCGTCGTCGAGCTTCAGTTCCACGCCTTCGCTGTGTTCCAGGTGGCCGGTCACGCGCGCGGGACGGATGATGTTCACGCCGGCGCGCTCGCACGCGGCGGACAGCGCGGTCACCAGTTCGCCGTAGCGCGTCACGTAGCCCAGCGCCGGCACGTCGTGCTCGGCGCGGTCGATCATGCTGCGGCCAAACCTGCCGCGCCGCGATATGTGGATCTGGTTGATGGCCGTGGCGGGAATCGGCCAGGCGCCTATTTCTTCGAGCAGCATGCGGCTGCCGTAGGACAGGGCAATGGAGCGCGGATCGGCGACGGCCGCGCCCAGCGCCCTGGCGTCGACCAGGCCGATGCGCGCGCCGTCCATGCCGCGCCTGGCCAGCAGGGCGGCCAGCGCCATGCCCACCGGGCCGGCGCCGCAAATGGCGACGTCGAGCGTGGTCATGCCTTGCGCATCACTTGTTCGATGTCGGCCACCAGCTTGGGCGCGCTGGCGGACAGGATGGTGTGGCCGCCTGCCGTGACCAGCACGTCGTCTTCGATGCGGATGCCGATATTCCAGTATTTTTCGGGCACGCCTTCGGCCGGACGCACGTAGATGCCCGGCTCCACCGTCAGCACCATGCCGGCATTGAGGCGGCGCGACGGCTTGCCTTCGGCGGCCACGTCGCGGTACGGGCCGACGTCGTGCACGTCCAGGCCCAGCCAGTGGCCGGTGCCGTGCATGTAAAACTGCTGGTGCGCGCGCTCGCCGATGACGTCGTCGACGCTGCCGAATTTCGCCTTGTCGAGCAGGCCGGTATCGAGCATGCCCTGCGCCAGCACGCGCACCGCGGCATCGTGGATGTCGCTGTACACGGTGCCGGGACGGGCCACCGCCAGCGATGCCGTTTGCGCCGCCAGCACCAGTTCGTACAGCTCGCGCTGCGGTTCCGAAAAGCGGCCGTTGACGGGATAGGTGCGGGTGATGTCGGCGGCGTAGCTATCGAGCTCGCAGCCGGCGTCGATCAGGATCAGGTCGCCGTCGCGGCTTTGCGCATTGTTGCTGTTGTAGTGCAGCACGCAGGCATTCGCGCCGGCCGCCACGATGGGCGTGTAGGCCGGGAACTGGGCGCCGTTGCGGCGAAATTCGTGCAGCAGTTCCGCTTCGATCTCGTATTCGAACACGCCAGGTTTTGAGAACCGCATCGCGCGCGCATGGGCGTTGCCGGAGATGGTCGCGGCGCGCAGCATCAGCGCCTGTTCGCCGTCGTCCTTGAACAGGCGCATGTCGTCCAGGGCCGCCAGCAGGTCGTGCATGACCAGCGGCGCCGTCACGCCGGTGCGCGCCAGGCGCCGCACGTTCTGCAGCCAGGTTTTCATCTGCAGGTCGAGCGCGGCGCTGTGGCCCAGGGCGTACCAGGCCGCGCTGGCGTTCGACAGCAGGCGCGTCATTTCGCCGTCGAGGTCTTCGATCGGGAAGGCGGCGTCAAAGCCGAAGGCGGTGCGCGCGCCGTCCGGGCCATGGCGGAAGCCGTCCCAGATTTCGCGCTCCATGTTTTTCTGGCGGCAGAACAAAATCGCTTGCGCCGGCCTGGCGCCGTCGGCCGCCACCAGCACCAGCACGCTGTCCGGTTCCGTGAAACCGGTCAGGTAGTAGAAGTAGCTGTCGTGGCGGTAGGGGTAGTCGGTGTCGCTGTTGCGCGGCACTTCGGGCGCGGTCGGCAGGATCGCCACGGCGCCCGGCTGCATGCGTTCCTGCAGCCGCGCGCGCCGTGCCGCGTACGGCAAATGCGGCATCATGACGTCCTGGCCTTGGCGCCCAGCGGCGCATTGAGTTCGTCGAGCTGCTCCACGGTGCCCACGTTGACCCAGTCGCCGTCGAACAGTTCGCCGCCCACCTGGCCAAGGTCGGCGTATTTGCGGATCAGGAGGCCCAGGCCGGCGCGCTCGCCCGGCACGATATGCTTGAACATCTCGGGACGGTACACGCCGATGTTCGAGAAATTCCACAGCTCGGATCCGGTATTGGCGACCGAGAACATGTTCAGGGCGAAGTCGCCCTTGGTGTTGTGCCAGGGGTTCGGCGTCAGGTACACCCAGCAGGCGTCGCGCTTGTCGGCGGGGTAGGGATTGCCCAGCACGTCCTTGTCGTGCAGGACGTCCTTGGTCTGCTCGAAATCGAAGTAGGGGCAGTAGATATCGCCCGACAGCACCAGGAAGGGTTCGTCGCCCAGCAGGTGCAGCGCGTAGGCGATGCCGCCCGCCGTTTCCAGCGCCGTCTCTTCGCGCGAATAGGCGATGGTGGCGCCAAACTTGCTGCCGTCGCCCAGTTCTTCCTCGATCATGTGGCCCAGGTGGGCGTGGTTGATCACGATCTCGGTGATCCCGGCGCGCACCAGGTTCAGGATGTGCCACACGATCAGCGGGCGGCCGCGCACTTTCAGCAGCGGCTTGGGGCAGGTGTCGGTCAGCGGCCGCATGCGTTCGCCGCGGCCGGCGGCCAGGATCATAGCTTTCATGTGATGCCTAACTCAGAAGGTGTAGCCGACCTGCGGCGCCTTGTCCTCGAATTCGTCGAGCAGGCGCACCAGCGGTTTGAGGACAGTGTAGCGGTTTGCCGTCTTGCGCACGTAGTCGGCCACGGTGGGCAGGTCGGCCAGGTAGTTGGCCTTGCCGTCGCGGTAGTTCAGGCGGCAGAAGATGCCCAGGATTTTCAGGTGGCGCTGCAGGGCCATGAATTCGAAATCGCGGTAGAAATTGTCGATGTCCGGATTGACCGGCAAGCCCACCTGCTTGGCGCGCTGCCAGTAGCGCACCACCCAGTCGAGCACGATTTCTTCGTCCCATTGCACATAGGCGTCGCGCAGCAGCGATCCAAGATCGTAGGTGACCGGGCCGAACACGGCATCCTGGAAGTCCAGCACGCCCGGGTTGCCCTGGTCCATGAACATCAGGTTGCGCGAATGGAAGTCGCGGTGCATGAATACCTGCTGCTGGGCAAGAACGTTGGACGTGATGGCCTCGAACACGCCGTTCAGCTGTGCGCTCTGCTTGTCCGTCATGGTGATGCCCAGGTGCTTGCCGATATACCATTCCGGGAACAGATTCATTTCGCGCAGCACGAAGGCGCGGTCGAATTCGGGCAGCACGCCGGGCTGGCTGTGCAGCTGGAACTTGATCAGGGTGTCGACCGCGTCCGAATACATGAAGGGCGCATTGTCGATCGTCAGGCGCTGCAAATAGGTGGTGGTGCCCAGGTCGGACAGCAGCAGGTAGCCGTTCGGCACGTCCTTGGCGACGATGGCGGGCACGCTCACGCCGGCGTCGAGCAGCAGCGCTTGCACGTGCAGGTAGGCCGGCACGTTTTCGCGCTCGGGCGGGGCATCCATGGCGATCAGGGTGTCGCCCAGCTTGCCGCGCAGCGCGGGAATGACGTCAAAACGGAAGTAACGGCGGAAACTGGCGTCGGCCGAGGCCGGGCGCCGCGAGTCGATTTGCACCAGGTTCAGCGTGGAAAGCCATGCGGTGAGCTGGCTGAGGCGCTCGTCAGGGGTGGCCGGGGGTGTATTTGTTGACATAGAAGACATGAAACGGCCTGTGGAAACCGGTGGAAGGTGACAATTCCCATATAATAAGGGATTCAACTCAAAAAATCGCCTGTCATGGTGTTTCGCCCCCTGTTTTCATGAGCTGGTTTTCGGCTACTCCTCCCTCGCAGCGTTGGGCGTATGCCCTGACGGCGCTCGCCTCTGCCGGCGCGCTGCCCGTGCACGCCCAGGTGGTGCAGAAAATCCCGCGCGTGGTCGATCCGAATCCCGGCGTGACCGCCCGTGCCGAAGAAATCAGCGGCCGTCCGGACCGCGAGATCGTCCTCAAGCGCGATGTCGAACTGATACGTGGCGAAACCCGCCTGACGGCCGACACGGCTTGCTTCAAGCAGGTCGAAGACGAAGTGACGGCGTCCGGCAATGTGAACATGTGGCGCTTCGGCGACCGCTACAAGGGCGATGAACTGCAACTGAACCTGTCTTCCGGCAAAGGCTGGGTGCTGCGTCCCGAGTACCGCATGGAACTCAATAATGCCCAGGGCAAGGCCAGCCGCCTCGATTTCATCAGCGAGGAAGAAGCTTTCGTCACCAACGGCACCTACAGCACCTGCGAAGGCCCCGATCCCGACTTGTATTTGAAGTCGAGCACCCTGCGCCTGGACGCCGGGCGCGACGTGGGCGTGGCCGGCAAGACGGTGGTGTATTTCAAGGGCGTGCCCATCATCGGCACCCCTGCCATGTCGTTTTCGCTGTCGGGCGCGCGCCGCTCCGGCTGGCTGCCACCCAGCGTGGGCTTCGGCGCCAAGGGCCGCGCCGAAGCGACCGTGCCCTATTATTTCAATATCGCCCCCAACCGCGACCTGACCCTGTACCCGCGCCTGATGCTCGACCACGGCCTGCAGATGGGCGCGACCGGGCGCTACATGGGCGAAACCGCCGCCGGCACCTACCTGGGCCAGACCCACATCGAGCTGCTGTTCAACGACAAGGCGACCAAGCAAAACCGCTGGCTGGTCAATTCGACCCATTCGCAGGCGCTCGCGCGCGGCTGGTCGTATGGCTGGAACATGAATGCGGCCTCGGACGACGACTATCCGAGCGACTTTTCCAAATCGATCTCAACCAGCGCCGAGCGCCAGCTGCTGCGCGAATTGCGCACCGACTACCGCGGCCAGTACTGGAACCTGTCGGCCCGGGTGCAGAATTACCAGGTGCTGCAGGACCCGGCCGCCGCCACCGACCCGACCCTGTTCGTGCAGCGCCCCTACGACCGCTTGCCGGAAGTGCTGTTCCACGCCGGCCGCTACGACGTCAAGGGCTTCGACTGGTCGGTCGACGCCGAACTGACCCGCTTTTCGCACCCGGACCTGGCCAGCGGCAACCGCATCGTGGTGGCGCCGCAGCTGAGCTACCCGATCGTGCGCCCCGGCTACTTCGTCACGCCCAAGATGTCGCTGCACGCCAGCGCCTACCAGCTGGAAAAGACGGTCGCTTCCGACCCGCGCACGCTCAGCCGCGCGCTGCCGACCTTCTCGGTCGACAGCGGCCTGGTATTCGAGCGCGCGTCCATGTTGCTGGGGCCGTCCATGACCCAGACCCTGGAGCCGCGCCTGTTCTACGTCTACACGCCGTACAAGGACCAGAGCCAGTTCCCGAATTTCGATTCGGCCGAGGCCAGCTTCAACCTGGCCCAGATTTTCAATGAAAACCGCTTCATCGGCTCGGACCGCATCGCCGACGCCAACCAGGTGACGGCGGCCGTGGTGTCGCGCTTCCTCGAATCGAACGGCGCCGAGCGCCTGCGCCTGGTGCTGGGGCAGCGTTTCTACCTCAATGACCAGCGCGTGCAGCTGCTGGCCAACCAGCCGCGCAATGAAAGCCGTTCCGACGTGCTGGCCGCCGCCTCGGGCCTGATTTCCGAGAACTGGAGCTTCGACAGCGCGATACAATACAATGCCAATACCAGCAGCGTGGTGACCTCGAATTACGGCGTGCAGTGGGCGCCGGGCGAAAAGAAGGTCGTCAACGCCGAATACCGCTACCTGCGCGACGCCTTCAAGAACGCCGATATTTCGTCGCAATGGCCGTTGTCGACGCGCTGGTACGGGGTGGGGCGCGTGAGCTATTCGCTGCGCGACAGGAAAATCCTGGAGTCGCTGATCGGGCTGGAATACAAGGCCGATTGCTGGGTGTTCCGGATGGGAGCCCAGCGCTTTGTGACGACGCTGCGCAATACGTCGACGCCGATTTTCTTCCAGCTCGAACTGAACGGCCTGTCCAAGCTGGGGTTTGGCAGTCCGCTTGAATCGTTTTACAAGAGCATTCCCGGTTATACGCGCCTGAACCAGGGGCCGAGCCGTTAAGCAGGACCTTTGTTTTTTTATTCACCGAACATATGAGTGCTTCCCAGATTATGCGTAAAGTCAGTATGCACCAACTCAAGAACGCAGCGGTCCTGCTGTGCGCTTTCGTCGCCGGCAATGCCGCGGCCCAGGCCACGCCGGGCGCGGGCTTTATCCCGCCGGTCGTCAAGGGCGGCAATGTGATCGACTCGATCGCCGTGGTCGTCAACGACGAAGTCATCACCCGCAACGAGGTCAACAACCGTATCAAGTCGATCGAGCAGCGCATGAAGGCGCAGAACGCGCCCATGCCCGACGCCGCCGACTTGCAGCGCCAGGTGCTCGAAGCGATGATCGTCGAGCGCGCGCAGTACCAGCTGGCCAAGGAAATGGGCATGCGCCCGATCGACGACATCCAGCTTGACCGCGCCATCGGCCGCATCGCCGAAGCCCAGAAAATGAGCGTCCAGGAACTGCGCAACGCGATGGAAAAGGAAGGCGCGACCTTCTCCGCCTTCCGCGAAGAGATCCGCAACGAAATCATGATGCAGCGCCTGCGCGAGCATGAAGTCGACAACAAGATCCAGATTTCCGAAGCCGAAATCGACACCTACCTGAGCGCCGAACAGGCTGCCGCGGTCGACAAGGTCGAAGTGAATATTTCGCAGATCCTGGTGCGCATTCCCGAAAATTCTTCGCCCGAGCAGATTGCCGCCCGCAAGGCGCGCGCCGACGAAGTGGCGCGCCAGCTGCGCACCGGCGGCGATTTCGCC
>Ga0187844_10000062_pt1 | contig 73516 bp, 76 predicted proteins | sample SpaLakP09_SKY_50_FD_134517 | JGI IMG/M metagenome (GOLD analysis project Ga0187844, IMG submission 134517) | Oligotrophic lake water microbial communities from Sparkling Lake, Wisconsin, USA - SP09_SKY_50 | ecosystem: Environmental > Aquatic > Freshwater > Lake | place: USA: Sparkling Lake...
CGGGGCGCGACCCTGAAGACGGACAAGGGCTTCGGCGTCGGCGATACGGCCACGGCGATCAAGGCCGCCTACGGCCCGACGGCGACCGCTACGCCGCACAAATACTCCCCCGCCCCGGCGGAATACATCACGACCTGGAGTGTCGGCGGCTCCGCCGGCTACGTCCAGGACCCCGCGGCGCGGGGCATCGCCTATCATATCGGCACGGACGGCACGGCCGAACACGTGGCCGCGGGCGGGCCGAGCATCCAGTACGTCGAAGGCTGCGCCTGACGGTTGGCGATTCTGCGGGGGTTGGGCTAAACCCCGCCCAGTCCCCGACAGAAGAGCGCACCCATGACCGACATCGCCGACATCGTCGCCCGCCAGATCCTCGACAGCCGCGGCAATCCGACGGTCGAGGTGGATGTGATCCTCGATGACGGCAGCTTCGGCCGCGCGGCTGTGCCGTCGGGCGCCTCCACCGGCGCCCATGAGGCTGTCGAACTGCGCGACGGCGACAAGGACCTGTGGGGCGGCAAGGGCGTCGGCAAGGCCGTCGACAACGTCAATGGCGAGATCTTCGACGCTCTCAGCGGGATGGACGCCGAGGACCAGCGCCGCATCGACGAAGCCCTGATCGCCCTCGACGGCACCGAGAACAAGGGCCGGCTGGGCGCCAACGCCATCCTCGGCGTCAGCCTCGCCGTCGCCAAGGCCAGCGCCATCTCCTCGGGCCTGCCGCTGCATCGCTATCTGGGCGGCGTCTCGGCCCGCATCCTGCCGACGCCGATGATGAACATCATCAACGGCGGGGCCCATGCCGACAATCCGATCGACATCCAGGAGTTCATGATCCTGCCGACCGGGGCGGACAGCTTCTCCGAGGCCCTGCGCATGGGATCGGAAATCTTCCACGCCCTGCGCAAACAGCTGAAGGACGCCGGACACAATACCAATGTCGGCGATGAGGGCGGCTTCGCCCCCAACCTGGCCTCGGCCGAAGAGGCCCTGAGCTTCATCACCCGCGCCGGTCAGGCCGCCGGCTATCTGGCGGGCGAGGACTTCCACCTTGGGCTCGATGTCGCGGCGACGGAGTTCTTCAAGGACGGCAAATACGTCATGGCCGGGGAGGGCAAGACGCTCGAGGCCGAGGCCATGGTCAACTATCTCGCTGACCTGTGCGAACGCTTCCCCATCGTCTCGATCGAGGACGGTTGTGCCGAGGATGATTTCGACGGCTGGCGGCTGCTGACCGAGCGCCTCGGCGACCGCTGCCAGATCGTCGGCGACGACCTGTTCGCCACCAATCCGGCCCGTCTCGCCGCGGGCATCGGTGAGGGGCTGGCCAACTCCATTCTGGTAAAAGTTAACCAGATCGGTACCTTGTCGGAAACTCTTGATGCTGTGGATATGGCGCACCGCGCGGGCTACACCGCCGTCATGAGCCACCGCTCGGGCGAGACCGAGGATTCGATCATCGCCGACCTCGCCGTCGCCACCAACTGCGGACAGATCAAGACGGGCTCGCTGGCCCGTTCGGACCGTACGGCCAAATACAACCAGCTGCTCCGCATTGAAGAGATGCTCGGTGACCAGGGGGCCTATTTCGGCGACGGCATGCTCCTGAACCGCTAGGCGGTTTTCGGGCGCTGTCTTCGCCGTCTCGCGGGATGGTGTGCGACCAAGGGCCATTCAGGCGCGACGAAAACCGGCGGATTCGGTAGACTATGCGTCACGGCGCGTTGTCGCCGTGGCGAGGTTTCGGGATGCACGCCTCCGGATCGACAAGTGAAGGGTGGGCGACCAGGCGGGAGGCCGTGAGTTACCGCCACACCCTGCATGACGGCGCGCTTGCGCGCGTCACAGACATCTGCGCCCCGGCATCCGAGCCACCATCCGGCCATTCCGCCCAGTTTCAGATCGCCCTGCCGTACCATGGCCTGTTCGGCTTCCGGGTCGGCAGCCGCATGGGTCTGTTCGACGCCCAGCGCATGCTGTTCGTCACCGCCGGCCGCGACTATTCGGACAGCCATCCTGTCGAGGGGTTGGGGCACGCCACCCTTGTCCTGACGCCCGCGCCCGCCGTGCTCGAGGATCTTTGCGGCACAGCGACGCCGCGGGACCACCCCGGCTTCCAGCGTATCGGCCTGCCCACGTCCGCCGGTATCCGCCTTCGGACCCAGGAGCTTCGCCGTCTCGGGCAGGACCAGCCGGATCCGTTGCGCGACGAGGAATCGGTGGCGGCGACCCTGGGCGAGGTCCTGACGGCCGGCTTTCGCGAACCGGTCAGCGCCATTCCGCGTGTCATAAATCGGGCGAAAGAAGTCCTGCACGCCTTTGGATTCGAACGGATGACCCTCGACCGGATCGCCCGGGAAGTCGGCGTCTCTCCGGTCTATCTGACCCAGGCCTTCACGCGCGCCGAGGGCCAGCCACTGTACCGCTATCAACTGGGCCTTCGGCTGAATCGGGCGCTCGTGGAACTGCCCCACAGTAACGACATCACCGCCCTGGCGCTCGATCTCGGCTTCTCAAGCCACGCCCATTTCAGCACCGCCTTCAAGGCCAGTTTCGGACAGAGTCCGTCGCAGTACCGGGCCAATGCGCGCTCGCCGATCCACGCCCAGGCGGCCTGACCGTCCGACCATAAAATTCTGGAAGTCCGGATTCCTGCGAGTGCCTAGGTCTGGTGCCCTCAACGTAGGGGAGTCAGGCCATGAGCCTTCGTTCAATTCTGATCAGCGGGATTTTGATGATTGCAGTCGATTGTGTCGGGTCCGCCGCCATGGCGCAGACGCCTGAGGAAGATCGCCGCACGGTCGCCGCGCTGGACATCGAGTATCAGCTGGCGGTGAAGCACAATGATTTCGCCACCATGGACCGCATTCTTCACGAGGACTTCGTGCTGATGCTCGGCGATGGCCGGGCGATCACCCGCGAGGCGCTGTTCGCCAATGAGCGGCTGACCACCTATGAACAGCAGGACGAAGAACCGGGCAGCCAGACCGTGCGGGTCTATGGCGATACGGCGATCGTGACTGCCAAGCTCTGGCTCAAGGGCGTCAACGGGCATGGACCGTTCGACCGGACGCTCTGGTTCAGCGACACCTATATCCGCACGGAGTCCGGCTGGCGCTACGCCTTCGCCCAGGCTTCGCTGCCGCTCACGCCGACGTCGACGTCCGGCGAGCAATAGGTCCGGGTCGGGTTCGGCGGCGGTGGCCCCGGCTGTCGCCGTTGAACGCCGGGGAGGGTGCTTCGTGTTTTTGGCGCAACCTCACGGCCAAGCTACGGTTCGTTAGGCATTTTCGATCAGACTCTCTCAATCTTGAGTCCACGCTCAGAAGGAGCGTTCCCAGTGCCTGAACGGATGAAACCGTATTTTCCCTCCGCAATTCTGCTGTTGCTTGTCGTCTATCTGGGCGTCCAGGCCCTGACGGGCCAGCGCGGCCTGCTGAGTGGCCATGAGCGCGATGCCCTAATGGTGAGGCGCGAAGCACAGCTGGCCGGAATCATGGACCAGCGACGCGACCTTGAGGTCCGGGTCCGCTATCTGCGCACCGACAGCCTGTCGCGCGATCTGCTGGAAGAGCGCGCCCGCGCCGTCCTCGGCTTCGCCGATCCCCGCGACTACGTCATCCGCGTCTCGGCCCCGGTCGCGACAAACGGCTCCCCGCCCCGAGCCTGATCAGAGATCAGGCTTTGCCTGTATTCTCGAACGAAGACCTGAGTTCGGATGCGGGGCATCCGAACCGGTTTCGTTCGTGCGTGAACTTTCGTTACAGCTCGGCTTGAGCGCTTTGCCTTTCGGGAACGAAGGCTGCTAAAGCCCCTTTCCGTAACGACAAGAGGCCCTGCCGTGTGGGCCCAGCCGGGAGATGACGGATGGCGAAAGCCCCCGCCGCAAAGACTGCGTCCAAGAAGATTCCCAATGCGCCGTCGGCGTCAAAAGAGGACCTGCTTCGCTTCTATCGCGAGATGGTCCTCATCCGCCGGTTCGAGGAGCGCGCGGGCCAGCTTTACGGCATGGGCCTGATCGGCGGCTTCTGCCACCTGTACATCGGCCAGGAGGCCGTGGCGGTCGGCGTTCAGGAGAGCGTCAAACAGGGCCACGACAAGATCATCACCGGCTACCGCGACCACGGCCACATGCTGTGCGCCGGCATGGACCCGAAAGAGGTCATGGCCGAGCTGACCGGCCGTATCGGCGGCTCGTCCAAGGGCAAGGGCGGGTCGATGCACATGTTCGACACCGCCACGGGCTTCTACGGCGGCCACGGCATCGTGGGCGCGCAGGTGGCGCTGGGCACCGGCCTGGCCTTCGCCGGACGCTATCGCGGCGATGACAGCGTGGCCTTCATCTATTTCGGCGACGGCGCAGCCAATCAGGGCCAGGTCTACGAGAGCTTCAACATGGCCCAGCTGTGGAAGCTGCCGGCCATCTACATCATCGAAAACAACCAGTACGCCATGGGCACGAGCATCGAACGCTCGTCGTCCACGACCCAGCTGAGCGAGCGCGGCTCCAGCTTCGGCATCCCCGGCGAACAGGTCGACGGCATGGACGTCCTGGCCGTGCGCGACGCCGTGGCCCGGGCGGTCAAACGCGCCCGTGAAGGCGGCGGCCCCTTCATCCTCGAGATGAAGACCTATCGCTACCGGGGTCACTCCATGTCGGATCCGGCCAAATACCGGGCCAAGGAAGAGGTCGACGAGGTCAAGAAGACCCGCGACCCGATCGACCACGTCAAGATGCTGCTGGACCAGGCCGGCGCGACCGAGGACGACCTCAAGGCCATCGACGCCGAGATCAAGACCATCGTCGCCGAAGCGGTTCAGTTCGCCCAGGAAAGCCCCGAGCCGGACCCGTCCGAGCTCTATACCGACGTCTATGTGGAGGCCTCGGCATGACCGACATTCTGATGCCGGCGCTGTCGCCCACGATGGAAGAGGGCACCCTGACCAAATGGCACATCAAGGCGGGTGACACCGTCTCGGCCGGCCAGGTCATCGCCGAGATCGAAACCGACAAGGCCACGATGGAAGTCGAGGCCGTCGACGAGGGCGAAGTCCTGGAAATTCTTGTGGCCGAGGGCTCCGAGAATGTGAAGGTCAACACGCCCATCGCGCGTCTGGCCGGCGAGGCCGGTGCCGCCGCCCCCGCGCCGAAGGCTGAGGCCCCCGCCGCCGCCGCCGAGCCGGAAAAGGCGGCTGCGCCCGCCGCTGCGCCGGCTCCGAAGGTCGAGCTCCGCGATCCGGAAATTCCCGCCGACGCCAAACTGGTCAAAACGACCATCCGCGACGCCCTGCGCGACGCCATGGCCGAGGAGATGCGCCGCGACGAGAAGGTCTTCCTGATCGGCGAGGAGGTCGCCCAGTACCAGGGCGCCTACAAGGTCAGCCGCGAACTGCTGCAGGAGTTCGGCGACAAGCGCGTCGTCGACACCCCGATCACCGAGCACGGCTTCGCCGGTCTGGGCGTCGGTGCCGCCATGGCGGGGCTGAAGCCGATCGTCGAGTTCATGACGTTCAACTTCGCCATGCAGGCCATCGACCACATCATCAACTCGGCGGCCAAGACGCTCTACATGTCGGGCGGCCAGATCCGCGCCAGCATCGTCTTCCGCGGCCCCAACGGCGCCGCCAGCCGGGTCGGTGCTCAGCACAGCCAGGACTATTCCGCCTGGTACGCCAACGTCCCCGGCCTGAAGGTCATCGCGCCCTATGACGCGGCCGACGCCAAGGGGCTGATGAAGGCGGCCATCCGCGATCCCAACCCCGTCGTCTTCCTCGAGCACGAGATGATGTACGGGCTGGAGTTCGACGTGCCCGAAGGCGACTACGTCCTGCCGATCGGCAAGGCCAAGGTCCGCCGCGAGGGTACCGACGTCACCATCACGGCGCACAGCCGCATGGTCGGTTTTGCCCTGCAGGCCGCCGAGAAGCTGGCGGAGGAGGGCATCTCCTGCGAGGTCGTCGACCTGCGCACCCTGCGTCCGCTCGATCATGAGACGATCGTCGAGAGCGTGAAGAAGACCAGCCGTCTGGTCTCGGCCGAGGAAGGCTGGGGCCCCATGGGTGTCGGCGCCGAGGTCGTGGCCCGGGTCATCGAACACGCCTTCGACTACCTCGACGCACCGCCGCTGCGTGTCCACCAGGAGGATGTGCCGCTGCCCTACGCCGCCAATCTGGAAGTCCTGTCGCTCCCGGGCGTGGACAAGATCATCAAGGCTGTCCGGGCGGTGATGGCATGAGCGAGCCTTCGGAATTCCAGCTGAAGACGCCCGCCAGCGTCGCCGCCGACGCCGAGGCGATCGAAATCCTGCGCATCTGGTGGTCGAAGGGCGAACCGGTCATGTCGATCAAGCCGGCCTTCAACGACCCGCGCCAGTTCGGCCAGGTCCTGGCCCTGGCAGCGCAGCACATGGCCCACGGCTACAACGTCCGGCATGGCCATGACGAAAAGCAGGCCTACAACAAGATTCTCGCCGGCATTTCCGATGTGCTGAACGGCCCTGACGTTGCGACCGTCGTCGAGGAACCGACCGGGAGCGTGCAATGACCGACATCCTGATGCCCGCCCTGTCGCCCACGATGGAAGAGGGCGTTCTGGCCAAATGGCACGTCAAGGTCGGCGACACGGTCAAGGCCGGTGACGTCATCGCCGAGATCGAGACCGACAAGGCGACCATGGAGGTCGAGGCCGTCGATGAGGGCCAGGTCACCGACATCCTCGTGGCCGAAGGGACCGAGGGCGTGAAGGTCAATACGCCGATCGCGCGCCTGAAGGACGAGGGCGGCGCCGCGGCCCCGCCTCCGAAGGCCGACGCTCCGAAGGCCGCCCCGAGCTCCGAACCCGCGAAGTCCGCGCCGGTGCAGTCCGCCCCGGTTGCGGCAAAGGCGCTCGCCGCGCCGGCGAGGGCCGACGGCGGCCGCGTCTTCGCCTCGCCGCTGGCCCGTCGTCTGGCGGCCCAGGGCAATATCGACCTGTCCGGGGTCAAGGGCACCGGCCCGCACGGCCGGATCGTCAAACGCGATCTCGAAGGCGCTCCGACCGGTGCTGCGAAGCCGGCCGCCGCCTCGGCCCCGACTGTCTCCGGCGAGCCCCGCAAGGTCCAGTCGCTGGCCCAGATGGGCATTCCGGACGGCAGCTATGACCTCGTCCCGCTGGACGGCATGCGCAAGGCCATCGCCCGGCGTCTGACGGACAGCTTCCGCGACGTGCCGCATTTCCCGCTGACCATCGACTGCCGCATCGACGGCCTTCTGGCCGCCCGCGCCAAGGTCAACGCCCTGCTCGAGAAGGACGGGGTCAAGGTCTCGGTCAATGACTTCGTCATCAAGGCCAGCGCCATGGCCCTGAAGGCCGTGCCGGAGGCCAACGCCAGCTATTCGCCCGAGGGCATCGCCATGCACCACCACGCCGATGTGGCGATGGCGGTGGCGATCGACGGCGGCCTGATCACGCCGATCATCCGCAAGGCCGAGACCAAGACCCTGTCGCAGATCGCGACGGAGTCGAAGGACCTCGCCAAACGCGCCCGCGACCGCAAGCTGAAGCCCGAGGAATTCCAGGGCGGCACCTTCTCGGTCTCCAACCTCGGTATGTTCGGCATCAAGGCCTTTGCCTCGATCATCAATGAACCGCAGGGCGCGATCATGAGCGTCGGCGCCGGTGAGCAACGGCCGGTCGTGGTCAACGGCCAGCTGGCGGTCGCCACTGTCATGACCGTCACCCTGACCTGCGATCACCGCGTGGTGGACGGCGCGATCGGCGCGAAATTCCTGCAGGTCTTCAAGGCGATGATCGAAGATCCTGTGACGATGCTGGCCTGATCGGAGACACGGTGTGACCTCGGTCTACGACTTCAGCGCCACGGCCATCGACGGCGCCGAGACGGCGCTGGAGCAGTATCGCGGCCAGGCCCTGCTGATCGTCAACACGGCCTCGAAATGCGGCTTCACCGGCCAGTACGCCGGGCTCGAGGCGCTGCATCGTCAGTTCGCGGACAAGCCGTTCCAGGTGCTGGGTTTCCCCTGCAACCAGTTCGGGGCCCAGGAGCCGGGCAAGGCTGCCGAGATCGCCAGCTTCTGCTCGACCACCTATGGCGTCGACTTCCCGATGTTCGACAAGGTCGAGGTCAACGGCCCCGACCGGCATCCGCTCTACGCCTGGCTGACCAGCCAGAAGAAGGGCTTCCTGGGCAGCCGCGACATCAAGTGGAACTTCACCAAATTCCTGACCGATCGAGAGGGCCGCGTGGTCGCGCGCTACGCCCCACAGGTCGAACCCGAGGCCATCAAGGCCGATATCGAGAAGCTGAACTGACATGGCCGCTGAATTCGACCTCATCGTCATCGGTTCCGGCCCCGGCGGCTATGTCGCCGCCATCCGCGCCAGCCAGCTCGGCCTGAAGGTCGCCATCGTCGAGCGCGAGAACCTGGGCGGGATCTGCCTCAACTGGGGCTGTATCCCGACCAAGGCGCTGCTGAAGTCCGGGGAGAAGTACGAAAGTCTTTCACACCTCAAGGATTACGGCCTGTCCGCGGACAAGGTCGGCTTCGACTTCGCCGCCATCATCGCCCGCTCGCGCGGCGTGGCGAAGCAGCTGAACTCGGGCGTCGGCTATCTGATGAAGAAGAACAAGATCGAGGTCATCGAAGGTTCGGCCAAACTCGAGAAGGGCACCGCCGCGCCCAAGGTCGTCATCGCCCTCAAGGCCGGCGGGTCACGCACGGTCGAGGCCAGGGCGGTCATGCTGGCCGTCGGTGCCCGCGCCAAGGCCATTCCGCAGATCGGTCTCGAAGCCGACGGAGACCGCATCTGGGCCTATCGCGAGGCCATGGCCCCCAAGGCCATGCCCGCCTCCATCGTCGTCATCGGCTCGGGCGCCATCGGCATCGAGTTCGGCAGCTTCTACCGCGCCCTCGGGGCCGAGGTGACCGTGGTCGAGGCCGTCGACCGGATCATGCCGGTCGAGGACGAAGAGGTCTCGAAAGCCGCCCAGAAGTCGTTCGAGAAGCGCGGCATGAAATTCCGCACCGGCTGCAAGGTCACGAAGGTGTCGAAGGGCGGCAAGGGCGTCCAGGTGGCCATCGAGGCCGGCGGCAAGGCCGAGACGCTCGAGGCCGAGGTCTGCATCTCGGCGGTCGGCATCACCGCCAACACCGACGGCATCGGTCTGGAGGCGCTGGGCGTCAACATGGACCGCGGCCACATCACCATCGACGGCCACTGCCAGACCAATGTGAAGGGGCTGTACGCCATCGGCGACTGCGCCGGCGCGCCCTGGCTGGCGCACAAGGCCAGCCATGAAGGCATCCACGCTGCCGAATATATCGCCGGCTTCAAGACCCCCAATGTGAACTCGCCCATCGCCGGCTGCACCTATGCCCAGCCGCAGGTCGCCTCGGTCGGGATCACCGAACAGGGCGCGCGCGAGGCGAAGCTGGACGTCAAGATCGGCCGCTTCCCCTTCAAGGTGAACGGCAAGGCCATCGCCTCGGGCGACACCGACGGCTTTGTGAAGACCATCTTCGACGCGAAGACCGGTGCCCTGATCGGGGCCCATATGATCGGTGCCGAGGTGACCGAGATGATCCAGGGCTATGTCACCGCCATCGCCATGGAGGCCACGGAAGAAGACATCCACGGCATCGTCTATCCGCACCCGACCATGTCCGAGGCCATGCATGAGGCGGCGCTGGACGCCTATGGGCGCGTGATTCACATCTAGGCGGCCTACCCCAAGCCGGGGCAGCCATTCGGAGCCTTAGGGTTCGCTGCGATCACGAGCCCGTAGCTGCTCGTTCATGCGCGCTGCCCAGTCCGCACCTTCCAGCGCCACGTCCTCTCTCTGACAGAGAGCCGTGGCGGACAAGCCGAGCCAGTGTTCGTATCCGTGGGTGTAGAGCGAGACGAACTGTTCCCAGGCGGAATCGACGCCATCGGGGCGGAATTGCCCGCAAAGGATCGGACGGCGATCACCCGGACGATAGGTGTAGAGGCCGAGTCTGACATTCCGGAATTCGGCGGGCGGGGCACCCTGTCGATCAAAATCCTGCAAGACGTCAGTGACGATGTCCGGGTCGGGAAATCCTCCCGGAGCACCGAGAACAAGTGCCGCACCCACAATCGACGCCAACAGCATTTGAAACCCTGGATCCATCCAACGACACGATGCCGCCGGTCTGACGAAAACTCTCCCGCCCGGATGTCGTCAATGTGGCGCCAGTGGGAGCGAAGAGGGACGCCAGGACGGGTGCCCTGATCGATGCGGGGGTGACCGGCAGGACCCGGGAGGCGTCGCCGCCATTGGAATGGAGGCCATTCACGAGGCGGCTATTGGCTTGCCGTTGCCGGGTCGGGACGCCAAAACTTGGCGACCCGGACGGCCACCGGGTGTCTTTGGGGTTCACCGGGTATGCCCGACCATTCGACGAGAACGTCCTCCTGGGTCGCGATCGCACTGCGCGCCGGGATCGCCTTCCCGATCCTCTATTTCGCCGTTCAGATCGTCCTTTTCCCCTTCGTTCCGGGGTATGATTTCACCCGTGACGTGGCCAGTCGGCTGGGGTCGCCCGCCTCGTCCATGGCCGGCGTGTTCAACGCCGTGGTTGTGCTGACCGGTGCCACGGGGATGGTCGCTGGCGTCGGGCAGGTCGTCCGGATGCGCCAGTTTGGCGGCAACATCCTGATCGCCTTCATGGCAGGTCTCTGCGTGATCAGTGTGGGCGGGGCCACCCTGTGGGCCGGACTGGTGCCGCTGCCGGACCCCGCACACGGGGCCAGCGGCCCCTTCATGCTCGCCGGTGTGGTCTATCCCGCGCTGCTCCTGGTCGCCTTCCGGCGCTCCCCGTTCTGGCGGATCGTATTCCTCTTCGCGCTGCTGGCCGTTGCCGCTTCCGCGGCTGTGATGACGGGCCTGACCGGGATCGACCTCATGCGGTGGGAGGGTGCGATCCAGCGGCCCGTCGCCCTGGCCCTGCTCGGGCCCGTCGGACTGGCTTCCTTCGCCCTGTTGCGGGGCGGGGTGTCCCGCAACTAGCCCGCCAGCACGTCTGCGCCCATCCGCTCGAGCAGCGCCCCGCCCTGATGGACGGCGGCCATCCGGCTCGCCGCGCCGGCCAGAACATTGGCGGCATAGATTTCGTACAGGGTGATCTTGCCTTCGAGCCAGGCCGGGTCGCCCTGGCCGCCGTCCAGCTGGTCACGCGCGTGGATCGCGCCCAGGGCCAGCATCCAGCCGCCCGCGACGTCGCCGACCAGTTTCAGATAGGCGTCGGCGGCCGCCAGCACGTCGGCGGCACCGTCGGCGGCACCCTTGCGCTCCAGCAGCCATGCGGTGGCCGCCTCGACGGCTGCAACGCCCTCGGCGAACGTCTCCAGCGGCTTGCCGGAATAGAGGCGCGGCAACACCGCCAGCGTCGCCTTCATGTCGGCGATCAGGTCGTGCGCCGACTGGCCGCCGTCCTGCGACAGCTTGCGGCCCACCAGGTCGATGGCCTGGATGCCGTTGGTGCCCTCATAGATCGGGGCGATGCGGGCGTCGCGATAGTGCTGGGCCGCGCCGGTCTCCTCGATGAAGCCCATGCCGCCGTGGATCTGGACCCCCATGGAGGCGACCTCGCATCCGATGTCGGTGGACCAGGCCTTGGCGACGGGGGTGAACAGGTCCTCACGGCCCTTCCAGCGACGGCGATCCTCTTCGGTCGCGGCGTGTTTCGCCAGATCCGCGGCGACGCCGGTCGACAGGCAGATGGCACGGGCCGCGGCGATCTTCGCCTTCATCACCGCCAGCATCCGGCGCACATCGGGATGGTCGACGATCGGGGCATTGGCCTCGCCGGTCCAGGCCGAACGGCCCTGCCGACGGTCACGGGCATAGGCGAGGGCGTGCTGATACGCCCGTTCGGCGATGCCGACGCCCTGGACCCCGACGGCAAGGCGGGCGGCGTTCATCATGATGAACATATGGGCCAGGCCCTGATTGGGCTGGCCGACCAGTTCGGCGGTCGCGCCCTCAAAGGACATTACGCAGGTGGGGGAGGCGTGGATGCCCAGCTTGTGCTCGACCCCGACCGCGCGGAAGGCGTTCCGGGTGCCCAGCGAGCCGTCCTCGTTCAGCAGGAATTTCGACGCCAGGAACAGGCTGATCCCCTTGGGCCCCGCGGGCGCGTCGGGCAGGCGGGCCAGCACCAGGTGGACGATGTTGTCCGTGGCGTCGTGGTCGCCCCAGGTGATGTAGATCTTCTGACCGCTCAGGCTGTAGGTCCCGTTGCCGTTCGGCGTCGCCGTACTGGTCAGGGCACCCAGGTCGGACCCGGCCTGCGGCTCGGTCAGCACCATGGCGCCGGTCCACTCTCCGCTGACCAGCTTCGAGAGGTAGATTTCCTTCTGCGACGGCGTGCCGTGGGCCTCCAGGGCCTCGATGGCGGCCAGCGACAGCATGGGGCAGAGGCCGAAGGCCATATTGGCGGCGTGCACCGTCTCATAGGCTGCCAGCTCCAGCGCCTTGGGCAGGTTCTGGCCGCCGGCATGGGCGGGCGCCGACAGGCCGGTCCAGCCGCCCTCGGCGAACTGGCGGTAGGCATCTGCGAAACCCGGTGCGGCGATCACGGCGTCGTCGGCCCACAGCGAGCCCTTCTGGTCGCCGATCCGGTTCAAGGGGGCCAGCACGCCCTCGGAGAACTGCGCCGCCGCCTCGAGCACGGCCCCCATCAGGTCGGCGTCATAGTCGGGGAAGGCACCGGTGGCCGCGACCTGGTCGATGCCCGCGACGGCCTGGAGGGTGAAGGCGAGATCACGGACGGGGGCGCGGTAGGTCATGGGAGAGCGGGCCTTGTTGGCGTTCTGATCCGCGTTCATGCCGCCTTGCCGCGACGGTATGCAAGCGGCCTTGGCGTTGGCGTCCGGCTGGTCCAGTCTGGGGCGTTCAATCTGCCGAGGATCCATGGCCGAACCACGCAACCGCTATTCTGCCGTCTCGCTCATGCTGCACTGGCTGATCGCGGCGATGATTCTCGCCCAGGTGCTCCTGATCACCGCGCATGAGGCGACCGAGGGGCAGACGATCTCCCGCGAATTCGTCCAGATTCACAAGGCGCTGGGGCTGACCGTTCTGATCCTGACGCTGGTGCGGATCGGCTGGCGCTTCGCCAATCCTGCCCTGCCTCTGCCGGACGGCATGAAGCCTTGGGAGAAGCTCCTGGCCCGGGGGACGCACGTCCTGTTCTACATCCTGCTGATCGCCATGCCGCTGACCGGCTGGGCGGCGGTGTCCGCGACCGGGCGAGACCTCAGCTGGTTCGGCCTGTTCAACTGGCCGCTGCTGCCGATCACCGGCGGCCGCGACGCCTTCCGCTCCATCATCGACATCCATGAGCTGGTGATGAAGGGGCTTTATGTCCTGATCGCCCTGCATGTCCTGGCCGCGCTGAAGCATCAGTTCGTCGACCGGGACAATGTGCTCCATCGGATGATCCCGTGGATTCCGCGCCGGCCGTGAGCCGCGTCGCCACCCTGATCGTGGCCGGTCTGGCCTTGCTGACCCTGACCGGGGCGGCGACCATCCCCTGGACGGTGGACCGCGACGCGTCGCGCATCGAGCTTTCGGTCCGGGCCTTCGGCGGGTCGCACAGCGGCCGGTTCGGGGACTGGCGGGGCGACATCGTCTTCGATCCGGCCGATCCGGACCGGACGCGCGCCACAGTGATCGTCCAGTCAGCCTCGCTGGCGATGTCGCCGGCCGTCGCCTCGGCGCGGGCCACCAGTCCGGCCTTCCTTGATGCCGCCCGCTATCCGCAGATCCGCTTCGAACTGCAGTCTCTGGAGCCGCTTGGGGGCGACCGCTATACGGCGCGCGCCCGGGTGACGATGAAGGGGGTGACCCGGCCGGTCGCCTTTCCCGTGGACTTGCGCGTGACGGGCGACCGGGCGCATCTGGCGGGCGCATTCGTCCTGAATCGCGCGGATTTCGGCATAGGGACATCGGGGCCGTGGAACGGGCTGGTCGGACGACAGGTGACGGTGCGGGTGGCGCTTCAGGCGCAACGCGGCTGAACGTGTCCGACACCGAGGCCGCGCGCATCCTGGCCGATGGCCGCCTCGTCATCCTGCCGACCGAGACCGTCTACGGTCTTGGTGCGGACGCCGGAAACGCGGCCGCCGTGGCCGCCATCTTCGAGGCCAAGGGGCGCCCCCGTTTCAATCCGCTTATTTCCCATGTCGCCGACGCCATCCAGGCCGAGGCCATCGCCGTGTTCGACGCGCGGGCCCGGGCCCTGGGCGAGGCCTTCTGGCCCGGCCCCCTGACCATCGTGGCCCCGGTCCGGGACCGGGACCGGGTCTGCGACCTGGCCCGTGCGGGTCTGGACAGCGTCGCCGTCCGGGTGCCGGGCCACGCCCGCGCCCGCGCCGTCATTGCCGCCTTCGGCCGCCCCGTCGTCGCCCCCTCGGCCAACCGATCGGGTCGCCCCAGCCCCACCACCTTCGCCGATGCCGTCGAGGAGACGGGTGCCTTCGCCGCGGCCGCGCTGGACGGCGGCGATTGCGCCGTGGGCGTCGAAAGCACCGTCGTCTCGGTGCTGGACGGTCGCGTGTCCCTGCTGCGTCCCGGCTCCGTCACCCGCGAGGAGCTCGAGGCCGTCGTCGGCCCTCTGGACCGGGACGGGGAGGGCCATCGCTCCCCCGGCCGCCTGGCCCTGCACTATGCGCCGGACGCGCCGGTCCGGATCGAGGCAGAAGCAGCGCGGCCCGACGAGATCCTGCTCGGCTTCGGTCCCGGCGTCGGCGAGCCGCGCTGGAGCCTGAGCCCCTCCGGCGATTTGCGTGAGGCGGCCGCCAATCTGTTCCGCCGGCTGCGGGAGGCGGACCGGGAAAAGCCGGTGGGGATCGCTGTGTCGCCGATCCCGGCGCAGGGGCTCGGCGAGGCGATCAATGACCGGCTGAGGCGGGCAGCGGGGTTTGTGGGTTAGGGCGCTACTGCGCCGTCCAGCCGCCGTCGATCGAGAAGCTGGCACCGTTGGCCGAGGCACCCAGGTCGCTGACCAGATAGAGCATCATGCCGGTCAGTTCGTCGGTGGTGACGAACCGCTTCGTCGGCTGGGAGCCGAGGATCACGTCCTTCAGCACGGCCTCCTTGGACATGCCGCGCGTGCGGGCCTGGTCGGCGATCTGCTTCTCGACGATGGGCGTCTCGACGAAGCCGGGGCAGATGGCGTTGCAGGTGATGTTGTCCTGCGCGACTTCCAGCGCCACCGTCTTGGTGAAGCCGAGGACGCCGTGTTTGGCCGCGACATAGGCGGACTTGAACGGGCTGGCGACCAGGCCGTGGGCCGAGGCGATATTGATGATCCGCCCGCGGCCCTGGGCCTTCATGATCGGAATGGCCGCGCGCGTCGCATAGAAGGTCGAGGACAGGTTGATGGCGATGATCTGTTCCCACTTGTCGGACGGGAATTTCTCGACCGCCTCGACATGCTGGATGCCGGCGTTGTTGATCAGGATGTCGACCCGGCCCAGCTGGTGCTTGCCGTAGGCCACCATGTCGGCGACCTCGTCGCCACGCAGCATATTGGCCGCGTGATAGCGCACCTGCACACCGCAGCTGGCCTCCAGCTCCGACCGGGTGCGTTCGATCTCTGACGGGTCTCCCAGGCCGTTCAGCACCACATCGCCGCCGCGCGAGGCGATGGCGCGGGCGAAGGCGAGACCGATGCCGGAGGTCGAGCCCGAGATCACAGCCACCTGACCCTTCAGGTCGCCGATGTCGCGGAAGGGCTCGCTCGCTGTCTCAGCGCCGTCGCCGCGTTTGGGCCATTGGAACATGGGGTCTCGTCCGTCCGTCAGTCTTGTGTCGCCAGCCTAGCCGTTCGCGTTTGCGAAGGCGACAGTCGGGATTAATTTCCCGACCTGATGAATATCCACTCTGTCTCGCTCGAGGCCGCCTTGTCAAAGCGATAGCCGTCGCGATCGAACGCCTTGAGGTCCTCGGCCTTCTCGATCCGCTCGTCGATGGCGAACCGCGTCATGCCGCCGCGTGCCTTCTTGGCGAAGAAGGAGATGATCCGGCTCTCGCCGTCCTTCGATTCACGGAACTGAGGCGTGACCACCGGCAGTTTCAGCGCCCGGGCGTCGACCGCGCCGAAATATTCCTGGCTCGCGAGGTTCACCAGCACCCGCCGGCCCTGACCTTCGGCGTCGGCGTTCAGCTGTTTCGCGATCCGGTCACCCCAGAAATCATACAGGCTGGACCCGCGCCGGGTCTTCAGCCGCGTCCCCATCTCAAGCCGATAGGGCTGGATCCGGTCCAGCGGCCGGAGCAGGCCGTACAGGCCCGACAGGATCCGCACATGGTCCTGGGCGAAGGCCAGACCGGCTGCATCGAGCTCACGCGCCTTCAGCCCCTCATAGACGTCGCCCGCAAAGGCGAAGGCCGCCTGCACCCCGTCGGTCGAGTCGGGGTCGAAGGCCTGGAACCGCTCCCGGTTCAGCCGCGCCAGATCGTCGGACAGGCTCATCAGCTGGCGCAGTTCGGCCACCGTCCGGCCGCGCGCGGTTCTGGCGAGCGAGCCGGTGTCCTCAAGGAAGCGGCGCTCGCTGGCGGGCAGGCCGGGATCGGCTTCGGTGAAATCCAGCCGCTTGGCCGGGGACAGGACGATCAACAAGGCAGGGCTCCGGCGACGTTGCGTCGGAATAGGCCGCTTCGGTGACGAATTGAACCGGGCGGGGCGTCGCGCTCAGACGGCCTGTGAATAAAGCGCCGCCAGCACCGCCGGGATCCGGTCCGGCAGGTCTTCGGCGATCAGCCCGGGTCCGAAGCCACGCGCGGCCTCGGCGTGGATCCAGACGGCCGCCCGGGCGGCGTCGAAACTGTCCATCCGCTGGGCCATCAGCCCGGCGATCATGCCCGCCAGCACATCGCCACTGCCCGCCGTCGCCAGCCAGGGTGTCCCGTTGTCGTTGATGGCCAGCCGTCCGTCCGGCGCCGCGATCACCGTCGCGGCCCCCTTGAGCACCACGACCGCACCGGCCCGCGTCGCCGCCTCGGCCGCCGCCGCCTCACGCCCCTGTTCCAGCAGGCCGGGAAACAGTCGCCGGAACTCGCCCTCATGCGGCGTCAGCACGTCATCACGATCCAGCACCTCGAACAGATCGTCGGGCCAGCCCTCGAACACCGTCAGACCGTCGGCGTCTACAACCAGCGCCGCGCCCGTCTCCGCCAGGGCGCGCACATTGGCCCGGGTGGCGTCATTGACCCCGGCCGCGGGCCCGATGACGACGGCGTCCAGGTTCGCGGCGGCCTCGGCCAGGGCCTCATCGGACCCGAAGGGGGTCAGCATGATGGCCTCGATCGCCGGGGCGATGACGGCGGCCGCATCCGGCGGGCACAGGATGCGCACCACGCCCGCGCCGATCCGCAGGCCGGCCCGCGCGGCCAGTCGCGCCGCGCCGGTCTGGCTGGCCTTGCCCGACACCACCCCCAGCCGCCCACGCGCGTGTTTGTGGGCATCCACCCCCGGCCAGGGCAGGGCGGCACGCCAGTCTGGCAGGGCAGGGTGTGTCATCCTGACTTGCGTCCGTTCACGGATGGCGACTCCGGACGAAAAACACTTGCCTTATTGTGCAATGCAATGTCCCCTTGCGGTCCAAGTGTGCGGCACGAAATAGCCCGCCTGGGATCGCCGATGAAAAAGATCGAAGCCGTCATCAAGCCCTTCAAGCTGGATGAAGTAAAAGAAGCGCTCCAGGACGCGGGCGTGCAAGGCATGACCGTGCTGGAGGCCAAGGGATATGGTCGCCAGAAGGGGCATTCCGAACTCTACCGCGGCGCAGAATACGTCATCGACTTCCTGCCCAAGATCAAGATCGAGGTGGTGGTTCCCGATGACATGGTCGATTCAGTCGTGGACGCCATTCAGGCCGCTGCCCGCACCGGCAAGATCGGTGACGGCAAGATCTTCATTTCCGACGTTCTCAACGTCATCCGCATCCGCACCGGTGAATCCGGCGCGCAAGCCGTATAACCCTCTCATCCGGCCGTTCCGAAAGGGACGGCCGTTTTCCTTCCTCCCCCGCCAGACAGGATCCACAAGACATGAGCGCCGGAAAGATTCTCAAGGAGATCAAGGAGAAGGACGTGAAATACGTCGATCTCCGTTTCACCGACACCAAGGGTCGGATGCAGCACGTCACCTTCGATATCGACCTGGTCGATGAAGAGTTCCTCGAAGAGGGCACGATGTTTGACGGCTCCTCGATCGCCGGCTGGAAGGCGATCAACGAGTCCGACATGCTGCTCAAGCCGGACCTGAACGGCTACTGGATCGATCCGTTCTACCAGCAGACGACGATGTTCCTGTTCTGCGACGTGCTGAACCCCGACACCGGCGAGCCCTACAACCGCGACAGCCGCTCGATGGCCAAGAAGGCCCTGGCCTATGTCCAGTCCTCGGGCGTGGGCGACACCGTCTTCTTCGGCCCGGAAGCCGAGTTCTTCATCTTCGACGACGTCCGCTGGTCCACGGCCCCCCACGATACGGGCTACACCTACGATTCGATCGAACTGCCGGCCAATACGGGCGCGGAGTATTCCGAAGGCAATATGGGCCATCGCCCTACGCACAAGGGCGGCTATTTCCCGGTCAACCCGACCGACAGCGCCCAGGACCTGCGCGGCGAAATGCTCGGCGTGATGCGCGACCTGGGCATGCAGCCCGAGAAGCACCACCACGAGGTCGCCCCTGCCCAGCACGAACTGGGCCTCAAGTTCAGCGACCTGCTGACCATGGCCGACCGCCTGCAGCTCTACAAATACGTCATCCACAACGTCGCCGCCGCCTACGGCAAGTCGGCCACCTTCATGGCCAAGCCGACCTTCGGCGACAACGGCTCCGGCATGCACGTGCACCAGTCGATCTGGCGTGATGGCAAGCCGCTGTTCGCGGGCGACAAATACGCCGGCCTCTCGGACCTTTGCCTCTGGTACATCGGCGGCATCATCAAACACGCCAAGGCCATCAACGCCTTCGCCAACTCGACGACCAACTCCTACAAGCGGCTGGTTCCCGGCTACGAAGCCCCGGTGAAACTGGCCTATTCGTCGCGCAACCGTTCGGCCTCGATCCGTATTCCGTGGGTCAACTCGCCCAAGGCCAAGCGTATCGAAGCCCGTTTCCCCGATCCGATGGGCAACCCCTATCTGACCTTCGTGGCCCTGCTGATGGCCGGCCTGGACGGTATCGAGAACCGCATCGATCCGGGCGCGCCCGCCGACAAGAACCTCTACGACCTGCCGCCGGAAGAGCGCGGTTCGATCCCAGAGGTCTGCGGTTCGCTGAAGGAGGCTCTGGACGCCCTCGACCAGGACCGCGCCTTCCTCAAGAAGGGCGGCGTCATGGATGACGACTTCATCGACAGCTATATCGAGCTGAAGATGGAAGAGGTGATGCGCCTGCAACTGCACCCGCACCCCGTCGAATTCGACATGTACTACAGCTGCTGATCAGCGGCTGAGGTCGGAAAGCAAGACGCCGGACGGGGGACCGTCCGGCGTCTTTTTCGTTCTGGGCTGCCGCGGGTCTAGCGGTTGGTCGTCTCGACCTCGATGCCGTCGCGGCCGGCGCGGACCGTGGTGCTGTCGTCGGTGCGATCGGTTTCGATGACCACCGGCGGGGTGGGAACGGCGACTTCGCGCTCGACGACCACGGGGGCGGCCGGGACCTCGCGCTCGATGATGGTGGTCGTATCGGTGTCGCGCGCGGCGTCCGCATCGTTGGCGGCCGGGGTGCAGGCGGCGGCGGCGAGGGCGACAACGGCGAGGGCGGCGACAGTGGTAAGCGTGTGGCGGATGGTCATGGACGGACTCCTGGATGGGAACCCGGTGCTAACGGCCCCGCTCGGGGGTTGTTCCGGCCTAGTGGAGGCTGACCGCCACGGGGTTCCAGCGCTCCACCGGCTGGATTTCGGCCGGGAAGGTGATCCGCACGCCGCCCCCGCCGCCACCCGGGGTGCCGCGAGTGATCAGCAGTCTTCCACCGAGCTGTTCGGTGATCGCCTCGAACAGGGGGATGTCGTCCGGTGCGGGGCCCTGGCCCTCGGTCACCGCCAGGCTCAGGAACCGCTCCCGACCGTCGTCGTCCAGGGTGACCGCAAGGGTCACGGCGGCCCGCTGGGCTTTCAGGGTGTTCAGATATTCCAGCAGAACCAGCCCCAGCGAGGTTGCCTGTTCCAGCGGGATGTCGCGCGCGCCGCCTGAGATGCTGACGCGATCGGACGGCACGCCCCCGCGGGCCGCGGCGGCCTCGACCAGTTTGCGCGCGAAGGCCTCGAACGGAATGCGGCGGTCTGTGCCGCCCGTGAACGCCCTGTGGGCGCGCGAGATGACCATTGTGCGCGAGGCGGCGTTGGTCAGAACCTGCGAAGCCACCGGATCGGCCTCCTCACGCGCCCGCAGCTGCAGGATGGCGGAGATCAGTTGCAGATGATCGGTCGTGCGCTGGGCGTGGTCGCGAAACAGTTCGGCCTGCCCCATGGCGAGGGCTTCGACCTGGGCATGTTTGGTGGTCAGGGTGTTGAGCCGCGCGCGGATGGTGCTGAGCACATGAATCAGCAGCAGGGACGAGACGAGAAAGAGGCCCAGCCCCACCATCGCCTGTCCGTCGGTCGGGAACGAGAAGGGCGCGGGGCCCATGAAATTATAGACGATGACCGTCGAAAGGCCGGCCGCCATAAGGCCCGGACGGCCACCCAGCCAGTAGGCCGACAGGATGACCCCTGGATAGAAGCAGATGTAGCCGTAGCCGGCGAGATACGGTGAGAGCTGCACCCGCCCCCAGAGCGAGATCAGCACCAGCGCGGCTGCAGCCCAGTAACGGGCACCGGGAATCCGGTCCAGGCGACTGAACAGGGCACCGAGGCGAGCCGGCGGCAGCCTCAGGAGGGCCAAAGGAATTTCCATGGTGTGTCACACTATCACACCGCCCGAACGGGTCGCCAGCGCTCAGGTCAGCCCCTCGGCCGCATCCGCCTTCTTGCGGCGGAACTCGATCAGCCGGACGCACCAGATCGAAATCTCGTAGAGCAGCACCAGCGGCACGGCGAGCATGATCTGGCTGATCGGATCGGGCGGGGTGACCACGGCGGCGACCACCACGACGGCCATGATGGCGTAGCGGCGACCCTCGGCCATGACCTTTGAGGAAATGATCCCGGCGAGGCCCAGCAGGGTCATGACAACCGGCAGCTGGAAGCACAGACCGAAGGCCAGCAGCAGGGCGGTGACCAGGTTCAGATAGTCCGACACCTTGGGCAGCAGGGCCGCCGAGACGCCGCCGCCGGTGATCTGCTGGCTCAGCGAGAACCACATGACGAACGGCAGCATGACGAAATAGACCAGCGCCGCGCCAAGCGTGAACAGCAAGGGGGCGGCGACGAGGAAGGGCAGGAAGGCACCCTTCTCGTTGCGGTACAGGCCGGGAGCCACAAAGCGATACAGCTGCCAGGCCAGCACCGGGAAGGCCACGACGATGGCTCCGAAGCCTGCCAGCTTCATCTTGGTGAAGAGGATTTCCAGCGGTGCCGTATAGATCAGATTGACCGTCTGGCCGTCGACGCCGGGCAGGGGCTTGAGGCCCGCCGTCCCCATGATCAGGTCCAGCGGTGACACGTGACCGTGCGGTCCGACCGACTGATGGAAAGCCGCCGCCGTCGCGAACGGCTTCACCAGAAAGATGTACAGCGGCTCGGCGAAATAGAAGCAGCCGATGAAGCCGACGACAAAGGCAATCACACAGATCACCAGCCGCCCGCGCAGTTCGATCAGATGATCCATCAGGGGCGCGCGCGACGCCTCGATCTCATCCTCGTCGGTGTCCAGCCGGCTCACAGGTCCACCTTCTTCGCGCGGATGGGCCGGGACTTGCCGCTGGCGGTCTTGATGGAGGCCACCGGCGCGGCGGCCTTCGTCGTTGCCGGGCGGGGTTTGGCGGCGGCTTTCGCTTTCGCTTTCGGCTCCGTCGCCGGTTCGGCATCAAGCGGTGTCATGACCGGCGGGCTGTCGGGCCATTCGTCCGGCGCGGCCAGCATGACCGGCTCGTCCAGCGGGCGGTTCAGATCATCGCGGATTTCCCGGAAGGCGGCGTCGGCCTCGGCACCCAGCGGGAGCATGCCCTGACCGGTCCGCAGCGCCTGGACCTCCTTGCGCAGCTCGTCCAGTTCGGACTGGCGCGCCATCTCGTCAAAGCTCGAGCGGAACTCATTGGCCATGGCGCGGGCGCGGGCCATCACCTTGCCGATCTTGCGCATCAGCAACGGCAAATCCTTTGGCCCCACCACAAGCAGGGCCACGATGCCGATCACGAGGATTTCAAAGCCGCCGATACCGGGGCCGAGGCCACCCATCCGTCAGGTCTCCGACGTCAATGAGGGGGTTACGACTTCAGGTCTTCTTTTTCGGCGTCGGTGCGGGGCAGGGCACCCGCGCGCTCGTCCGAAGGCTTGTCCGAATCGGTGTCCTTCAGGCCTTCGCGGAAAGCCTTGATGCACTTGGCCGCGTCGCCCATCAGGCCCGACAGCTTGCCGCGCCCGCCGAACAACAGCAGGGCGACGATCGCGACGATGGCCCAGTGCCAGATGCCGAAAGTACCCACGAACCGTCTCCTCGTTCGGGCCGATGCGCGGCCCGTTCAAACACTTGAGCCGCATATAGGCGCTTCAGTGGCGCGACGCCAAGCGAACCTGTTAGGAGGCGCGAATGAGTCACGTGATCATCCACACCGACGGTGCCTGCAAAGGCAACCCCGGCCCCGGCGGCTGGGGCGCCATCCTGCAGACCGGCGGCGGTCACGAGAAGGAACTGTGGGGCGGAGAGCCGCTTACCACCAACAACCGCATGGAACTGATGGGGGCCATCAGCGCGCTGGAAGCCCTGACCCGTCCCTGTCGCGTCGATCTGCACACCGACAGCCGCTACGTCATGGACGGCATCACCAAATGGATCGGACCGTGGAAGGCGCGTGGCTGGAAGACGGCCGAGAAGAAGCCGGTCAAGAACGAGGACCTGTGGAAACGCCTCGACGCCGCCCGCACCCGGCACAAGGTGAAGTGGCACTGGGTCAAGGGCCACGCCGGCCATGAACTGAACGAACGCGCCGACGGTCTCGCCAATCGCGGGATCGAGGATATGCGGGCGAGCTAGGCCGCCCGCACCTTCAGCTTCGGCCCGTCCATCCCTTCGACGATGACGCTCTCGCCGGCCAGCGGGGCGGCACCCTCGATCTCGGCGACCCATTCGGCCCCGGAAACGAACACCCGGCCGCGGCCGTCCACGAAGCCCTGGACCACCTGGGCCCGCTGGCCGATCAGGCGCGCGTCGCGGGCGTTGATGTCCGGACTGTCTGAAGGATTGACCCTCTGGATCAGCCGACGCGACAGCAGGGTCGCGGCCACGGTCAGGGCGGCGAACAGCGCCATCTCGCCGAGGAAGTTGAGCGGCAGGCCGAGGGCGGTGACCACCGCCACGACCCCCGCCGAAACGGCCGGCCACAGCAGCCATTCGGTCGAGAAGGCGGCTTCCACCGCCAGCAGCAGCACGCCCAGAGCCAGCCAGATCCAGAACGGCTGGGCCGCGTGCAGGTCAGTCAGGGCTTCCATGGATCAGGTCCTCGGAACGGAGGGGCGGGGCGGGCGCGGCGGCGTTGCGCGAGCGGGCGCAGGCGGCGGCGGCGGGGCGTCGCGGCGCACGTCGCTGCGGCCCTGCTGCTGTTCCTTGGCCAGACCCACCAGTTCGCCCAGGCCGGCGATGGTGCCGACCAGGCCGGACATCTCGGCCGGGACGATGACCGTCTTGGCCGTCGGGTTGCGGGCCAGCTCGGCGAAGGCCTCGACGTATTTCTGGGCCACGAAATAGTTGATCGCGTTGACGTCGCCGGCCGCGATGGCCTGGGACACCATGGCCGTCGCCTTGGCCTCCGCCTCGGCTTCGCGTTCACGGGCCTCGGCGTCACGGAAGGCGGCTTCGCGGCGGCCTTCGGCCTCCAGGATGGCAGCCTGTTTGGCGCCCTCGGCGCGGGCGATGGCGGCCTGTTTCTCGCCGTCGGCCTCGGTGATGACGGCGCGGCGTTCGCGCTCGGCCTTCATCTGGCGCGCCATGGCATTGGTGATGTCGGCCGGCGGGGTCAGGTCCTTGATCTCGATCCGGTTGACCTTGACGCCCCACGGCTCGGTGGCCGCATCGATCACGGTCAGCAGGCGCGAGTTGATCGAGTCACGCTGGAACAGCACCTCGTCCAGCTCCATCGAACCGACCACGGTGCGCAGATTGGTCGAGCACAGCTGGGTGATGGCGTAGGGCAGGTTCTCGATCCGGTAGGCGGCGGCCGAGGCCTCCATCACCTGGATGAAGACGATGGCGTCCACCTTCACCATGGCGTTGTCCTTGGTGATGACCTCCTGCTGGGGCACGTCGAGGACCTGCTCCATCATGTTCATGCGACGGCCGATACGCTCGACGAAGGGCGTCAGGATGCTGATGCCGGGCGCGAGGGTCCGGGTGTATTTGCCGAACCGTTCGACGGTCATCTCGCGGCCCTGGGGCACGATCTTGACCACGCTGAACAGCAGCACGAAGGCCAGCACGACCAGTGCGACGGTGAATAGAAGCGACGTGTCCATAATATCTCCCTGTCCCGTGCAGGTTAGCACCCTGTGGCTGCCACGCCACAGAAACCGGACACGGCGAAGATGACATCCGCGTAATAGTGCTCGTTCAGCGCGCGTCGGCGGCCATCCGGATAATCCGTCGCGTCTCGGCCCAGTCGATCAGGGCCTCGACCTCATCCAGCGCGACGAACCGCGCGTCCGCGGCATCGTCGCCGGCCACCGGCTCACCCGAGAGCCAGCGCGCGGCATAGTCGATCAGCACATAGTGCCGCCCTGCCTCGGGGAAGAGCCCGTCGACCACGTCGATCAAGCCCGTGATCTCCGCCTCGATACCTGTCTCTTCGCGCAGTTCCCGCAGGGCCGCGTCCACGGCCCGCTCGCCGGGCTCGATGCGGCCGCCGGGCAGGCTCCACTCGCCCTGCCGCGGCGGCGTCCCGCGCCGGATCAGCAGCACCGAATCGCCGCGCAGACAGACGACGCCGACAGCGGGCACAGGTCTCATCCGGCGTCTCCTGCCCGAGGGACGCTTGACCGACCGACAGGCCAAAGTGAACTGTGCGACGAGCGCCGGAGGGAAGTCGGCGCCTGGCCCGGGACAAAGAAATGGAAGTCGGCAGCGGCGCGACGATGCAACCCATAATCCAGGCCATGGACGGGCCCGGCATCAATAATTTCATCGCGCTGACGGCTGCGGTCATCGCCCTGCTCAGCGTGATCGTCGCCCTGGGAGTCTATATCCGGACCGAGCGGCGTGAGCGCCGGGTCGAGAAGTCGTCCGCCTATCTCAACCTTGAAGTCCAATCGAGCGAAACCTTTCGGTACCAGGCCGAGAATGCCCTTGTGATGGCGAAGTTTCAGTTGCCCGAGCGTCCGGCGGACGTACCGGGGCCGGACCATGCCGGGTGGGAAACGACCCAGAGCTTCTATTTCCAGTGTCTGAACCTGTTTGAAGTCTGCAGCAATTTCCGGCGGCACGCGATCGTAAGTCCGGAGGTGTTCGCCAGTTGGTCACCTGGTTCCATGAGATCCTGCAGGACTGGTATTTCCGGTCCATCTGGCGGTCTGAATTGCGGGCCAACTACACGCTCGACGTCCGGAACATTTTTGACGCCGGCGTCGAGATTTACGAGCGTGAATCCGATCCCGCGAGGCGGGAGCGGGAGTTCTTCAGTGCGGTGGCCTACCTGTTTGGCGGCTGCCGGGTTGTAGGCGAGTGGCTGGACCATCTCGAGACTGTGCCGGTTATACCGTCGGACTGGAGACGTCGGCAGATCATCGGAAGACCGGGCCCCCGGTACAGGGAGGTGCCGGCAGAGGCACGGCTCCAGACCGAAGGGATTCCCCCGGTCACGCTCGATCTGCGCTGGAACGGTCCGGAAGATGTCCCGCTTGCCGCGGGGTTCGCCAGCCGCGTGATCAGTCAGGGCGTCGACTACATCAGTCACGGCGAAATCCAGACGGGACTGAGCCCCGACGGTCGCTCCTGGGCGGACAACCTGCCGGCCCTGTATCTGGCCGATTTTTCAGACCTGAAAGATCGGGATTTGCTGGTGGCGCGAACGCCGGACAAGGCGATTGCGGCCGTCGCCATCCTCGCATGGGAGGAAACGCCCCGGATGCGCTTCGCCGTGATTGAAGATCTGGTTGTAGACCCAGCGCTACGCTCTGCAGGCGTCGGCGCGCGGGTGCTCGAGGCCTTGTTCGCACGGGTGCAGGGACGCGGAGTCGCGTGGGTGTTCCTGGAAAGCGGACTGCGCAATGAGCGCGCCCACGCCTTCTTCAGGCGCCATGGGTTCGCCGAGGTGTCGCATGTTTTCGCCCGGCGGCTGGACGATCAGGCTGCCGGCGGCGGCGTCCCGGACCGAAGCAGCGGAACAGAACCACCGCGCGGAAAGGCCACGCCGAAGGCTGGAAGAGGGCGGGCAGGGAGACGGACATCCGCCAAGCCCGACAGGGCCCTTTCGCCGCGCCCATGACTTTGAGACAAGGGCGGCATGACCGTCCCGTCGCCCGCCGCCCTCATTGCCCTGAAATCTGTCCTCGGCGAGGGCGGATGGACCGATGATCCGGCCGAGATCGCGCCGTGGCTGACCGAGTGGCGCAATCGCTGGCACGGCCATTCGCCGCTGATGCTGACGCCGCGCTCGACCGCCCAGGTCGCCGCCGCCGTCCGTGTCTGCGCAGAGCATCGCATCGCCATCGTCCCCCAGGGCGGCGACACCGGCCTCGTCGGCGGCCAGATTCCCTTTGGCGAGGTCCTGCTCTCGACCCGCAAGCTGCGCACCGTGCGCGATGTCACGCCGCTGGACGACGCCATGACCGTGGAGGCGGGGATCACCCTGCTGGAGGCCCAGCAGGCCGCCGCCGCCGCCGACCGCCTGTTTCCGCTCAGCCTCGCGGCGGAGGGCACGGCCACCATCGGCGGGGTCATCTCGACCAATGCCGGCGGCACCGCCGTGCTCCGTTACGGCATGATGCGCGATCTGGTGCTGGGCATCGAGGCGGTCATGCCCGACGGCGAGGTTTTCAACGGCCTCAAACGGCTCCGCAAGGACAACACCGGCTATGACCTGAAGCAGCTGCTGATCGGGGCTGAAGGCACGCTCGGCGTGGTCACAGCCGCGACGCTGAAACTGTTCCCCATCATGCGCAGCCGCGCGACCGCCATGGTCGGGCTGGACGCGCCCGCCGCCGCGATCGAACTGCTGGCCCGCGCCAAGGCCGAGACCGGCGGCGGGGTCGAGGCTTTCGAGCTGATGAAGCGGATCGGCATGGGGTTCGTCCTCGCCAATGTGCCTGACACGCGCGAGCCGCTGGACAGCACGCCGCCCTGGTACGTCCTGATCGAACTGGTCTCCGGCGAGCCCGGCGCTGCCGACGCGGCCATGGAGCGGCTGCTGACCCATGCCTTCGAAACCGGCCTGATCAACGATGCCGCCATTGCCCAGAACGACGCCCAGCGCGCGGCCTTCTGGAAGGTCCGCGAGGAACAGTCCGCCGCCCAGAAGCCCGAAGGCGGCGGCTGGAAACACGACGTCTCCGTCCCGCTCTCCCGCATCGCCGACTTCCTCGAGGAAGCCACCGCCGCCGTCGAACGCTTTCATCCCGGTGCCCGGGTCAGCGCCTTCGGCCACGTCGGCGACGGCAACCTCCACTATGACGTGCTCTGCCCCGTCGGCGGCGACCGCCCGGCCTTCCTGGCGCGCTGGGAGGAAGGTTCGCAGATCGTCCACGACATCGTCGCCCGCTACGACGGCTCCATCTCCGCCGAACACGGCCTCGGCCGCCTCAAGACCGACGAGGCGCGTCGCTACAAGTCGCCGTTGGAAATCCGCACCATGCAGGCGGTCCGCGCCGCGATCGACCCGCACCGGATCATGAACCCGGCGGTGCTGTTCTAGCGCCCGGCTTGCCCCATCCGCCCGATCGTCCTACCCCTCCGGCTCGATTCAACACCGCCGGAGACCCGACATGACCCTCGCCCTGCTGTTCCCCGGACAAGGCAGCCAGTCGGTCGGCATGGGGGCGGCGCTCGCCGACGCCTTCGCCTCGGCGCGTGAGGTCTATGCCGAGATCGACGAGGCCCTGGGCCAGAAGCTGTCGGTCCTGATGCGTGAGGGCCCCGAGGACCAGCTGACCCTGACCGAGAATGCCCAGCCGGCCCTGATGGCCGTTTCGCTGGCCGCCGCGCGTGTGCTCAAGGTCGAGTTCGGCGTCGATGTCAGCCGCGCCGGCTTCGTCGCCGGCCATTCGCTCGGCGAATATTCGGCCCTTTGCACCGCCGGTTCCATCACCCTCGCCGACACCGCCCGGCTGCTGAAACTGCGCGGTCAGGCCATGCAGCGCGCTGTGCCCGTCGGCAAGGGCGCCATGGCTTCGCTGATCGGGCCGAAGACCGACCTGGCCCTCGCCGAAGCCGCCGCTGCCGCCGGCTCCGAGGTCGGTGTCTGCGTCGTCGCCAATGACAACAACGCCGGCAATATCGTCATCTCGGGCGACAAGGCTGCCGTCGACCGCGCCATCGAAAAGGCCAAGGAACTGGGGGCCCGCGCCATTCCGCTGAACGTCTCGGCACCCTTCCACTGCCCGCTGATGCAGCCCGCGGCCGATGAGATGGCCACGGCCCTGGCCTCCGCGACCATCATCGCCCCCTCGGTCGCCGTCGTCGCCAATGTCACCGCCCGCCCCGAACGAGACCCTGAGGTCCTGCGCCGCCTGCTGGTCGAGCAGGTCACCGGCCGCGTCCGCTGGCGCGAGAGCATGGAGTGGATGGCCGGGGAGGGGGGCGTCACCCGCTTCGCCGAGATCGGCTCGGGCAAGGTGCTCGCCGGCATGGCCAAACGCATCGCGCCGGACGCCGAGAGCCTGTCGCTGAACTCGCCGGAAGATCTGGAAGCGTTCGCGAAGTCGTTTTGAGGTGATTGGTGGTTGGTGATTGGTGACGGGCCGGTTTGTGGCACCGCCCATGATCTCTGACCACCAGCCTTTACGCACCAACCACCAACCACCAATCCCCCTCCATTCTTCCGACACGGAGCCCGCCAATGTTCAATCTCACCGGCAAGACCGCCCTCGTCACCGGCGCGACCGGCGGTATCGGCGGGGCCATCGCCCGGGCCCTGCACGCCCAGGGTGCCACCGTCGTTCTCTCCGGCACCCGTGAGGCCGTGCTGCAGGACCTGGCCGGAGAGCTGGGTGAGCGCGCCTTCGCCGCTGCCGCCAACCTGTCCGACGCTGACTCGGTCGACGGCCTGCTGGCCCGGGCCGAGGAAGCTGCGGGCTCGCCGCTGGACATCCTCGTCGCCAACGCGGGGATCACAAAGGACGGCCTTCTGATGCGGATGAAGGACGAGGACTTCCAGGATGTGATCCGGGTCAATCTCGAGAGCTATTTCCGCCTGTCGCGCGCCGCGATGAAGGGGATGATGAAACGCCGTTCGGGCCGCATCATCGGCATCACCTCGGTAGTCGGCGTCACCGGCAACCCCGGCCAGACCAACTACGCCGCCTCCAAGGCCGGCATGATCGGCTTTTCCAAGTCGCTGGCGCAGGAAGTCGGCTCGCGCGGGATCACGGTCAACTGCATCGCCCCCGGCTTCATCGCCTCGCCCATGACCGACGTCCTGAACGAGACCCAGCGCGAGACCATCCTGAAGAACATCCCCGCCGGCCGCCTCGGCACGGGCGACGAGATCGCCGCCGCCGCCGTCTATCTGTCCTCGGACGAAGCCGCCTATGTCACGGGGCAGACCCTGCACGTGAACGGCGGCATGGCGATGATCTGATGAAAATCCTTCGTATCCTCGCCACCATCCTCAGCGGCCCCATGCTGCTGATCGGCATCATCTGGGTTTTGCAGGGGCTGAACATCCTTCCGGGCAGCTTCATGACCGGCCAGATCATCTGGGCCATCTACGGCGCGCCTCTGGCGCTGGTGGGCGCCGGGCTGGTCTGGTGGGTGAACCGGAGCGTTCAGACCCGGTAACGGGCTATTTTCCGCCCGCGCCGCCGTGCTAAAGCCTCGGCAACCGGTTGTCGTGAGTCTTCGTTCAAGGCTTGCGTCGCCGTCGCCGTCGTCATACGGCAGGATTTGAGACAACAGCCGCTGCGGCGGCCCTGAAAGCAGAGACACCCATGTCCGACACCCTGGAACGCGTCCGCAAGATCGTCATCGACCACCTGGACGCCGATCCGGAAAAGGTCGTTGAAAAGGCCAGCTTCATCGACGACCTGGGCGCTGACTCGCTCGACAACGTCGAACTGGTCATGGCCTTCGAGGAAGAATTCGACATCGAAATCCCGGACGACGCCGCCGAACACATCCAGACGGTCGGCGACGCCGTGAAGTTCATCGACGAGAAGCTGGCCGGCTGATCGCCGCCCTTTTCGAACGGCATTGATGGCCGCCGTGGCGCGCCCCTAGCGGGGCCGCCCGGCGGCCATTACTGTTTGTGGTCTGGATTCTGTAACGAGGAGCGCTCATGCGCCGCGTCGTCGTCACCGGCCTCGGTCTGCTCACCCCGCTCGGATGGGGCGTGGAGCATAACTGGAAGGGCATCCTCGAAGGTCGCTCGGGCATCGGCCCGATCACCAATTTCGATACCGAAGGCTACGGCTGCACCATCGCGGGCGAGATCCCCTCGGTCGACGGCCGCGGCGGCGGCGCTCCCGGCCAGCCGGGCGTGTTCGACCATGAAAAGGTCATGTCGCCCAAGGACCGCAAGCGGGTCGACGACTTCATCGTCTATGCCATCGCTGCCGCGGACGAGGCCCTGGCCGACGCCGGCTGGAAGCCCGAGACCGAGGAACAGCGCGAGCGCACCGGCGTCATGGTCGGCTCCGGCATCGGCGGCCTCGGCCCCATCGCCGACACCGCCATCATCCTCAAGGAACAGGGCCCGCGCCGGGTCAGCCCCTTCTTCATCCCCTCCGCCCTGATCAATCTGACCTCGGGCCAGATTTCGATCCGCCACGGCCTCAAGGGCCCGAATCACTCGGTCGTCACCGCCTGCGCCACCGGCGCCCACGCCATTGGCGATGCGGCCCGGATGATCATGCTGGACGACGCCGACGTCATGGTCGCGGGCGGGGCGGAAAGCTCCATCGTTCCCATCGGCATCGCCGGCTTCCTCGCCTGCAAGGCCCTGTGCACCGCCTATAACGACACGCCCGAAAAGGCCTCGCGGCCCTGGGACAAGGACCACTCCGGCTTCGTCATGGGCGAGGGCGCGGGCATTGTGGTGCTGGAAGAGTACGAACACGCCAGGGCCCGCGGCGCGACCATCTATGCCGAGGTCGTCGGCTACGGCATGAGCGGCGACGCCTATCACATCACGGCCCCGGCCGAGGACGGCGACGGCGGCTATCGCGCCATGCAGATGGCGGTGAAACGCGCCGGGATCACGCCCGCCGACATCGACTACGTCAACGCCCACGGCACCTCGACCATGGCCGACTGGATCGAGGCCGGCGCCATCGAGAAGCTGATGGGCGAGCATGCGCCCAATGTCGCCCTGTCCTCGACCAAGTCGATGACCGGGCACCTGCTCGGCGCCGCCGGGGCCATCGAGGCCATCTTCTGCATCCTGGCCATCCGTGACCAGATCGCCCCGCCGACCATCAACCTCGACAATCCCGAGCGCGAGACGGCCCTCAACATGGTGCGCGGCAAGGGGCAGCCGATGGAGATCGACGTGGCCATGTCGAACAGCTTCGGCTTCGGCGGCACCAACGCCTCGGTCATCTTCCGGAAGGTCGGCTGATGTCGGTGGAGCGTCGTTCCGGCCGCAAGACGGCGTTTCTGGCCGCCACAGCCACCTTCAGCACCTTCCTGATCATCGCCCTCGTCGCGGCCTGGAGCGTCTTCTATGCCCCCGGACCGGCCGCCCGCGAGGGCGAGTCGACCATCGTCAGCCTGCCCAGCGGTGCCGGCGTCAGCGCCATCGCCGCCACCCTGAAATCCGCAGGCGTGATCCGCTCGACCGACATGTTCAAGGCCGCCGCCACCCTGACCGGCGCCGACCGCAAGCTGCGCGCCGGTGAATATGAGGTGCCGGACAAGGCCTCGCTGCGTTCCGTCCTGGTCCTGCTCGTCGAGGGCCGGGTGGTCCGCCACTATGTCACCCTGCCCGAAGGCTGGTCCTCGGCACAGGCGGTCGAGATCCTCAACAAACAGGCCATTCTGACCGGAACGATCGACGCCATTCCGGCGGAGGCCAGTCTCTGGCCCGATACCTATGAGATCAGCCGCGGCGAGACCCGCGCCTCGGTCATCGGCCGCATGCGCCGCGCCCGGGACGAGAATCTCGCCCGCCTCTGGGCCGCGCGGGGCCCCGCCACCGTGGTCCGCACGCCGGAGGAGGCCATGATCCTCGCCTCCATCGTCGAGAAGGAGACTGGCGTGGCCGCCGAACGCCCGCGCGTCGCGGCCGTCTTCACCAATCGGCTGCGGTCCGGCATGCGGCTGGAGAGCGACCCGACCATCGAATACGGCATCACCAAAGGGGTGCCGCTGCGCCGGGGCCTGAGACGGTCCGAGCTGGACCGGCCCAATCCGTGGAACACCTACCAGATCGACGGACTGCCCCCGACCCCGATCTCCAATCCCGGCCGGGACGCCGTCGCCGCCGTGCTCAATCCGCCCTCGACCAGCGACCTGTTCTTCGTCGCCGACGGCTCGGGCGGCCACGCCTTCGCCCGGACCTATGACGAGCATCTCGCCAATGTCGCCCGCTGGCGCGAGGTCGAACGCCGTCGGGCCGGCCTGCCGCCCTCCGCGCCCGAACCCGCCGCGGCTGCTGCGCCCGCCGTTCCCGCCGGCGTAGCCGTTCCGCCCGGTGCCCGCGTGATCAGCATTCCGGCGCCGGCCCCCGCCCAATGAGCGCCATCTCGGGCATGACCGGCTTCGGCCGGGCCGACGGCGCGCAGGGCGACTGGAGCTGGTCGGTCGAGGCCCGCTCGGTCAACGGTCGCAATCTGGAGGTCCGCTTCCGCGGCCCGCCCGGCTTCGACAGTCTTGAGCGCCATGCCAAGACGGCCGCCCAGGCCCGGCTCAGCCGCGGTCAGGTGACCCTCGGCATCCAGGCCAAGCGCGCCGATCCCGGCGCCGCCGCGCTGAAGGTCAATGAAGACATCCTTGCCCGCTACCTGACCCTGGCCAATCAGCTGGCGGAGGAGGGGGCCACGCCGCCGTCCGCCGATGGCCTGCTGTCCCTCCGCGGCGTGCTGGAAGCACCGGAGGAGGTCGATGACCCCGAGGCCCGCGCCGCCGTCGAGGCCGCCATGGCCGCCTCGATCGACCAGGCGCTCGACGCCCTCAAGGTCTCCCGCGATCGGGAAGGCTCCCAGCTCCTGCCCGTCGTCACCGACTTCATCGACCGGATCGCGGCCCTCGTGGTTCAGGCCGAAGCCGGCGCGACGGCCCAGACCGACGCCATCCGCGAGCGTTTCAGCCGGCGCATGACCGAGCTGGCCCCCGACGCGCCGGGCCTGGAGGACCGCATCTTCCTTGAGGCCGCCTCCCTGGCGACCAAGGCCGATGTCCGCGAGGAACTGGACCGGCTGGCCGCCCACGTCGCCTCGGCCCGCAGCCTGTTGCAGCAACCCCCCGCCGGTCGGAAACTCGACTTCCTGATGCAGGAATTCATGAGGGAGGCGAACACCCTCTGCTCGAAATCGGCTACGACCGCGCTCACCGGAATCGGCCTCGAGCTGAAGGCCGTGATCGAACAGCTGCGCGAACAGGTCCAGAATGTTGAATGAACGCCATCCCCGCCGCGGCGTCCTGCTGATCGTCGCCAGCCCCTCGGGTGCCGGCAAGACCAGCCTGTGCCGCCGCCTGATGGCCGACCACGGCGGGCTGGAGCTGTCCATCTCCATGACCACCCGCGGCATCCGCCCCGGCGAGGTCGCCGACCGCGACTATCATTTCGTCGATGACGCCGAATTCCAGCGGCTGATCGACGCCGACGCCTTCCTCGAATGGGCCGACGTCCACGGCGCCCGTTACGGCAGCCCGCGCGCGCCCATCGACCGGGCCCTGTCCGAGGGCCGTGACGTCCTGTTTGACATTGACTGGCAGGGCGCCCGCGACATCGCGGAAAAATGTCCCGAGGACGCCGTCCGGGTCTTCATCCTGCCGCCGAGCCTGGAAGAGCTCCGCCGCCGCCTCGTCACCCGCTCCCAGGATGCTGCCGACGTCATTGAGCGCCGCATCCGCAACGCCAAGGGCGAGATCGAGCACTGCGGCCAGTTCGACTACGTCTTCGTCAACGACGACTTTGACCGCAGCTATGCCGAACTGGCCCATATCTATCACGCCGAGCGGTCGAAGCGGTTCCGCAACATCTGGATCGAGGCCTACAAGGGTGCCCTGCTGAACGAGGCGGTCTAGCAGCGTCCTTCTCCCCTTGGGGGAGAAGGTGGCCCGGAGGGCCGGATGAGGGGGGCACCTGATCCGGACGGGCTGTCGGTCGTTTCGCGTTCGCCAGCCCCCTCATCCGAGCGGCTTCGCCGCCCACCTTCTCCCCCGAGGGGAGAAGGCCCCCTTCACGCCTTGTCGATCGCCGCAGCGATCTGCGCCGGTGTATGCCCGGTCAGGTCCTTGGCGATCTCGCCGACGATCCGTGCGGTTGTCTCCTTGTGCCAACCCTTGCGCAGCTGGCCCAGGGTCTTGGGCGCGGCGATGACCAGCAGCTGTTCGACCTTGTGGTCCAGCACCATCCTGTTCAGCACATCGGCTACGCCCACGGCGAAACCGTCTTCGGCCTGGGTGTCATTGTCGGGGTTGGCTTCACTGGAACCGCGGCCCGCGGCACCCGAGGCGCGCTCGGCGATGTCCGGCGTCGGCTGGGGCGTGAGCTCGATCGATTGATGCCCCGTGTTGTGAAACAGCGCCAGTTTCTCGCCATCGACCACGGCCACGAGTGTGCCTGCTGAAAGTATCATCTGGTGGTCTCCGATTGTGTGGGGGCCTGGATAACGTCCCGCAGCCGGCGCGGTTGCCGGACGCATGACGGGGCCAGGTCCCCTGTGAAGACGCACACCCTGGGCCACCGGGGCCGCCCGTGCCTTGATTGAAAACAAGGCCGGTCGCTTCAGCCCGGCGGACATGCAGGCTGAAAGTCGCTCAGCCCCGCTTGCGCCGCATCATCGTTGCCCCGCCGTCGCCGGGCGTGGCCGGCTGCGCCTCACCCGTGACGGCTCGCGCCAGCCGCAGGAAGCCGGCCAGATCGATGACCTCGGCCCGGTCCTCCGGGCTCAGGCCCGCGGCTTCGCACAGCTCGGCCCCGCCCAGCGGTTTCAGGCTGGAGCGCAGCATCTTTCGCCGCTGACCGAACGCCGCGGCCGTCACCCGCTCCAGTGCGGCCAGCAGCGCCCGTTCGGGTCGCTCGGCGCGGGGGATCAGATGCACGACGGCACTGGCGACCTTGGGCGGCGGGGTGAAGGCCGCGGCCGGCAGGTGCATGACCAGTTTCGCCTCGCAGACCGCCTGGGCGATCACCGCCAACCGGCCATAGGCGTCGTCTCCGGGAGCGGCGGTGATCCGCTCGGCGACTTCCTTCTGGAACATCAGGGTCAGGGCGTGGGGCGTCCACGGCCCGGTCAGCCATTTGATCAGCAGCGGCGTGCCGACGTTGTAGGGCAGGTTGGAGACGACATGGGCCGGCCCATCGACCAGCGCCGCCTCGTGGACCTTGAGGGCATCCGCCTCGACCACGGTCAGCCGGCCGGTGCCGTCGTCGAGTTCGGCCAGAAGCGGCAGGAACCGGGGGTCCTTCTCGACCAGTACGACCTTGCCGGCATCGCTCTCCAGCAGGGCACGGGTCAGGCCGCCGGGACCGGGGCCGACCTCGATCACGGCCCGACCGTCGAACGGCCCGGCCAGACGCACGATCTTTCGGGTCACGTTCAGGTCCAGCAGGAAATGCTGGCCGAAACTCTTTTTCGCCAGCAGGCCGTGGGCGTCGAGCGTTTCGCGGAGGGAGGGGAGGTCGGTCACAGCCGGTGCTTAGCCCGCCGCGCGCGCCGCCGCCATCGTTCCCGCCAGACGGATCGCCGCGATCAGGCTGTCGGCCCGCGCGACACCCTGTCCGGCGATGTCGAAACCGGTGCCGTGATCGGGCGAGGTGCGGATCACCGGCAGGCCGAGGGTGGTGTTCACCCCGCCCCAGAAGTCCAGCGTCTTGACCGGTATCAGGGCCTGGTCGTGGTACAGGCAGAGGACGGCGTCATAGCCCGCGCGGGCGTCGTCGTGGAACAGGGTGTCGGCGGGCCGGGGATCGGTGATGGCGATGCCTTCCGCCCGCAGGCTCACGGCGGCGGGGATCAGCACCTCGATCTCCTCCAGCCCGATCGAACCGCTCTCGCCGGCGTGCGGGTTGAGCGCCGCCATCGCCAGGCGTGGAGCCGCGATGCCGAAGTCGCGCTTCATGGCTTCATGCACGACGCGGGCGGTGCGGCAGACCCGTTCTGCGGTGACCAGTTCCGGAACCTCGGCCAGCGGGGCGTGGATGGTCACCAGACAGGCGCGCAGGTCTTTGGCCGTCAGCATCATCACCGGCCCGCGCGTGCCGGCGAACGGGACGTCGGCGGTCAGTTCGGCGATGAACTCGGTATGGCCGGGGAAGCGAAAGCCCGCGGCGTACAGCGGGGCCTTGGCGATGGGGGCGGTGACGACGCCCGAGGCTTCGCCGGAGAGGGCCAGATTGACGGCCTGCTCGATCCAGTCGGCCACGGCCCCGGCGTTGGCCGGCTCGGGACGACCCGGCGTGACGGGCGCGGGCAGGGGATGATCCAGTACGGGAATGGCCCGGCCAAAGACGTCGACGGCGTCAGCGACGGTCAGAACCGCTTCCACAGGCAGACCCTGCAGCCGCAGCAGGGCGGCATCGCCGATCACGACGAAGGCCGGCCCGTCTGTCCTCAGCGCCGCCCAGGCCGCAGCAATGATCTCCGGCCCCACGCCCGCCGGTTCGCCCATGGACAGGGCCAGCGGCGCAGGGACGGCGGTCACTACCGGTACTCGATAAGCGCGTCCTCGCGCAGGTCGCGCATATAGCGGCGGCCGAGGGTGGCGAGGTTCTGGCGGAACAGGGTGTTCTCGACTTCCTGCGGATTGGGGGCCTCGGTGCCGCCCACGCGACGACCGCAGACGCCCAGCAGGTGGACGCCGAGCGGGGTGCGCACCGGCGTGCTGACCGAACCGACTTCCGCAGACCGGGCGACCTGCTGGAACTGCGGGGCCAGGTTCTGGACATCGGCTTCGCCCAGATCGGCGCCGAGCAGCCCCGTCTCGGAGGTGGCGCGGGCCAGCATGGTGTCGCAGGTCAGTTGAGGACGCAGGGCCTCCAGCCGCTGGGTCGCCGCCGCGACATCGGCGTCGGTGGCCGTGTCCGGCAGTTCGATCATCACCTGCTTGATCGTCACGAGGCTGGCCGATGCGCCGTCCCGCTTGTCGCGCATGTAGACGATATAGACGCCGCCATCGACGGGGATGGGCCGCGAGAGCTGGCCGACCTGAAGCTGGTCCAGCGCCTGTTGCAGGGCCGGCTGCATGGTGCCCTCGACGACCCAGCCGGCGTCGCCGCCACGGGTTGCTGAGGGGGCCGCCGAGAACTGCTGGGCCACCGCCTGGAACGGCGCGCCCTGGACCATCTGCTGCACCAGCTGATTCGCGCCGTTCAGCGCGGCCTGCTGGCCGCCGACCCGGGCGGATTCGATGTAGATTTCACCGATCAGATACTGCTTCTTCGACGCGGCTTCCGAAACCTGACGCAGGGCGGCGGCCACGGCGGAGCGGCTGACGCGGGCGCGGCTCTGGAACCGGCCGCCGACCAGTTGCGACCAGCCGATCTGGGTCCGCAGCTGCTCGCGCAGGGTGCTCGGACGGATGCCGCCCTGGGAGAGGAAGTCCACATAGGCCTGGGGCGAGGCGCCCACTTCCTGGGCCATGGCCGTGATTTCCTGCTCCACCTGTTCGTCGGAGACGACCAGATCCTCGAAGGTCCTGAGTTCCTGCGTCTGCAGACGCTCGTCGATCAGGGCGTTCAGGGCCTGCTGCTGGATGGCCGGAATGTTCTCGGGCGTCGGCTGAACCTGGGTCATGGCGATCAGCAGCAGCATGTGCTGGCGCAGGTCGAACCCGGTGATGACGCTGTCGTTGACCGTGGCCAGGATGCCGTCCGACATCTGGAAGGCCGGTGCCGCGGGTGGCGCGACCGGCGCGGCCTCGGCCGCGGGATTCAGATTGCCGGCGGCGGCAGGCTGCGCCGGAGGCGCGGTCTGGGCCATGGCCGAACCGGCCAGGAGGGCGGCGATCGCCACGCCCGTCATGTAACGCTGCAAACCCATGTCAGTCCTGGTTCCTCAAGCGGCGCTGGTCCGGTTTTCGTCCCGGATTTGCGAACCGCGCGCCCCCGGGCCGCGCGGCCGTCAGCGCCCGTCGCTGCGTCAATACCCTGTACCGCCGAAAGTGGCGAGGTTTAGGCGCACATAGATGCCCTCGGACGGCCCGGTCGGGCGAACCCGGGTGTTGTCGCGCCGGTAACCGATCTCGAAGCGGAAACAGTCGTCATCGAACAGCAGGCCGACTTCGGAGCGTGTGATGATGTCCCGCTCGAGGTCGGCGATGCCGGAAGCCGCCACGCCCCAGTTGCCATAGACGAACTGCTGCCCCGACAACTGCACGAATTCGTAGTTGCGGTTCAAAGGGCCGGCCAGGGGATTCGAGCGGTCGATGATGTAGCTGACGGTCGCCAGATTGCGCCGGCCCCAGCGGCCATCCACCGCCGCTTCCGCCCGCCGGATTTCGCCGGAGGCATCGATCGTGGCGTGGCCCCAGCCGCGGATCCGGTCAGAGGGCGAGAAACTGCCCTGCACGACCCAGTCGGAGGTCTGGGAGGCCAGGCCGCTCGGATCATAGAGCTGGCTCGGCAGGTCCGGGACCGGAGTCAGGAAGGCCGGCTCCTCGTCGGCGCGATAGCTGCGGCCGATGAACAGGCTGGCCTGCCGGCCCTCGTTCCAGCGCAGGGTCGCGCGGGTCCCGAGGGTCAGACGCAGACCGCCTTCATACAGGTCGTAGCCGGGGAACCGGTCGGTCCGGAACAGCGAACTCTCGTCCAGCTCCAGCGTCTGGCTGTCCTCGATGGGGATGCGCGGATCAAGGTCGGACGCGGTCGAGGCCGAAAGCTGGGCCATCGGCTCCAGAATCAGGTCGGCGCCGGGGCCTACGCTGCGGAACAGGGGATAGCTGATGTCGAGGCCCGCCGTGGCGCGGCCGCGGGAAATGGCTTCTTCCTCCAGCCCCAGCATGGGCGGCAGGTCACCGACGGAATAGAAGTCGGCGCGCACATCGACGAACGGCTCCCACCGCACGCCCAGCGGCGAGATCAGGGTGCGCCGCCATTCGGCTTGGCCCGAGATCCGCCGGCTGTCGACGCCGGGCAGGTCCGGCGTCAGCACGGCCGGGATGATCTGGGGCCGCAGCACGGGGCCGCCGACATAGTCGTCGCGATACAGCGACACGGCCGATCCCCGCAGCCGCAGACGACCGCCGAATATCGGGCCGTCCGGCTCCCAGCGCGCCTCGACCAGTGGTGCGTCCACCGGCAGGGCACCGTCCGCCTCGAACTCGTTCAGTGCCGGTGTGACGGGATCGAATACGCTGACCCGCAGGCTCTGCAGGTCGAAGGCCGCGACCGACAGATAGGACCGCGCGGTCTGCCGCTCGGCGTACAGCTGGCTGATCAGCCGCCGCTGGTCGCCATAATAGAGGCCGTTGTCCTGATAGGGTTCGCGGACGTCATAGCGGTCGAACAGGGTCTTGTCCGATACGCGCTCGACGGTGAAACCCCAGCGCCACGGGCCCATGGGATCGAATCGGCCGTGGCCGAGGAAATAGCTGCGGCTCGTGCGGTCGCCGTATTTGACGTTGCTCTCGGCGTCGCCGTCGTTGTCGAGGTCGAAGTCCCCGAAGCTGCGCTCGTAGGTGTAACCGCCACGGGCGACGATCATCCCGTCGGCGAACCGGCGGCGCCATTGCAGGTTCAGCAGGGGCGCGACGTCGGTGTTCAGCTGCGGGCTGATCAGCCAGTCCTCGGACGGCGACACCACATGAAGATAGGGCACCTCAAGGCTCAGGCCGCGGCCCTCGTCATAGCTGGGGATCGGCACGAGGAAGCCTGAGGCCCGTTCGACGGTCGGATCAGGGTGGGCGAAGAACGGCAGGTAAAACACGGGAACGCCGCCGACCCGGAACACGGCATTGCGATACAGGATCGCGCGCAGATCCTCGTCCTGGACGACCTTCTCCGCCTGGATGGAGATGCTGGGCTCCTTCGGATTTCCGTCGGTGTCGCAGATCGGGCAGGGGGTGAAGAGGGCGTAGTTGAGCTCGTTGACGTTCTCGCTCCGGCGCACGGCCGTCGCCGCCATCAGGCTGGCGCCGTTGCGCAGGCGGGTGGCGAAATCGACCGCCACGCCCGCCTTCAGATCCGAGCCGAGCTCCAGATGGCTGGCGAAGACGACATTGCCTTCGGGATCACTGAACTCGACCTGCCGGTCCGCCGTGGCGATGCCCAGCCCGAGGTCATAGGTGACGGTACCGGCTCTCAGGGTCGCGCCGCGGAACCGGGCCAGGACGCGGTCGGCCCCGGCCCCTTCCGCCGTGATCATATCGCCCGTCCGGCCGGCGGAATCCGCTTCGATATAGACCGCTTCCGGGGTCAGCCCGTCGGCACCGGCCGGCGACGGGGATGTCGCTGCGGGCACCTGCTGCGCCTGGGCCGCACCCGCCAGGGAAGACAGCGCAATGGCGGCCGCACCGGCCAGAAGCCGGTAGCGCAAGGCTCCCAAATCGGGCGCGCGGCGATCACGCTGCATGCAAGAAATCACTCTGAAGGGCGGACGGTCCGGCAAGCCGGATGGCAGGCCGGTTCGCTTAGCCGTCTTCGGTATAGAACAGCAAGGTGAAGGCGGCGAGCGCTGTCAGCAAGGGCGGAAGCCAGGCCGCGAGCCATGGCGGGATGACTTCCGCCGATCCGAAGGCCGACGCCGCCTGATTGACGAAGAAAAACCCGAAACCGAGCACCACGGCGGCGACGCTCATCCGCGCCAGATCGCCCAGCCGCATCAGTCGCAGGGAGAAGGCGGCGGCCAGGATCGACATGGCCGCGAACATCAGCGGCGTGGCCAGCAACTGCTGCAGCCGGAGCCGGTAGGCCGTCGACGAGAAGCCGGCGGCCTCCACCCGGTCGATCTGCGCCGGCAGGGACCAGAAGGAGGTCGCCTGCGGCCGGGCGAACCGTTCGAACGCCTCTTCGTCGGCCAGGCTCGAGGGCAGGTCCAGGGTGGCGTAGCGCACGGCGCGCTGGCCGATCTCCGCCCCGACCGCATCGACCAGCCGCCAGCTGCCGTTCGACAGCGACGCCGACTCGGCGTCGATCCGCTCGGAGAAGGTCCGCATGCCCGCGGCGTCATTGGTGTAGATGAAGAAGGTCACGTCCAGCAGCCGGGCGTTCGACCGGTCCTGACGCTCGGCGCGGATGACCATCTTACGGGTGTCGTCGCCCTCGCGGATCCAGACGGTCGGGCGGGCCTCTGCCCCGGCCGCGGATCCGGACAGACGCGCCCGCTCGCGCTGGAACAGGCCGTCAGCGGAGGCCGCCAGCGGCCCGAGGGCCGCGACGGTGATCACGCCGAACATCAGGGCTGCGCCGGCCGCCGGCAGCACGAACCGCCAGGCGGACACGCCCGCCGCCCGCATGGCGATCAGCTCGCTGCGCCGGTTCAGGCCGACAAACGCCGCCAGCGTCCCGAACAGGAAGACGAACGGCAGCAGCTGGATGATCACCTGCGGCGACTTCAACAGCATCAGCCCGAGGATGCGTAGGCCGGACAGGTCGACATCCGAGCCGACGCCGCGGGAGATCTCCACGAAGTCGATCAGCATGATCAGGGCGGCGATGACGCCCAGCGCTATGCCCAGCGACCGCGCCTGCTGGACCAGCACATAGCGTTCGATTCGACCCAGTCGCAGCCAGGGGACGGGCAGGGAGGTGCGGCTGATCATGCGAACCGCGCCTTCAGCCGCTCATAGGCCGGCCAGACGGGCCGCCGGCGGGGCTTGAGCGCCCGGAACAGCAGCCTCAGGGCGACGACCGTCGCCACGATCGGCAGCAGATACTGGAGGATGTTCAGCCACCCGTTCCAGGCGCTGGCGGAAACCACGCCATAGCCGGCGATGCGCACGAGCAGGAACACGCCCGCGACCTTGGCGATTCGCAGTCCGTATCCCGTCCGGCTGAACGGCCCGCCGAGGATCGCCGTCAGCGCCATGGCCATGGCCATCAGGGCGTAGAGCGGGGCCGACAGCCTGGAATGCCCCTCTGCCATCAGCTCGCCCGCCGATCCGACCCGCTCAAGGTCCGCCGGCGACGGATTGAACAGCTGGGTGAGATACAGGTCCGACGGCTTGTAGCGGACCCGGTCCGTCACCGCCGCATACTGCGTCAGCAGCACGTCCTGACGGTCAAAGGACAGGTACTCCAGGACGCCGCGCGACGAATATCGCTGCCAGGAGCCGCTGATCAGCGTCAGGGCGGGCTGGCCGTCGATGCGGCTGAAACGGGCCTCGGCGGCATCCCAGGTGGTGACCTTGTCGCCGTCGGCCAGGTAGACGAACAGGTTCTTGAGCAGCCCGTTCTGCTCGATCTGCTGGACATAGACCGTCAAGCCGTTCGGCCCCTCGACGAACTGTCCTTCCTCGACCAGCAAGGCGGCCAGATCGGTGCGGACGGCAAAGGCCTCGGCCCGCGCCTGACGTTGCGCCCATGGCTGACCCACGGTCGTGACCACGAGGGTCAGCAAGGCCGCGATCGCCGCGATCCGTACAGCCGGCCGGATCGCCGACCAGCGCGTGACCCCGGAGGCGAAGACTGCCGTCAGTTCCTGCTCCCGCTGCAGACGTGTCAGGGCGATCAGGGCACCGACGAACAGGCCGATCGGAATGATGACCGCCAGCAGCTGCGGCACGGCCAGCAGGGTCAGCTTGACCATCACCCAGACGCTCTGGCCGCGCTCGACGATGACTTCCAGCTGGTCGAGGCTCTGGCTCAGGATACCGATTCCGGCCAGCGCAGCGCACGCAGCCACCACGGGGCGCCCGATCTGCCGGAAAAGGTAGCCTTGGATCAGTGTCATGTTTCGAAAGAATTCGCACATTGCAGGCGACGGCGAGGGAGCGCATCTAATACACACCCGACTGCGCCGGTGAAACCGCGCGCGCTCATACCATCGACACAGAGCCGGGGCGTATCGCCCGGCGGGAGTAGTAAATGCACATCGAGTTCGTCGCGTCCGCGGGCGCCGCTGAGGTTCTGGCCGTTCTGGTCCACGAAGGCCGGGTTCTGGCCGGCACGGGCCCGCAGCTCGATACGGCGACCTCCGGAGCCCTGACGAAGGCGATGACTGCCAGCCGGTTCACCGGCGGCTCGAACAGCACCCTGATCGTCGCCGCCCCGGCCGGGGTCGACGCCGGGACCATCCTGCTCAGCGGCGCTGGTGAGGCCGGCAAGTTTGACGACCTCGCGCTCGAGTCCGCTGCCGGTGCCGCCTATCATGCGGTGAAGCTGTCGGGCGCGTCCGCCCTGACCCTCGACGCCGCCCACCTGACCGCCGACCAGGCAGCCCGGGCCGCCTTCGCCGCCCGTCTGGCCGCCTACCGGTTCCTCAAATACCGCACCAAGCTGAAACCCGAGAAGACGCCGTCGATCGAGACGATTCGCGTCGTCGCCGCCGACCCGAAGGCCGCCGAGGCCGCCTATGCGGCGCATGCCGCCGTCGCCACGGCGGTCGAGTTCGCCCGTGATCTCGTCGCCGAACCGGCCAACGTCCTCTACCCGGAAGAATATGCGAAGCGCGTGAAGGCGCTCGAGAAGCTGGGCCTCGAAGTCGAGGTCCTCGGCGAGAAAGAGCTTGAGAAGCTCGGCTTCCGCACCCTGCTGGCCGTGGGCCAGGGCAGTGTGCGCGACAGCCAGGTCGTCATCATGAAGTGGAACGGCGGCAACAAGGGCGACCAGCCGATCGCCTTCGTCGGCAAGGGCGTGACCTTCGACACCGGCGGCATCTCGATCAAGCCGGCGGACGGCATGGAGGAGATGAAGTGGGACATGGGCGGCTCGGCCGCCGTCGTCGGCCTGATGCACGCGCTCGCCGGCCGCAAGGCGAAGGTCAATGCGATCGGCGTCATCGGCCTGGTCGAGAACATGCCGGACGGCAATGCCCAGCGTCCGGGTGACGTGGTCATGTCGCTGTCGGGCCAGTCGGTCGAGATCCTGAACACCGACGCGGAAGGCCGCCTCGTTCTGGCGGACTGCCTCTGGTACACCCAGGACCGGTTCAAGCCGAGATTCATGCTCGATCTCGCCACCCTGACCGGGGCCATGATCGTGGCCCTCGGCCTCGAGTATGCCGGCGTGTTCTCCAACTCCGACGAACTGGCGAACAACTTCCTCGCCGCCGGTCCCAAGGTCGGCGAGAACGCCTGGCGGATGCCGATCCCGGCCTTCTACGAGCGCCACATCGACACCCCGATCGCCGACGTGAAGAACACCGGCAACGGCCGCGCCGGCGGCTCGATCACCGCCGCCCTGTTCCTGCAGCGCTTCACCAATGGCGTGCCCTGGGCCCACATCGACATCGCCCCGACCGCCTGGGTCAAGGACAGCCGCAACCCGACCGTTCCGGACGGCGCCGTCGGCTGGGGCGTGCGCACGCTCGACCGGATGGTGGCCGACAGCTACGAGTCCTGAGGCTCTGAAAAGGTAGGACCGGGTGTCTGACGCCAAGCCGGAAATCTGGTTCTACCACCTCGAGCGGTCGACCCTCGAACAGGTGCTGCCCGGCCTGATGGAAAAGACGCGCGAGCGGGGTTGGCGGGCACTGGTGCGCGCCGCCGATTCCCGTTTGCTCGATGACATCGACGAGCGGCTCTGGACGTATCGCGACGACAGCTTTCTCGCCCATGGGCGGGCGTCGGGGCCGGAGGCGGCGCGTCAGCCCATACTGCTGACCGAATCGCTTGAGAACCCGAACGCCGCTCAGGCGCTGTTCATTGTGGACGGCTCAGAACTGGGCGACACGAAAGGCTTCGAGCGATGCTTCATCATCTTCGACGGACGCGACGAGACGGCGCTGACGGGCGCGCGGGTCCGGTGGAAGTCGCTGAAGGATGCGGGCGCGGCACTGGCCTACTGGAAACAGTCTCCGGAAGGACGCTGGGAAAAGGCGGCCTGATCGCCCTGCTGGCGCTGGCGGCGTGCGCGGCACCCGCCTCGGAGGCCCTGGCACCCCGCACGATCGAGGAAGCCCAGATCAACCAGCCGACCGGCTCACGCCCGTCGAACCCGACGGCCGACATGTGTCGCGCGGGCGAACTTCAATGGCTGGTCGGGAAACCGAAGACCGAAATCCCCGTTCCCGTTGATGTGGTGAACCGGCGCGTCACCTGCACGACATGCCCGGTCACCGAGGACTATTCGCCGACCCGCCTCAACATCTTCTTCAACGAGCAGACCGAAGTCGTCGAACAGGTCCGCTGCGGCTGAGCCCGCCACAGGAGACGAGCCTATGAAATTCGAGGCCCTTACCCTCGCCGCAGCGGCCCTGCTGGTCGCGTCCTGCGCACCCGTCGACGCAGGCGACCCGGCGCCGGTGCCGCCGGAAGACGGTCCCTCCCGGTGCAAGGCTGACCAGTATCAACGCTACGTCGGCCGCAACCGCTCTGAATTGCCCGCGCGGCCGTCCGGCGAAGTCTGGCGCGTCACCTGCACCACCTGTCCGGTGACCATGGACTACAGCCCCGGTCGCCTGAACTTCCTGTTCGAGGAGCCCACCGGCGTGATCCGCGAGGTCAAATGCGGATGAGGGGCCTGATCGTCGCCGCCGGTCTCGCCCTCGCGGCCTGCGCGCCGGTTGAGCTGGACACGGTCCCGATTCCGCAGCAATGCGACGCCGATGCCGCCCGCTCACTGATCGGTTCGCATGTCGGTGCGGTGTCCTTCCCGCAGGGTGCCAACGTCCGGATCGTCTGCACCACCTGCCCGACGACGAAGGACCTGCGGCCGGACCGGCTGAACATCCGGTTCGTCGAGGCGACCGGTATCATCGAGCGTGTGGACTGCGGTTGAGCGCGCCTCCGCGCTTGGCGAACGCCGGCTTTCGAGACAAGGTGACGGCAAGGGCAGGGGAGGCCCCGATCATGCGCAAACTTCTGTTGGCCGGCGTCGCCCTGACCGTTTCCCTGATCGGTCCAGCCGCGGTCGCTGACGCGACGGCCGAGCGCGCCATGCTCGACCGGATCGAACGGCCCCAGGTCTGCGGGCCCGCCGTCTCCGCCAACACCGGCACACCGGTCGCGGACATGGTCATGGTCGAGGGCTTCGGGACCGGCGGCTTCGCGGTCGATACCGAAATCCCAGAGGCCCAGGCATGGTTCAATCACGGGGTCCGGCTGCGCTGGGCCTTTGAGCACAAGGAATCGGTGCGCGCCTTCCGCAAGGCGCGTCTGCTCGACCCGAGCTGCGGTATGTGCGCCTGGGGCGAGGCCTGGGCGCTCGGGCCCAATCTGAACGGCGGCGGCAACGACGACGACAGCCAGGCTGCCGCCCTGAGGGCCGCGCGCGATGCCCGTCGGCTGGCGCGTCGCGCGACCCCCATGCAGCGCCAGATGATCGACGCCCTGGTGCAGCGCTATTCGGGACTGAAGAGCACCCGCGACCGTCGCTTCGCCCTGGCCATGGACCGGATCGCCCGTCGCAATGCTTCGGACATCACGGTCGCGGCCATCACCGCTGACGCCTGGATGCTCAAGGCCGAGGAATGGTGGGATGACGACGGGAAGGCCAAGGATCCCGGCATCACCCGCGCCATGGGTATCCTCGAACAGGCGCTGGCCGCGGCACCGAATGATCCGGGTGCCATCCACCTCTACATCCATCTGACCGAATGGTCGGACGATCCGCACAAGGCCATTCCCTATGGCGAGCGGCTGGCTGCCCTGGCACCGGGTGCCAGCCATCTGGTGCATATGCCGTCGCACACCTTCTACCGGGTCGGCCGCTATCGCGACGCCATGATGTCCAACGTCAACGCCGTGGCGCTGGACCGGCAGTACGACCGCCTCGCCCGGCCGCCCGGTGGCGTGCCCGGCATGCCCCTGCACGGCCACAACATCCATTTCGGCATGGGCGGTGCCCTTATGGCCGGTGGGGCCGAGGAGGGGCTCAAGCTCGCCGAATGGTTCCTGGCCACCTATCCGGACATTCCGGCCGACAATCTGTGGCGGCAGATGGTCGCCAACAATGCCTACGCCAACTACGGCCGGTTCGGATCGGCGGAACAGGTCGCGGCCCTGCCGGAGCCGGCCGCCAGCCATCCGATGCTGCGTGTCAGCTGGCGCTACGCGCGGGGCGAGGCCGCGGCGCGGGCGGGTGACGCCGCGGGTGTCCGGGCCGAGGCCGCCGCGATCGAGGCGCTGCGCGCCGAGCCTTCATTCGCTTCCGGGCCGATGGCCACCGAGCGGCGCGAGTTCACCGAACTCTCCCAGCGCGTCCTTGAAGGCCGTGCGGCCATGATCGAGGGCGACGCGGACGCCGCCATCGCCGCCTTCACCCGGGCAGCCGCGATCCAGGGGCAGGGTGAGGAGGGCGGCGCCCCGCCGATCATCTGGTATCCGACCCGCCGCAGCCTCGCCGCCGCCCTGCTGCTCAAAGGCGATGCCGCCGGCGCGCGGGCCAAGGTGCTCGAACTGATCGAGGACTGGCCGAACGACCCCTACAGCTATTTCGTGCTGGCCGAGGCCGAAGCGGCCCTGGGCGATGCGACCGCCGCCGCCGAGGCGCGCCGCCGGTCGCGGATCGAATGGATCGGCGGGGCGATGGACCTGAAGCTGGCCTGAGGCCGGTCAGGCCGGCGGGGTGACCGCCATATTGTCGATCAGCCGCGTGCGCCCCAGCCAGGCGGCCGTCAGGATCCGGCCCGGCGCGTCGACCCGACCGGCCTCGAACCCGGCCAGATCGTCAGCGCGGCGAACGGCGACATAGTCGACATGGCTGAAGCCGGCCTGCAGCAGGGCTTCGCGGGCGTCCCGCTCGACCGTCTCCAGCGCCGCCCCGGACGCGGCCGCCAGCCCCGCTTCGGCGAGCACGCCGTTCAGCTGCCGAGCGATCGCAAGCTCCGCCTCGGTCAGGTAGGCATTGCGCGACGACAGGGCCAGGCCATGCCCGTCCCGCATGGTCGGCGAGCCGATGATCTCGGTGGGAATATCCAGATCCCGGACCAGCCGCCGCACGACCATCAACTGCTGCCAGTCCTTTTCGCCGAACACGGCCACATCCGGCTGGACCTGGTTCAGCAGCTTGGCCACCACCAGGGCCACCCCGCCGAACATCTGCGGGCGGAACGCGCCTTCCAGTCCCTCGGCCGGTCCGCCGACGCTGATCGTGGTCGTCGCGCCCGCCGGATACATCTCCCCGACCGCCGGGGCGAACAGCAGGTGGCAGCCCGCGCCGGTCAGCAGTTCGGCGTCCTTCGCCTCCTGCCTCGGATAGGTCCCTAGGTCCTCGTGGGCGGCGAATTGGGTCGGATTGACGAAGACGCTGGCCACGACCCGGTCCGCCCGCCGGCCGGCCTCCCGCACAAGCGTCAGATGGCCTTCGTGCAGCGCGCCCATGGTCGGCACGAAACCGACGGTGAACCCTTGCCGCCTCCAGCCGCTTACAGTCTGGCGCAGTGCCGCGATGCTGCGAACCACGGGAAGGGCGTCGGTCTCGGTCATGATGAACGGATTAACCTTCCGGCTTAAGCCTGATTGTGAACCGGGCGGCAAATCTTGCCGTGCAAGTGTGGGCTTATGAAGCCCAGCCTCATCATTCGTCCAGTCGTCGTCCTTGTGTCGGCCGTCGCCCTGAACGCCTGCGGCATGATCGAAAGCGATCCGAATCGCTTCGAGAACCTCGCCAATTCTGTCGCCGCGATCGATGTGGGCGGCGAAGGCGAGGCCGCTTCACCACGGCACACCGCGGCTGAAGCGGGCCTGCGCCCGGCGCTGCGCGTCGAGGTCATGGACCCGCATGCGCTCTGGGATGCCCGCGACGGTCTTGAAGGCGCGGTGGAACGCGCGGCACCGCAACTGGTCGCCGCCGCCGCGCCCGCGGTCGCCGACGCCGTGGTGCAACGGGTGTCCACCCGTATCGACGCCGCCTCGTCCCGTGCCGGCCTGCGTCCGGCCCTGTCGACTGCCCGCCCGGCCGCCCCGCGCGCCAACCGCGGTCTTGTCCAGCTCGGCGCCTATTCCAGCGAGGCCGCCGCCCGTTCGGCCTGGGCCCGCCTCAAGTCCGGCGAGGCCGCCTGGGCGCTCAACGGCCTGTCGCCCGTCTACGAGGGTGTCGAGGTCGGCGGTCGCCGTCTGACCCGGCTGAAGGTCGTTGCCCCCTCGGCCGGCGCGGCCGCCGTCTGCGCCGCCGCCGGCATCGATGATCCCTGGTGCAATCGGGTCGCCTGACGCGCGCATCCACAGCCGCCGTCCATCCTGTCGTTGACGTTGGCCTTCCCGGACGCGATTCTGTCAGCCTGTGGTCGCGTGTCTGAGTCGGCGGCCGCCAACGGGGCGTGAACATCCATGGCTGACCCTTCGGTCATCGTCGTCGGCAACGAAAAGGGCGGGGCGGGCAAGTCCACCCTCGCCATCCACATCGTCTGCGGCCTGCTGCACGCGGGCCGGCGCGTGGCGATCATCGATCTGGACCTGCGCCAGCGCTCAATGGCCAAATTCTTCGCCAACCGGGCCGCCTGGATGGCAGGCAACAACCAGGTCCTGCCCATGCCGGTCGAACCCGACATGGGCGACGGCAAGGCGCTGGCCAGGGCCGACGAAACCGAACAGCTGGCCCGTTTCGAGGCCGCCATGACCCAGGCCCGCGCCGAGGCCGATGTCATCCTGATCGACACCCCCGGCGGCGACACCCTGCTGTCGCGGACCGCCCACGGCCTCGCCGACCAGATCGTCACCCCGATGAACGACAGCTTCGTCGATTTCGACCTGCTGGGTCAGATTGATCCGGTCACGCTCGAACTGCTCAAGCCCTCGATCTATTCAGAGAGCGTCTGGGAGGCCCGCAAGCACCGGGCGATCACCGAGGGCCGCACCGCGGCCATCGACTGGATCGCCGTGGTCAACCGAATGGCCGTCGCCGCTGCCCGCAACCGCCAGCGGCTTGAGGAGCGGATGGAGAAGCTGGCCCGCCGGGTCGGCTTCCGCATCGGACCCGGCCTGCGCGACCGCGTCATCTATCGCGAGCTCTTCCCCTTCGGCCTGACCGTCGCTGACCTGTCGAATGAGGTTCGCCCGGTCGCCGTGTCGCTGGCCCATGTCGCGGCCCGCCAGGAGATGCGCAATCTGATGCTGGCCCTCGGGCTGGACGGAAGCGCGCTGGACGCCCCGCTGGACGCGGCGGCGTGAGGTCTTGAGCCTCGTCTGGCTGGCGCTGGCGGCGATCGCCGTCTGGGCGCTGGTCCGGCTGGGTCGTCAGACCGAACGACGGGGCCGCGGCCACTGGCGCATCACCGCCACCCTGTTCAGCGCCGTGCTGATCGCCGGCGCGGTCCTGCTCGCGGCCCGGGGGTCATGGCTGCCGGCCGCCGCCCTCGCCGGGGCCGGGATCTGGCTGACCCTGTCCTCGCGCCAGCGCGCGCCGGCACCCCGGACCGAGGCGATGAGCCCCGCCGAGGCCCGCTCCCTCCTTGGCGTCCAGGCGAATGCGACGCCGCAGGAGATCAACACCGCCTGGAAACGGCTGATGGGCCGCGCCCACCCCGACCAGGGCGGCACGGAAGGCCTGGCCTCCCGTCTGAACGCCGCCCGTGACCGATTGCTGAAGCCCTAGGCCTCGGGCTTCTTCGCCGCCGGCTTCTTCGCGGGTGCCTTCTTCTTCGCCGCCGGCTTCTTGGCCGCCGCCTTGGGAGCGGCCTTCTTCGCCGCCGGTGCCTTCTTGCCCTTGGCCGGAGCGGCCGCGGCGCGCGCGGCCAGCAGCGGCACGGCGATCTCCATCGTCATGTCCTCGGGTGCCGAGCCCTTGGGCAGGGTGGCGTTGATCTTGCCCGACTTCACATAGGGGCCGAACCGCCCGGCCATGACGTGCACCGGCTCGCCGGTTTCGGGGTGGGCACCGAGGTCCTTGAGCGGCGCGGTGGCCGCCCCGCGTCCCGCGAACTTGCCCGCCCGCTTCTCGGCCAGCAGCACCACGGCCCGGTTCAGGCCGATGTCGAACACCTCGTCGATGTCGGCGACATTGGCATAGGTCCCGGCGTGCAGCACGAACGGCCCGTAACGGCCCAGACCCGCCGAGATCGGCTGGCCGTCCTCCGGATGCATCCCGACCGCACGCGGCAGGGCCAGCAGGCGCAGGGCCTGTTCCAGCGCCAGGGTCGCGGGCGACCAGCCCTTGGGCAGGGACGACCGCTTCGGCTTCTCCTCGCCGGGGATGGTGGTTTCCACATAGGGGCCGAACCGCCCGATCTTCAGGGCCACGGGTGCGCCGGTGTCCGGATCGACGCCCAGATCGCGGTCGCCGCCGTCCTCGACGCCGGTCGCGGCGCCGAAGCCGCGCGTATAGCGGCACTCCGGATAGTTGGAGCAGCCGATGAAGGACGACTTCATCTTGAAGCTGGCCTTCAGATGCAGCCGGCCCTGTTTGCACAGGGGGCAAAGCCGCGCGTCCGTCCCGTCGCCCTTGTCGGGGAACAGGAAGGGCCCGATCGCCGTGTCCAGCTCGTCGATCACGCCCTGACGCGCGGTGACGGCGTCCGTCGCCGGCTTCAGCTGGCTCCAGAAGTCGCGCAGCACGACCTTCCAGTCGAGATCACCGGCCGAGACCTCGTCGAGACGGGTCTCCAGCGCGGCGGTGAAGTCGTACTGCACCCACTGGGTGAAGAACTGCTCGAGGAAGGCCGTGACCAGCCGTCCGTTGTCTTCCGGAATGAACCGGTTCTTGTCCATGCGGACGTATTCGCGGTCGCGCAGGGTGGTCAGGATCGAGGCATAGGTCGACGGCCGGCCGATGCCGAGCTCTTCCAGCTTCTTCACCAGGGTCGCTTCCGAGAAGCGCGGGGGTGGCTCGGTGAAATGCTGGTCGGTGCGGATCGCCTCGACCCTGGCCACAGCGCCTTCCTTCAGCGCGGGCAGGCGGGTCGTGTCGTCCTCATCGTCGACGCCGTCCTTGGGTTTGTCGTCGCGACCCTCTTCATAGACGGCGATGAAGCCGTCGAAGGCCACGACCTGGCCGGTGGCGCGCAGGCCGGTCTGGCCGTCCGGGGTCTCGACGTCGACCGTGGTCCGGTCGAGCCGTGCGGACTCCATCTGGCTGGCGACCATCCGCTTCCAGATCAGCTCGTACAGCCGCGACAGGTCGCCCTCGAGCCGCAGACTGTCGGGGTGGCGGGTCAGGTTGGTCGGCCGGATTGCTTCGTGCGCTTCCTGGGCGTTCTTGACCTTGGTCTTGTAATATCGCGGTTGCTCCGGGACGTAGGCCGGGCCGAACCGGTCGGCGATGACTTCACGCGCCTGGGCGATGCCCTCGGGGCTGACCGACAGGCCGTCGGTCCGCATATAGGTGATCAGGCCGCCCGTATCGTCGACGCCCTCATACAGTTTCTGCGCCGCCTGCATGGTGCGCTGGGCGGTGAAGCCGAGCTTGCGCGCGGCCTCCTGCTGCAGGGTCGAGGTGGTGAAGGGCGGCGAGGGGCTGCGCTTGACCGGCTTCTTCTCGATCGACTTGATGGTGAAGCTGCCGGCCTTGATGGCGTCGCGCGCGGCGTTGGCCATGGCCTCGGAGGTGATGTCCAGCCGCTGGACCCGCTTGCCGGCGTGTTTGACCAGCCGGGTCGTGAAGGGCGGGCTGTCGGCGGCCAGATCGGCCTCGACCGACCAGTATTCCTGGGCCCGGAACGCCTCGATCTCCATCTCGCGGTCGACGACGATGCGCAGGGCAACCGACTGCACCCGACCGGCCGAGCGCGCGCCCGGCAGTTTGCGCCACAGCACGGGCGACAGGGTGAAGCCCACCAGATAGTCCAGCGCGCGGCGCGCCAGATAGGCCTCGACCAGTTCCATATCCAGCTGGCGCGGATTGGCCATGGCCTCCAGCACGGCGGATTTGGTGATGGCGTTGAAGGTGACGCGCTCGACGGCGGTGTCCTTGAGCGCCTTCTTCTTGGTCAGGATCTCCAGAACGTGCCAGCTGATCGCCTCACCCTCGCGGTCGGGGTCGGTCGCCAGGATGACGCGGTCGGCCTTCTTCGCCGCCTCGGCGATCTCCGACATCCGCTTGGAGGCGCGGGCGTCGACTTCCCAGCTCATGGCGAAATCGTCGTCGGGCAGCACCGATCCGTCCTTCGACGGCAGGTCCCGGACGTGGCCATAGGACGCCAGGACGGTGAAGTCCGGGCCCAGATATTTGTTGATGGTCTTGGCCTTTGCGGGGCTCTCGACGACGACGAGGTTCATGCGGGGAGGGGGCCTTGCGCGGGCTCGGAAAGGGGGCGGAACGTGGTTGGCGGGAAGGCCGCTGTCAATCGGCGCTGGAATTCAGGGTGATCGTGCCGCGGCCAGACCGCCCGGAAGCAGCTCGGCGCGACCCGCAAGATTGAGCTCAAGCAGGGCGGCCGCCACCGTCCCGATCGGCAGGCCCAGCGCCCTGGCCAGTTCGTCTCGCGGCGTCGGCGTCGGCGACAACAGGGCCGCGACCCGCTCGATCAGCGCCGCCTCGATCTCGTCCGGCGCGCCCTCGAACGGATTGTCCGGTCCGGGCTCGCGGAGCGTCCGCAGGGTCGAGAACGCCCGCTCCACATCATCCAGCCCCTCGCACAGGATGGCACCCTGCCGTAGCAGTTCGTTCGGGCCCCGCGAGCGTGGGTCCAGCGGCGATCCCGGCACGGCGAAGACGTCCCGGCCCTGTTCGCCCGCCAGCCGCGCCGTGATCAGCGAGCCGGAGCGCAACTCCGCCTCGACCACGATCACCCCGCGCGACAGGCCCGAGATGATCCGGTTGCGACGCGGGAAGTCTTTCGCCTGCGCCCGCGCGCCGACCGGACTCTCGGAGACCACGCAGCCCTGTTCGGCGACCTGGGCATAGAGGTCGGCGTTGTCCGGCGGATAGATGTCGTCCACGCCGCCGCCCAGCACCGCCACGGTCCCGGTCGGCAGGGCCCCGGTATGGGCCGCGGCGTCGATGCCCCGCGCCAGTCCCGACACCACGACAGGGCCGGCCTCGCCCAGCTGCTGCGCCAGCCCGCGCGCGATCCTCTGCCCACCCGCCGAGGCGATCCGCGCCCCGACCACGGCGAGACAGGGCCGTGTCATCAGGCTCGCGTCGCCCAGGGTCCAAAGCAGGGGCGGCGGCGGATCGACCGCCGCCAGCATGTCGGGATAGTCGGCGTCGCCCAGAACGATCAGCCGGGCACCCAGACGCTCGCCGGCCGCCATCTCGGCTTCGATCCGTTCGATCGGCGGAATCGCGTAGCCATGAGCGCCGCCGCGCCGGATGAGGTCGGGCAGGGCCTCGAGGGCCCGCTCCGCCGAGCCGAACCGCTCCAGCAACTGTTGAAAGGTCACCGGACCGACCTGGTCGGTCCGCGCCAGACGCAGGCGCGAGAAACGCTCTGCGGCGGGAAGGGTCACCCCTTCTTCGCGCCGATCCGGGGTTCGGTCCCCTTCAGGATGCGGGCGATATTCTCATGATGCCGGATCCAGATCAGCACCGCGGTCGCGACCGACAGCGCGAGGATCGGGCCAGAAGCCGGCAGGCCCATCACGGGCAGGGGCAGCAGCGCGAACAGGGGTGCCATGACCGCCGCGATCAGAGCGGCGAAAGACGACATGCGGAACAGGGCCGCCACGATCAGCCAGGTCGCCCCGGCCATCAGGCCCAGCGGCCAGGCCGCGGCCAGCAACAGACCGAAGAAGGTCGCCACCCCCTTGCCGCCCTTGAAGCTGAGCCAGACGGGGAACAGGTGGCCGAGGAAGGCCGCGCCGCCCGCGATGGCGGCGATGGCCGGGACGCCCGGCAACAGGGCCTGGGCGATCAGGAAGGCCGCCGCGTCCTTGCCGGCGTCGAGGATCAGGGTGGCGAAGGCCAGGTCCTTGCGCCCGGTCCGCAGGACGTTGGTCGCACCGATATTGCCGGAGCCGATGCTGCGCACATCCTCGCCCGTCGCCAGACGGGTCAGAATGACGCCGAACGGAATGGAGCCCAGCAGGTAACCGCCCGCCGCTGCGAGCGCGAGCGTCCCCAGGGCCGGGCCGACCAGATCCTGCAAGTGATTCGTCCCTCTTAACGTGTGTCGTGGACGATGCGTCCGCCGACGACGGTGAGCAAGACCTTGCCCTGCAATCGTCGCCCGTCGAACGGGGAGTTCTTGGATTTGCTCTTCAGGGCGTCGGCGTCGATCACCACAGGCGCGCCCGCGTCGAACAGGATCAGGTCTGCCGGCGCTCCGGCCGCCAGCACGCCGGCGTCGAGGCCCAGGAGGGTCGCGGGGCCCTGGGTCAGGGGCCGCAGGATGTCGAGCAGCTCCAGCCCGTCCTCATGATGCAGGGTCAGGGCGGCGGGCAGCAGGGTCTCGAGTCCGACAGCGCCCGGCGTTGCTTCCGCGAACGGGCGGCGCTTGTCCTCCGCGGGGGCAGGGGCATGGGCCGAGGTGATGGCGTCGATCAGGCCGTCGCGGACCGCCTCGATCAGCGCCTGCCGGTCGCTCTCGGGCCGCAACGGCGGATCGAGCCGGTAGAAGGTGCGGTAGTCGCCGATATCGATCTCGTTGAAGCAGAGGTGGTTGATCGACACCGAGGCGGCGACCTCCAGCCCCTTCGCCCGCGCCCGGGCCAGGGTCTCCAGTGCGCCCTCGGTCGAGATCTGGTCGACGAGGAAGCGCGCGCCCGTCTGTTCGACCAGCGCCAGGTCCCGCTCCAGCTGGATCCGCTCGGCGATGGCCGGGGCAGAGGAAAGTCCCAGCCGCGTCGCCAGTTCGCCCGATGTCGCCACCGCGCCCTCGCTCAGCCAGGGCTCGGCCGGGCGGCAGGAGATCAGGGCGTTGAAGGCGGCGGCGTAGCTCATCACCCTTTGCAGGGTGCGGGTATTGGCGATGACCCGGTCCACATCGGTGAAATACAGGGCACCGGCCTCATCCATCAGGCCGAGCTCGGCCATGTGGACGCCGTCGCGGGCTCTCGTCGCCGCGCCCGCCGCCCGGACATTGACCAGCCCGAGGGCTGCGCCGCGCCGCAGGATGAATTCGATCATCGCCGGGTCGTCGATGGCCGGGTCGGTGTCCGGCTGGATGACGATGGTGGTCACGCCGCCCGCCGCCGCCGACAGACTGGCCGACTTCAGCGTCTCCTTCGGCTCGGCACCGGGCTCGCCGGTCTTGACCCGGATGTCGATCAGGCCCGGCGACAGGCACAGGCCTCCAGCATCGATCACCGTCACGCCCGCCGGTGCAACCGCGCCGCCGCCGTGGATGACCTCGGTGATCCGCCCGTCCTCGACCAGCACCGCGCCGGGACCGTCATAGTCCGTGGCCGGGTCCAGCAGCCGCGCGTTCAGGATGGCGATGGCACTCATGCCGCGTCTCCATCCAGCCGCGCCGACAGGGCCGCCAGCACCGCCATCCGCGCCGCCACCCCCATCTCGACCTGATCCTGGATCAGCGAGACGCTCAGATCGTCGGCCACGTCGGAATCGATCTCCACGCCCCGGTTCATCGGCCCCGGATGCATCACCTTCGCCCCGGCGTTGGCCCAGGACAGTTTCTCCCGGTCCAGACCCCAGAAGCGGAAATACTCGCGGGTCGACGGGATCAGCGCCCCCTCCATCCGCTCCAGCTGCAGTCGCAGCATCATCACGACATCGCAGCCTCGAAGGCCCTCGCGCATGTCGTGGAACACCTCGCAGCCCCAGCGGTCGGCGTCGCCGGGCACCAGGGTCGGCGGCCCGATCAGCCGCACCCGCGCGCCCATCATCGACAGCATCGAGACATTGGACCGGGCCACGCGGCTGTGGGCGATGTCGCCGCAGATGGCGACCGTCAGTCCGCCCACGTCCCCGAAGGCGCGGCGCAGGCTCAGCAGATCCAGCAACGCCTGGGTCGGATGCTCGTGCCTTCCATCCCCGGCGTTGACCACCGCGCAGCCGACCTTCTGCGACAGCAGGGCCGCGGCACCCGAGGCACCATGGCGCACCACCAGCACATCGGGCTTCATCGCGTTCAGCGTCGCCGCCGTATCGATCAGGGTCTCGCCCTTGGCGGTAGACGAGGTGCGCGGGCTCAGCGCCGTCACATCCGCCCCCAGCCGTTTGGCCGCGATCTCGAACGAGGCGCTGGTGCGGGTCGAATTCTCGAAGAACAGGTTCATCACCGTCCGACCCCGCATCAGGTCGAGCGACTTGGAAGACTGGCGATTGAAGTCGACGAAGGCGTCGGCCAGATCCAGGAGCGGCGGGGTGGTCGCGGCGTTCAGATCGCCCGCGGACAGGAAATGGCTGCGCGGGAACGGCGCCAGCCGCTCGAGAATCAGATCGGTGAGGGCGGCAGGCTGGCTCATCGAGGCCCGCCTATAGGGTGCATCTAGGCCAGATGGAATAGCGCCAGCAGGATCGGGATGCTCAAGGCGCTTCCGACCGTCGTCAGCGCCACGATCCCGGCCATCAGCGGTGCATCCCCGCCCATCTGCCGCGCGAGGATATAGCTGGCCGCCGCGCCCGGTGCCGCGCCGCACAGCAGGGCCACGCCCTGCGCCAGCTCATCCCCGCCCAGCAGGACGCAGAGTCCCCACATCAGCGGCGGCATCAGCACCAGTTTGACGAAGCTGACGCTCATCACCGTCCATTTGCGCCGCGCCACCTCGGCGAAGCTCAACCCCGCGCCGGCGACGATCAGGCCCAGCGGCAGCGCCGCCCCGCCCAGCAGCTCCAGCGTCTCCGAGATCCCGGTCAGCCGCGGCACGCCCGAGAAATTCAGCGCCAGACCGATCAGGCAGGCCAGCAGGATCGGATTGGAGAACACCGCCTTCGCCAGCGCCAGCGGCCGCGTGCCTCTCTGGTCCGCCCCCCAACGCGCCAGGGCCACGACGCAGACGATATTGGTCACCGGAATGATCGCCGAGATCATCACCGCCGCCAGCGCCAGCCCCTCGGCCCCGAACGTCGACTGGATCACCGGCAGGAAGACGAAGCTGTTCCAGCGGATCACCCCCTGCAGCACGCTGGTGAAGGCCGGGCCGTCGATGGTCATCAGCGGCTTCGACAGCAGGGTGACGGCCGCCACGATCAGCACGGCGATCACCGCGCTGGCTCCCGCCGCCCCGGCGCTGCCGCCCGACAGATCGGCGTTCCAGATCGCCGGGATCAGAAAGCCCGGATACAGCAGATGGATCGACAGCTTCTCGATCGGCCGCCAGGTCGCATCGGGCAGGAAGTCTGATTTTCTCAGGCCGTAGCCGATGGCGATCAGCACGAAGACCGGGACGATGCCGAGGATCAGCCCCGTCATCCGATGCGCAACCGGTCCAGCGCGCCCTGCAATATCCAGGCGGCGGCGGTGCGGTCGATCACATTGGCGCGGCGCTTGCGGTTGAGGTCCAGCTCCTCGATCAGGAACCGCTCGACCGCGCTGGTCGACAGCCGCTCGTCCTGGAAGGCGCAGGGCACGGCGCGGATACGCTGCAGATTGCGGGCGAAGGCCCGGCACGACTGCGCCCGCGGTCCCTCGCTGCCATCCATGTTCAGCGGCAGGCCGATCACCAGCCCCGACGCCTTGCGCCCGTCCATCAGCTTGAGCACCGCATGGGCGTCGTCGGTGAATTTCGTCTTGCGGACGAGGGACAGCGGACTGGCGATCATCCGCGTCGTATCGCTGACCGCCACGCCGATGGTCTTTTCGCCCAGATCCAGCCCCAGCCACGGCGTGCCCGGCGGGGTGGAGGCGGCGAGATCTTCGAGCGATAGAACTGTCACGGCTTGGCGGTAGGACTGGCGAGCCGCCCTGTCAAAGTGCAAGCTGCGCCGTTGCTGTTGGGAGAATCTCCGATGAAGCCCGTAACCTTCCTCGCCGCCCTGCTCGGACTGGCCGCCTGCGACGCGCAGGTCGAGAGCCGCAAAGCCGCCATTCCGGCTGAACAGACGGCACCCGCCGCCGCGCCCCTGACTGCCGCAGGCCCCGCCGCCACGGTCCAGCCGGACACGGAAGACGGCAACCAGTGGGCCGCCGCCGTCGTCGAGCTGACCCCGCTGATGCGTCAGGGCGACCACACCATCAAACTGTTCGGCACGGCCGGCGGCGATCCGGCGATGAACGGCCTCTACACCCACGTCGCCTTCTTCGATTCGCCGGCCGAGGGCTGGCGCGTCTTCCGCATCGGCGACTTCCTCGACTATCGCGTCCTGTCCGAGTCGCCGGGGCGGGTCGATCTGGAGATCAACGAGAGCGTGATGGACGAGGCCTCGGGCAATATCAGCAGCCGGACCCGGCGGATCATCGTCGGTTGGGCGGTCGCCACCGACGGCTCGGTCCCGGCCACGGTGACGGTCACGCCGGCGCAGTGACGCGGAGGGCGTCAGAATCCTTGTGAAACCGGGGCTGGAACGCTAATCCCGCCCGTTCTGGTTTCGCATTGGAGGGCCGCATGGCCATCGACGCCGCGACCGTGCGCCGCGTGGCGCACCTCGCCCGCATCAAGACCCCCGAGGACAGGCTCGAGCCGCTCGCGGCCGAGCTGAACGGCATCCTCGCCTGGATCGAACAGCTCAACGAGGTCGACGTCGACGGCGTCGAGCCCATGACCTCCAACGTGGCCCAGCCCATGCGCCTGCGCGACGACGTCGTCTCCGACGGCGACAAGGTCGCTGACGTGCTCGGCAACGCCCCGCGCTCCGCCGACGGCTTCTTCGTTGTGCCCAAGGTGGTCGAATAGAATGTCCGACCTGACCAAGCTCACGCTCAAGGCCGCCCTCGACGGCCTCAAGGCCCGCGACTTCTCGTCCGAGGAGATCACGAAAGCCTTCGTCGCCAGTATCGACGCCGCCAATCCGCGCCTGAACGCCTTCGTCGTCCAGACCTCGGACAAGGCCCTGGAGATGGCCCGCGCCTCCGACGCCCGGCTGGCGAAGGGGGAGGGCGGTGCCCTCGAAGGCGCGCCGCTCGGGATCAAGGACCTGTTCTGCACCGACGGCGTCCAGACCACCGCCGGCTCCAATATGCTGCGCGGCTTCGTGCCGCCCTATGAGTCCACCGTCACCGCCAACCTGTGGCGCGACGGCGCGGTCATGCTGGGCAAGCTCAACATGGACGAGTTCGCCATGGGCTCATCCAACGAGACCTCGGCGTTCGGCCCGGTCGTGAATCCATGGAAGTCAACGACTTCCAATGCTGATCTGACCCCGGGTGGGAGCTCCGGCGGCTCGGCCTCGGCCGTCGCCGGCGACCTGTGCCTGGCCGCCACCGCCTCCGACACCGGCGGCTCGATCCGCCAGCCCGCCGCCTTCACCGGCACGGTCGGCATCAAGCCCACCTATGGCCGCGCCAGCCGTTTCGGCATGGTCGCATTCGCCAGTTCGCTGGACCAGGCCGGCCCGATCACCAAGACGGTCGAGGACGCCGCCATCCTGCTGCGCGCCATGTGCTCCTACGATCCGAAGGATGCCACCAGCCTCGACGTCGAGACGCCGGACTGGACCCGGTCCCTCGGCCAGTCGGTCAAGGGCCTGCGCATCGGCGTGCCGAAGGAATACGTCGTCGACGGCATGCCCGCCGAGATCCAGGCGCTGTGGGACCAGGGCATTGCATGGCTCAAGGCCGCCGGCTGCGAGATCGTGCCGATCAGCCTGCCGCACACCAAATACGCCCTGCCGGCCTATTACATCATCGCTCCCGCCGAGGCCTCGTCCAACCTGGCCCGCTACGACGGCATGCGTTTCGGCCACCGCGCCGAGGGCACGACCAGCCTCGCCGACCTCTATGAGACCAGCCGGGCCGAGGGCTTCGGCAAGGAGGTCCAGCGCCGCCTGACCATCGGGGCCTATGTGCTCTCGGCCGGCTTCTACGACGCCTACTATGTCCGCGCCCTCAAGGTCCGTCGCCGCATCGCCATGGATTTTGACGCCGTCTGGGACAAGGTCGACGCCATCGTGACGCCCTCGACTCCGTCGGCCGCGTTTGCCCTGGGCGACAAGCAGATCGATCCGCTGCAGATGTATCTGAACGACATCTTCACCGTCACCGCCAACCTCGCCGGCCTGCCGGGCATCTCTGTGCCCGCGGGCGTCGACAAGGGCGGTCTGCCGCTGGGCCTTCAGGTCATCGGCAAGGCGCTGGACGAGGCGACCGTCTTCCAGGTCGCCAGCGCGCTGGAAGATGCGGCCGGGTTTGTGGCCCGTCCGGAGAAGTGGTGGTGAGGGAATGACCCCTCTCCCGCAGGGAGAGGGGTCAGGAAGCCCTAGGCGGCCGGAAGCGCCTTCAGGTCGGCATCGATCGCGGCGATGATTTCCGGCGTCAAGCGGCCTTCCGACACCGGTGCCAGCTGGGCCAGGGTCATGTCCCGGAACTGCGGCAGGGCGGGGTGTTGCGAGATACCAGGCAGGTGCTTTTCCATAACCGCGAGGGTCTGAGGATTAGCCAACAGGTCCTTGACCGGGCTGGCGATGGTCGGACGAGCGGTGGCCGGAGCGGCCGGGGGCGGCGTCTGGGTCTGGGCCAGGGCGGTGCCCGCGACGGTGACGAGGGCGATCGAGGCGAGGGCGGCAGCGAGTTTGGACATGTGTTTTTCCCGAATTGAGCGGCCAGCTAAGCGGCTTTTCGTGACGCTCTCAAGACCGGAACTTTCCTCCCGGCTGACTGGACGCTAGGACAGGGCCATGACCGATACAGCCACGACTCCTTCCAAACTCATCCAGGGCCGCACCGGCTCCTGGGAAATCGTCATGGGGCTGGAGATCCACGCCCAGGTGGCGTCGAAGGCCAAGCTGTTCTCGGGCGCCGCCGTCGGCTTCGGCGCGGGTCCGAACGAGCAGGTGTCGCTGGTCGACGCCGGCTTCCCCGGCATGCTGCCGACGCTGAACAAATACTGCGTCGAACAGGCCGTCCGCACCGGCCTGGGCCTCAATGCGCAGATCAACAGACGCAGCCAGTTCGACCGGAAGAACTATTTCTACCCCGACCTGCCGACCGGCTATCAGATCAGCCAGCTCTATTTCCCGATCGTCGGCGAGGGCGTCGTCGAGGTGGAGGCCGAGGACGGCTCCTTCTTCAACGTCGGCATCGAGCGCCTGCATCTGGAGCAGGACGCGGGCAAGCTGATCCACGACCTGTCGCCGACCGAGAGCTACGTCGACCTGAACCGCGCCGGCACGGCCCTGATGGAGATTGTGTCGCGTCCGGACATCCGTTCCCCTGAAGAAGCCGTGGCTTACGTCAAGAAGATCAGAACCATCCTGATCTATCTCGGCACCTGCGACGGCGACATGGAGAAGGGCAATCTGCGCGCCGACGTCAACGTCTCCGTCTGCCGCGAGGGCCAGTACGAGAAGTTCAAGGCGACCGGTGATTTCAGCCATCTGGGCACGCGCTGCGAGATCAAGAACGTCAACTCGTTCCGCTTCATCTCCCAGGCCATCAACTATGAGGCCCGGCGCCAGATCGAGATCCTCGAGGACGGCGGCAAGATCGATCAGGAGACCCGCCTGTACGACCCGACGGCCGGCGAGACCCGTTCGATGCGCTCCAAGGAAGAGGCGATGGACTATCGCTACTTCCCCGACCCCGACCTGCTGCCGCTGGAGCTGGAGCAGGCCTGGATCGACGACATCAAGGCCCATCTGCCCGAACTGCCGGACGCCAAGCGCCGCCGGCTGATGGCCGACTACGGCCTCTCGCAATACGACGCCGTGGTCCTGATCTCGGAACAGGCCAAGGCCGACTATTTCGAAGCGGCGGCAAAAGGCCGTGATGCGAAGCTGGTGTCCAACTGGGTGACGAACGAGCTGTCGGCCCGCCTCGCCGCCGACCATCTCGACTTCGACCAGAGCCCGGTCCCGGCCGCCCACGTCGCCCAGCTGGTCGAACTGATCGAGACCAATGTCATCTCGTCCAAGATCGCCAAGGAGGTCTTCGACCACGTCTGGAACGGCGAGGGCTCGCCCGCCGAGGTCGTCGAGAAACACGGTCTGAAACAGGTCACCGACACCGGCGCGATCGAGAAGGCTATCGACGAGATCATCGCGGCCAACCCCGACAAGGCCGCCGGCGTCGCCGAGAAGCCCCAGTCGCTCGGCTGGTTCGTCGGTCAGGTCATGAAGGCCACCGGCGGCAAGGCCAACCCGGCCGCGGTCAACGACATCCTGAAGGCCAAGCTGGGGCTGTGATCCCATCTCCTCCCTGTCGCGCAGCGATGGGGAGGGGGACCACGCGAAGCGTGGTGGAGGGGAGCCCCGCCGCGGTCCAGCCCCTCCGTCACGGCGCGAAGCCGCGCCGCGCCACCTCCCCATCGCTTCGCGACAGGGAGGAGACACGCGGCGTCACTCAAACAGCTCCCCGCTCGCCTCCGACCCCTCCACAACCTCCCGCGCCAGCGCCCGGGTCACCGGCCTGTGCAGGGCGTCCAGCCGTTCGACCACCTCCGCCGCCGCCGCCGCCGACCGGTCGATCCGTCTCAGCAGAAAGGGCACCACATCCTTTTGGGGACGGATACCGCGCTCGGCGAACCGGGCCTCCAGCATCGCCGACAGGACCGCATCGTCCGGGGCCTCCATCGGCACACTGATGACTGCATCCAGCCGCGAGCGCAGGTCGGGCAGGGCCGCCTCCCAGCTCGACGGCGCGGATCGCGCGATCAGCAGCAGGGCCCCGCCCGGTGCCTGGGCCAGGTTGATCAGGTGGAACAGGGTCTCGTCATCGACCTCCCGCGCCGGGTCCAGCAGCACCGGCCGGCCGTCCAGCTCCAGCGGATCGATCTGCGCCGCCTCCGAGCCATGAATGGCCACCGCCCCGACCCGCTCGGCCCAGATCTGCCCCAGCCGGCTCTTGCCGCAGCCGGCAGGGCCGCAGATCGCCATCGCGCCGCCGATCAGATTGGGCCAGTCCGCGAGGGCCTCGACCGCGGCCCGGTTGCAGTCGGACACCACAAAGCCATCGGCGCCATCGGGCAGGTCGCGCTGCAGCGGCAGTCGCATCTGGTCGGCGGGCGAGGGGCGGGGAGTCATTGAGCCCCTCATAGCAGACGCGGAACGGCACGGCGCGCACGCCCGTGGACAAGCTTACGCGCCTGTGGACGCGCGCGCTGTCTTCCCGCCCCCGATCTTCTGCGCCTTCCCGACCCCCGATCCGGTATTCCCGCCCCGAAAGTCGCGCCTCATCCCGCCAGAATCCCGCCTGCGTCCGATCCTGACGCAGGGTTCCGCTAGCCTCGGCCCATCAACCGCGTGGGTAAGGGGCGAATGTATCGACAGGACAGCTTTTCGGGATTTCGGGACGAGTGGTGTCTTTTGACCCCTGTCAGGCCCGCAAACCTTGACTTTCCGGGGCGATGATGCGCCCTTCCGGCCTCCCGAATTGCGCCCCTTGCGGCCTGTAATCCAAGACGAACCGACCATGCACGCCTACCGCTCCCACACCTGCGGCGCCCTCCGTTTGACCGATGCAGGTTCGAATGTCCGCCTGTCCGGCTGGGTCCACCGCAAGCGCGACCACGGCGGCCTGCTGTTCATCGACCTGCGCGACCACTACGGCCTGACGCAGCTGGTGCTGCACCCCGAGACGCCGGGCTTCGAGGCCGTCGAACGCCTGCGCGCCGAGAGCGTCATCCGCGTGGACGGCGAGGTCGTGGCCCGCGAAGCCTCGGTCGTGAACGCCAACCTGCCCACCGGCGAGATCGAACTGCGCGTCACCGGCGTCGAGGTCCTTTCGGAAGCCGCCGAACTGCCGCTGCCGGTCTTCGGCGAGCCCGAATACCCCGAGGAAATCCGCCTCAAGCACCGCTATCTCGATCTGCGCCGCGAGACCCTGCACAAGAACATCGTCCTGCGCTCGCGCGTAATCTCCTCGATCCGCCAGCGCATGGTCGGCCAGGGCTTCCTCGAGTACCAGACCCCGATCCTGACGGCTTCGTCGCCCGAGGGCGCGCGCGACTTCCTGGTCCCGTCGCGCCTGCATCCCGGCAAATTCTACGCCCTGCCGCAGGCCCCGCAGCAGTTCAAACAGCTGCTCATGGTCTCGGGCTTCGACCGCTATTTCCAGATTGCCCCCTGCTTCCGTGACGAGGACCTGCGCGCCGACCGCTCGCTGGAATTCTACCAGCTCGACGTCGAGATGAGCTTCGTCACCCAGGAAGACGTCTTCGCCGCCATCGAGCCGGTCATGCACGGCGTGTTCGAGGAGTTCGCCGACGGCAAGCCCGTGTCGCCGATCGCCGGCACGCACACCTTCACCAACGACTTCGGCCAGACCATGGAGCACGCCGGCTTCGAGCGTCTGACCTATGAGCAGTCGATGAAGTGGTACGGCACCGACAAGCCGGACACCCGCAACCCGATCAAGATGCAGGACGTCTCCGCCCACTTCCGCGACGGCGGCTTCGGTCTGTTCAACAAGATCCTCGGCGCCGACGACAAGAACGCTGTCTGGGCGATCCCGGCGCCGACCGGCGGCAGCCGCGCCTTCTGCGACCGTATGAACTCCTGGGCCCAGGGCGAAGGCCAGCCCGGCCTCGGCTATATCTTCTGGTCCGACGACCAGCAGGCCTGGGGCGGCCCGATCGCCAAGAACCTCGGTCAGGAGCCGACCGAAACCCTGATGGCCGCGCTGGGTCTGGGCAAGGGCGACGCGGCCTTCTTCGCCGCCGGCCTGCCGTCGGCCTTCGCCAAATTCGCCGGCCTGGCCCGCACCCGCGTGGCCACCGAGCTGAAGCTGATCGACGAAGACCAGTTCAAATTCTGCTGGATCGTCGACTTCCCGATGTTCGAATGGTCCGAGGAAGAGAAGAAGGTCGACTTCAGCCACAACCCGTTCTCGATGCCGCAGGGCGGGCTGGAGGCCCTGGAGACGCAGGACCCGCTGACCATCCGCGCCTACCAGTATGACATCGTCTGCAACGGCTATGAGCTGTGCTCGGGCGCGATCCGGAACCACAAGGCCGAGATCATGCTCAAGGCCTTCGAGATCGCCGGCTACGACGCCTCGGTCGTCGAGGACCAGTTCGGTGGCATGCTCAACGCCTTCCGCTACGGCGCGCCGCCGCACGGTGGCCTGGCTCCCGGCATCGACCGGATCGTCATGCTGCTGGCCAACCAGGTCGCCATCCGCGAGGTCATCGCCTTCCCGCTGAACCAGCAGGGCCAGGATCTGCTGATGAGCGCGCCGTCGGACGCGGCCGAGCGTCAGTACAAGGAGCTGCACATCCGTGCAGCGCTGCCGCTCAAGACCTGACGGAGGTCAGTGGTCGGCGCTGGCCACGACCACGTTCCGCGACCGTGGCGGAACCGGGGGCGCGGGCGGAGCCGGCGGCCGGGGCGTCGCAACGCGAACGCTGCTGACACCACGGCAGACACGCGCGGTGAGATTGCCAGGCAGGCGCGTGTTCGCGTCGCCACAGGCCCGTCCGACCTGCGCCTGGGTCAGACCGCGCGCGCCGGACAGGTCCGCGCCGCGGATATCTGTGCGGTTCATTGAAGCGCCGTCGAAATCGGCCCCGCCGAACCGCCCGCCCGTCAGTCGGGCCCCGTTGAGGGTGGCGTCGCTGAAGTCCGCCGAGCGGAAGTCGCCATTGGCCATGTTCGACATGGCGACCTCGGCATCGGAGAAGTCCGCCGAACGGGCATTCACATTGGCGAGCGTGGTGGCGTTCAGCTCCGCCCCTTCGAGGTCTGCCCCCGTCAGGATCGCGCTGTTCATATTGGCCCCGTTGAGCGCCGCGCCCGACAGGTCGGCACCCGCCAGCCGCGCCCGCACCAGGGTTGCGCTCTGGGCCTCAGCGCCCGTCAGGTCTGCGCCCGAGAAATTGGCCCCGGTGAAGTCAGCGCCCATCAACTCCGCGCCCGACAGGTCGGCGCGGCTGAAGTCGCTGCCGGAGAAGTTCGAGCCTACCAGCTCCGCGCCGCGCAGGTTGGTGCCGACGAGGGTGGCGTTGGTGAAGACCGCGCCGGCGAAGGCTGCGCCGGTCAGATCCCGGCCGGACAGTTCGCACCGGTTGCAGGTCCCGCCCAGCGACACCATCCGGGCGACGTCGCGGTCCTGGTACTGGAACTGCAGCTGGATTTCAGCGCTGGCCGATCCGGCCGCGGCGAGGGCCACCGTCGCGGCGCCCAGGGCGAGGCCGACGGTCGAGAGGCGACGGAACAGGGGGAAAACGATCTGTTTCACGCCCCATTCATGACTTCAAACATCGGCAAACCCTACTTAATTCGCCGTAAGGTCCGGGGCGGTTCAGCAGCGGGGAATGGACAGGTTGCCGGGCAGTTGGGTGGCCTCGTCGCCGCAGGCCTGGTTCAGGCGCGCCTGTGTCAGACCGGTCGCGCGCCGCATCGATGCGCCCGAGAAATTGGCTCCGGTCAGGGTCGCGCCCGCGAAGGTCGCGCCGTCCAGCCAGGCACCGACGAAGCTGGCGTTCGTCATATTGGCCCCCGAGAAGTTCGAGCTGGAAAAGACGCCCCCATAGGCCTCGACATCGCGCAGGTCAGCGTTGGCGAAGCGGGTGCGGTTCATCACGCTCAGGCTGAGGTCGGCCTGCCGGAGCCTGGCTCCCGACAGATTGAGACCGTTCGCCTCCAGTCCCGACAGTGCGGCCTGGAACAGGTTGCAGCCGGCGCAGCTTGCGCCCGCCCGCACACGGGCGATCTGGCCGGCGTTCTGGGCGACCGCCGGCAGGGCGATGGCGACAAGGGCGGCGACAGCGGTTGCGGTCAGGATCGGCTTCATGGCGGGCTCCGGTCTCGGCGTCGGGCGAGGCTCGACGCGAGGCATCATGACGCCAATTCGTTGATCAACCCTGCATCGAGGGCGCAGCGCCGCAGGTGTCGCAAATCCAGCCCGCGCCACGCTGTTGCAGCGAGAAATCACCACAGGCCGGGCAGGCGACCGACTCTGTGGCCGTTGCGGGTGCGATCGGCGCATCCCGTTTCTGGCCGAAGGGAAGGACGACCAGGTTGTCCGGGGCTGCGCCCCGGGCGAATCCCTTGGAGATGAACCGGGCGGCCGGAACCGCCTCTGGCGCGTCGCCATCGCCTTCAAGCGTGCCCAGACCATTGCCGTTCAAGGGGTCCGTCCCGGCATTGGCCAGCTCATGGCGATCCAGATAGGACACGCCCAGTTCGCGGAAGATGTAGTCGAGGATGGAGGTCGCGGACTTGATCGAATCATTGCCCGTCACGGCTCCCGCCGGCTCGAACCGGGTGAAGATGAAGGCGTCCACGAACTCCTCAAGCGGCACGCCGTATTGCAGGCCGATCGAGATCGCGATGGCGAAATTGTTCATCAGCGAGCGGAAGGCGGCACCTTCCTTGTGCATGTCGATGAAGATTTCGCCGAGCTCTCCGTCCTCGTATTCGCCGGTGTGGATGTAGACCTTGTGTCCGCCGACCGCGGCCTTCTGGATATAGCCCTTGCGCCTGTCGGGCAGCTTGCGGCGGGTGCGGTCGCGCTCGACCACCTTTTCCACGACCCGCTCGACGGCCTTTGCCTCGGGCTCCCAGCGATGCGTCCGGGGTGGCTGTGCCGGCTCGGGCTCGTGAAGATCGAGCAGCGGACCTGCGGGGGCCGCCGCCCGCATCAACCGGACCGCGCGCCGGCCATCCCGGGCACGATCGGCCAGCAGGCGAGCGGCCTGCGCCGGAGTGGTGCGCCAGTCGATCGGGGACGGGGCTATGTCGGGAAGCGCGCTGACGGCGTCCAGCTCGGTACGAAGCCCGCCCTCGAAGGCGGAAGGATCGGAAACGGCCGGTTCAAGGTCCGCCAGAACGCCGGCCCAGGCCGAGAGGTCGCCATGGCCGAAGACCCATGCTTCCGCGAGCGCGACATCCTCCGCTGAGAAACCGAGCCGCGGCAGCAGATTGTCCACGGAGCCGTCGAAGCCCAGAACGTCGCGGAGGAATCCGGCGTCCAGCACCGGGGCCCTGAAGGCGTCGTTGAGGGCGTCGACCGATGTCAGCGCATGCTCCAGTGCCTCAAGTTCCACATCCGTGAAGCCTTTTGCGCGCAGGGCTGAATGGTCGAGGCCCGGCGCGTCAACGAGGGTGCGCCATCCGAACAGGTGGCGTTCGGCAGAGTCGACGTCACCGCCGCTCCGCGCGATCGCGGCTGCAAAGGAGGGGCGCAGGCGCCGCGCCGTTGCCCCGTCCGCGGTCTGCCAGATGTCCACGGCCGAGAGCGGCGAGAGGCCGAGTCGAAGTTGGGCTTCCAGATCGTCGGCGAAAAAGGCCACCGGGGCCTTGCCTGCCGCCGTCCGCACCAGGTCCGTCAATCGGGCCGCCGTCGTGGGATCAGCCGAGCCGGCGCTGCCGACCACGAGGTCGGCCAGGCCACCCAGACCGAAGGCCACGGCGGTCGCACCGTCTTTGGTCAGGGCCGCAGTCCAGAGGCGCACGAGCTCGCGCAGGGCGGGCTCAAACTCAGGGCCGGCGATCTGCATCAGGGCCGGCAGCGACAGAAGGACTGCGGGAGCCCGCGTCGCTTCTGAAATGGCCTCGGCGGTGTCGGGGTCGAAGGTGAGGACCAGATCGCCATCAAGGGCGGCCTCGGCAGCTGCCAGGGCTTCAGGTGCGCCGGATGCGATCATGGCCCGGTCGGCAAGCGCGAGCCGGGGCGGAGGCGACGGCACGGGGATGGGAGCGACCTGGAACCGTTCGCCCTGGATCGCACGGACGATGTCGGCGTCGGCGGCACCGGCCTTCCGGGCTGCGAGCGCTGCACGCGCCAGGGCGGGATTTCGCTGCGGGTCGGCGCAATCGCCGCGCGGCCCCTCACAGCGCGAGACCGCATCGACCACGCGCTCCAGTGCCGCCGCGACCGCTTCCACTGCCCCGGCCGCGAGTCGCTCGCCCCGCCTCAGGGCCGATTCCGCTTGCAGGCGGCGGGCTGCATCGGGCTCGGACAGATTGATCAGTCCGACGGCGAGTTCCGATGAACGGGCAGGGGAGACGAGCCCGAGCATCAGGGTCGCCGCGAGGGTCTCCGCCTGGCCGGGATCCAGGCGGTTGCCCAGGGCGGCGGCCATTTCCGCGAGGACATCCTCGCCGGTCGTCACGATCTCGTCTGTCTCGGCCCAGTCCAGCCATGCCTCGACCTGGACGTCGGTCCAGCCCTCGGGCGCGCGGAGAGTGACAACCCGATCCGCACGTTCAATCTCGCGCAGAGGGCGGTGCATTGCGGCGGCGAGGGTGGCGAAGGGAAATCGCATGGGCGGACTCGGCGTGGCCTTTCGGCCAGACTAGCGGCGGGGCAGACCTCTCGGCAATAAATCTGGCGTGTCGCGGGGCTGTTACCCCCAAGATGTTGAGGGTTCAGAGCTCTGCGCGGTGCTGGACGGAAGGCCCGGCGCTTTCTATGATGCAGTCTGCGTCGCCGGCCCCCGCCGGGTGACCGAGCGTGAGTGGATTTCCCGACGTGCTAGGCAGAATCTTCGGCTGGACCAGCGGCGCCACCATCGGCACCTTCTTCACCATCGCCAAGCGTGGCGAGCATGTGGGGACCGATGAGTTCGGCAACCGCTACTACCTGTCGCGCGACAGCTCGAGCTACGATGGCCGCCGCCGTCGCTGGGTGACCTACAACGGCTATGCCGACGCCTCGAAGGTGCCGCCCGACTGGCACGGCTGGCTGCACTACACCTTTGACGAACTGCCGACCGATCAACCCCTGCCGCGCCGGGCATGGGAAGAGGATCATCTGCCCAATCTGACCGGTACGCCGATGGCCTGGAAGCCCAAGGGGTCGCTCGCCGCGGACGGCGTGCGTCCGCCCGCGACTGGCGACTACGAAGCCTGGCGTCCGGAATGACGCCGCGGGGGGCAATCATGGTCGCGGTGACTGCTGCGGCGCTGCTGGCGTCGGGCGCGGTTCTTGCCTCGGCGATCAATGACCTGCCCCAGGACGCGGTGCCGATCCAGGATCCGACGGCCGCGCTGAACCGCCAGACCGCGCCCCAAACTCCGCCTGTGGAGCCGGCACCGGAAGCCGCGCCGGCGCCGGCATCTCCGATCGCCGTCACGCCCGTCACGCCGCCCATCGTGATCGCCGAAGAGGCCGAGAAGGCCGGCGAGGAAGAGAAGGCGGACGAGGCCCAGACCCAGCGTGTCGAGGCACCAGCCGCGCCGTCGCGTCGCCAGCGCCGCCGGGTGGCCATCGTTGAAGCCGTCGACAAGATCACCGCGGAATCGATGCGTTTCGAGGTTGAGGTCGGCGGACGGCCGGTCCGGTTCCAGCGGACGCTGATCTTCACGGCCCGGGCCTGCGAAGTCTCGGCACCGGATGAGCAGGTGTCCGACGCCGTCGCCTATCTGGAGGTCAGCCTCCAGCCGCGGGGTGTCATCCAGGTCGGCGAGCCGAGGCAGATCTTCCGGGGCTGGATGTTCGCCTCATCGCCGGCCGTCAGTGGCCTGCAGCATCCGATCTATGACGCCTGGATCGTCGGCTGCAAGGCGTAGAAGAGCGCCTCTGATCCCGTCATCGGATCAAACAGGGACCGGGTATTGGGTCGCAGCGGGCGCGCCGTGCGCAGCAGTTTGAGATAGGCCGCCTGCGGGGTTTCGACCGCGCCGAACTGGCTGAGGTGGCTGGTCAGGAACTGGGTGTCGAGCAGACGCCAGCCGCCGCGCTTCAGCCGGGCCACCAGATGCACCAGGGCGATCTTCGAGGCGTCGCGTTCGCGGCTGAACATGCTTTCGCCGAAGAAGGCCCCGCCGAGCGTAACGCCGTACAGGCCGCCGACCAGGATCTCGTCGCGCCAGCACTCGATGCTGTGGGCGTGGCCGCGGGCGTTCAGTTCCATGTACAGGCGGCGGATCGGGGCGTTGATCCAGCTGTCCTCGCGGCCGGGACCTGAGGCGGCGCAGGCGTCCAGAACCGCGTCGAAGGCCGTGTCGACGCGGACCGAGACGGCGTCAGCGCGGATCGTGCGCTTCAGCCGGGTCGGGACGTGAAACCGGTCCAGCGGGATGATGCCCCGCTGCTCCGGCTCGACGAGGAAGATTCGCGGATCGTCGCGGGCCTCGCCCATGGGGAAGACGCCGGTGGCGTAGCAGTTCAGCAGTTCGTCGGGGCCGAAGCCGCCGAAGGGGCCGCCGGCGCTGAAGCCGGGATCGCTCAGGCTTCGCCCTTCTGGCGTTTGGCCCAGTTTTCCAGCCAGTGAATGTCGTAGTCGCCGGACAGGATGTCGGGCTCCTGCAGCAGCTTCTGGAACAGCGGAATCGTGGTGTCGATGCCGCCGACGACCATCTCGTTCAGGCTGCGCTTGAGGCGCGCGATGCACTCCTCGCGGTCGCGGCCGTGGACGATCAGCTTGCCGATCAGGCTGTCGTAATAGGGCGGGATCGAATAGCCGGCGTAGATGGCGCTATCCAGCCGGACGCCCAGGCCGCCCGGGGCGTGGAAGTCGGTGATGGTGCCGGGCGAGGGGGTGAAGGTCTCGGCGTTCTCGGCGTTGATCCGGCACTCGATCGCGTGGCCGGTGAAGCTGACGTCCGACTGTTTGAACGACAGCGGCAGGCCGGCGGCGATGCGGATCTGCTCGCGGACCAGATCGACGCCCGTGATCATTTCCGTAACCGGATGCTCGACTTGCAGGCGGGTGTTCATCTCGATGAAGAAGAACTCGCCGTCTTCCCAGAGGAATTCGATGGTGCCGACGCCGAGGTAGCCGATGGCGGCGATGGCCTTGTTGACCGTCTCACCGATGGCGACGCGTTCGGCCGCCGACAGCGCCGGCGAGGGGGCCTCTTCCAGCACCTTCTGGTGACGGCGTTGCAGCGAGCAGTCGCGTTCGCCGAGGTGCACGACGTTGCCGTGGCTGTCAGCGATGACCTGAAGCTCGATATGGCGCGGCTTCTGGAGGTAGCGCTCCATATAGACGGCACCGTTGCCGAAGGCGGCGGTGGCCTCGGACTGGGCGGTCTGGACGGCCTCGACCAGGTCTTCGGCGGTCAGGGCGACCTTCATGCCGCGTCCGCCGCCGCCGGCGGCGGCCTTGACGATCAGGGGGAAGCCGATGGTTTTCGAGGCCGCGATGGCGTCCTCGATGGTCTCGACCTCGCCGGCCGAGCCGGGCACGCAGGGGATGCCGGCTTCAAG
>Ga0187844_10000063_pt1 | contig 73123 bp, 74 predicted proteins | sample SpaLakP09_SKY_50_FD_134517 | JGI IMG/M metagenome (GOLD analysis project Ga0187844, IMG submission 134517) | Oligotrophic lake water microbial communities from Sparkling Lake, Wisconsin, USA - SP09_SKY_50 | ecosystem: Environmental > Aquatic > Freshwater > Lake | place: USA: Sparkling Lake...
ACGACAACGTCGGCCGGCGGCGGCAGCGCTGCCTGCCGGAGCGGCGCCGGCCGCGCCGTCGGCACAGCTTTTGGCCCGGCTTTCGGCACGGCTGTTGGCGGTGCAGGCCTGGCCGCCGGCGGCGCCACCATGCGCAGCAGCGCGATCGCGCGCCGTGGTGCGTCGCTGTCCGCCGGCGCGCGCGGGCGCGCCAGCTGCCAGGCCGCGAACAGCGCGATGTGAATGGCGAATGTGGCGAGCAGTGCGGGGAGGCGGCTCCGCATCATTTCTCGGTCAGGGTTTCGACCGCATCCCAGTCGGGCGGCGGGGCCTGCTCGAGATGGCGCGCGCAGCGGGCCAGGTAGAGTCGGGTGGTGCTGTCCTGCGGCGCCTTGTCAAAGAGCGCCAGCGCCGCGGCGAAATCGCGCGCGCGGTAGGCGGCCAGCGCCTGCGCGTAGCTGGCCAGGGGCGCGCCATCGACCTCGCCTTCCATGCCCACGGCGGCGTACATGGCCACCGCCTCGCGCTTGCCCTTGACGCGAACCAGGTCCAGTTCGCGGAACACGATGCCGCTGCAGCGGCGCATGGTGGCGTCGCTGACGACCACCGCCACGCCGTAATATTTGCACAGGCCTTCCAGGCGCGACGCCAGGTTCACCGTGTCGCCCAGGACCGTGTAGTTCAGGCGTGTGGCCGAACCGATATTCCCGGCCACCACGATGCCGGTGTGGATGCCGATGCCGATCGCCAGCGGCGGCCAGCCGTCGCGCGCGAACTGGGCGTTCAAGGCGGGCAGGGCGCGCACCATCGCCAGCGCGGTTTCGGTGGCGCGCTGCGGATCGTCGGCGGCGCCCAGCGGCGCGCCGAACAGCGCCATGACGGCGTCGCCGATGTATTTGTCGACCACGCCCTTGCGTTCGTCGATCAGGTCGCTGACGGTGGCCAGGTAGTCATTGAGCATGGCCAGGATGGCGCTCGGCGCGCGCCCTTCGCACAGGGTGGTGAAGCCGCGGATGTCGGAAAACAGCACGCTCACTTCCTGTTCCTGGCCGCCGAAGTCGATGGATTGCGACAGCAGTTCCTCGGCGATCGCGGGCGACACCACCTTGCCCAGCATGGCGCGCACCTTGTCGCGTTCGACCAGGCCGCGCACCATGTTGTCGAAGGATTCGGCCAGCAGGCCCAGTTCGTCGCGCGAGCCGACGTCGCCGATCATGTCGTAGTGGCCGGCGCTGATGCGCTTGGCGCCGGCCGCCAGCATCTGCACCGGACGCGTGACGCGGCGCGCGATCAGCAGGGCGGCGACCACGGCCAGCACGGTCGAGAGCACGAACACGGCCAGCAGCTGCCAGCGCAGCTGGTAGTAGTCGGCCAGGGCTTCGTCGAGCGAGCGTTGCAGGGCCGCGACCAGCACCCCGGCGCCGGTGTCGTACAGGGGCGTTTCGATTTCGACGTAGTCGACGCCGGCCATGGTCATCACATGGGTGGCGGTGCGCATGGGCTTGCCCTGGCTGGATGCGAGGTAGTCGCGGCGCTGCACGTCGTCGAGGTTGGACGCGTACAGCACGGCCGGTCCGGACTTCGGGCGCCAGGCCAGGTTCACGCGCGTGTGGGTTTGCTGTTCCAGTTCGCCGGCCAGGAAGTCGGTCACTTCGAAACCGATGCCGACCCAGGCGATCGGGACCGGGCCCTTGAGCGGCACCACGACCACCTGGTAGGCCCTGCCATCGACGATCTGGATGGTCGAGGTTTCCTGTTCCGGGTTGTCCCATGCCGCCTTGAACAGGGCATTGTGGGCGAAGGGCATGGCCGACATCTCGGGCTGCAGCGTGTCGGCGACCACCTTGCCGTCCATGTCGAGCACAAACATCCAGTCGGCATTGAGGCGCTTGCGGTAGCTCTTGAAGGCCGAGATCAGGGTGTCGTGGTCGCTCTCGGCGACCAGGGCCTTGAAGGCGAAATCGTGCGACAGCAGGCGCGCATACTTGCGCAGGATGCCTTCGCGCGCATTCATGGTGTACTTCAGCGAGGAGAGGGTGACCTGGAGCGCGTCGTCGCTGGCGCGCAGGGCGCTGCGGTTGGCCGCTTCGGTGGCGGTGAAAAATACCATCGCTTGCAGGCCGAGCACGAGCACGACAATGATGGCCAGCAGGCGCGTGCGGAAATGGCGGAAGGCGAAGCGGCTGGCCATGGGGGAGCGGAATGTGAAAGTTGCCGCTATTCTACTCCCCCGCGGGGCTTATTTTGCGCTGCAGGCAGGATGCTGCTTCAAGCGCTTTTCTTCATCGTTGCCGCGGAACAGGGTGAGCGCGAAGCCGAAGCGGTTCATGCCGCTGGCAATGAAGCGGCCCTGGCCCGGTTTCGGATCGGCGGTGGCCTGGGTGCCGGCGCCGAACTTGTAATAGCGTTTGTTCAGCTCGGTGGTGATGACCGATTTTTCCTGGTTCGACGTGGCGGTCGGATATTCCCGCGCGATGGTGGTCACGGTCCAGGCTTGCTTGCCGGGGGCGGCAGGGAAGGACGTCAGGCTGATGCCCACCCGGGTCGGAATGCCGATGGTGCTGATATAGGTGCCGAAAAGTTCATTCGTTTCGCAGGCCGCAGGCACGCGCGACAGGACCGGCAAGGCGCCGCCGTCGAATTGCTTGTCGTAGATGTAGGGGCCGGCCTCGCCCGGATCCGGGAAGGTCTGGCGCAGCGACTGCAGGTCGCTGGCATTGAGCTGGCGCGCCGCCGTGGCGACCGACTTGTTGCCCAGCTTGATAGGATTCTGTGACGTGTTCCACTTGAGCTTGGATAACTCCGCGATGCCGTCGCCCAGGCAAATCTCTTCAACACAAGGAAGCCCGTTTTTCACCAGTTCGTCGGCCTGGGCCGGAGCGATGGCGAGGAGGGGCAGGGCAAGGGCGATGAATTTGAGTGACATGATGACCTTATATAAGTGTGAATATGTCGTACGACGGAGCGTATTGACCGATTTAACGTTAAGTCGTACTGCAAGTCAACATTACCTTCGCTGCAAGTGTTGCAGAACGGTTAGTCGCGCTGCCCGCTCTTGTCGTACATGGGGTCGGGCCCGTTCATCATCATGCGCACGATGCCGTCCCGGTCGAAGTGCACATGCATCAGCGCGGGCCACACGCCGCCCTGCTTGTAGCGGTACGACCACACCTCGAAGTCCTGCTGCGCCACGCGCGATGTTTCGGCCGGCCTGCCGAAGGTGCGCAGCATGTCCTGCTTGCCGGTGGCGCCCACCCGCACCGTGGCGAATCGGGCATCGTTCAGCACCTGTTCGGCGCTGAGCTGCTTGCCGTCGGCGCCGAGCCGGACCATCCAGGTTTCCTGGCCGTAGGGCCCGGTCGCGTGTTCGCGCACCTGGCCGGCGCCGTCCGGGTAAATGGCCGTGGGCGCCCGGCCGGTGGGGCCGGCACAACCGGCTAGCATGGCGGTCAAGATTGCCAGATTAACTAGTTTTCGCATAAAAACCACTTCCAACGCGATGAAAAACACCATGATGCCCCAGCCGGCAGCATCCGGCACTGGCGGCACGCCCGGTTTTCGCATATACTTGCGCGTCCAGCTGTTTTGGCTGGATTCAATCGAAGTTCACGGTGCGCTGGGTTACGACTCTTGCACCGCATGTGAAAGGTAATATCATGACCGTAGAAAACATCAACAAAGCCGCGATTATCGCGGACAACGCCCGTGCTCAAAACGACACCGGCTCCCCGGAAGTTCAGGTCGCACTGCTGACCGCACGCATCAACGAACTGAACGGCCACTTCAAAGCCCACGCTAAAGATCACCACTCCCGCCGCGGCCTGATCATGATGGTCAACCGTCGTAAGAGCCTGCTGTCCTACCTGAAGTCCAAGGACGCTGCCCGTTATCGCGATCTGATCGCTAAACTCGGCCTGCGCAAGTAATTTTTGCGGTCGCAAGTTTAAACACCAAATGCCTGCGCAGCTTGCTGTCACGGGCATTTTGCATTTTGGTGCCCTGTTTTGAGTAGTAAAGGCAACTTGTGTTGCCTGTGGTGAGGTGAACGACAGCCCCTGAAAATCTGTCGGCAAATAGAAAGGGATTACCCATGTTTAATAAAGTTACGAAAACCTTCCAGTACGGCCAGCATCAAGTGACCCTGGAAACCGGCGAAATCGCCCGTCAGGCATCCGGCGCCGTCATGGTGTCGATCGAAGACACCGTGGTCCTGGCGACCGTGGTTGCGCGCAAAGACGCCAAGCCAGGCCAGGATTTCTTCCCGCTGACCGTCGACTACGTCGAAAAAACCTATGCTGCCGGTAAAATCCCGGGCGGTTTTTTCAAGCGCGAAGGCCGTCCTTCGGAGAAAGAAACGCTGACCAGCCGCCTGATCGACCGTCCTATCCGTCCGCTGTTCCCGGAAGGCTACCTGAACGAAGTCCAGGTCATCATCCACGTCCTGTCGGTCAATCCTGAGATCGATCCGGACATCGCCGCCATGATCGGCGCATCGGCCGCCCTGTGCGTGTCGGGCGTGCCATTCTCCGGCCCGGTTGGCGCTGCGCGCGTCGGCTACGCCAACGGCCAGTACATCCTGAACCCGACCACCACCCAGCTGAAAACGTCCCAGATGGACCTGGTTGTCGCCGGTACCGAAACCGCCGTGCTGATGGTCGAATCCGAAGCCCAGCAACTGTCCGAAGAAGTCATGCTCGGCGCCGTAGTTTTCGGCCACGACCAGATGAAAGCGGTCATCGACGCGATCCATGACCTGGTACGCGACGGCGGCAAGCCGGAAATCGAATGGGCGCCACCTGCCAAGAACGAGCCGCTGATCGCGCGCGTCAAGCACTTCGCCGATGCCAAGATCAACGACGCTTACCAGACCCGCGACAAGCAGGCCCGTACCGCCAAGCTGAAGGCCGCCTTCGCCGAAGTGAACGCCGACCTGGCCGCTGAAGCCGCATCGATAGGCGCCAGCGCACCGGACAGCTCGGAAGTGGGCAATATCCTGTTCGACATCGAAGCGAAAGTCGTGCGTACCCAGATCCTGTCGGGCGAGCCACGCATCGACGGGCGCGACACCCGCACCGTGCGTCCGATCGCGATCCGCACCAGCATCCTGCCACGCACCCACGGTTCGGCCCTGTTCACGCGCGGCGAAACCCAGGCGCTGGTCGTTGCCACCCTCGGCACCGCACGCGACAGCCAGAAGATCGACGCGCTGATGGGCGAGTACACCGACGACTTCATGATGCACTACAACATGCCTCCGTTCGCCACCGGCGAAACCGGCCGTGTAGGCACCCCGAAGCGCCGCGAAATCGGCCACGGCCGCCTGGCCAAGCGCGCGCTGATCGCCGCCCTGCCTAACCCTGAAGACTTCAGCTACTCGGTGCGCCTGGTATCGGAAATCACCGAATCGAACGGTTCCTCGTCGATGGCTTCCGTCTGCGGCGGCTGCCTGGCACTGATGGACGCCGGCGTGCCGATGAAAGCGCACGTGGCCGGTATCGCCATGGGCCTGATCAAGGAAGGCGGCAAGTTCGCCGTCCTGACCGACATCCTGGGCGACGAAGATCACCTGGGCGACATGGACTTCAAGGTTGCGGGTACGCCGGAAGGCATTACCGCGCTGCAGATGGACATCAAGATCATGGGCATCACCAAGGAAATCATGCAAGTGGCGCTGGCGCAAGCGAAGGAAGCGCGCCACCACATCCTGGGTGAAATGCAGAAGGCCATGCCGCACGTGAAGACCGAACTGTCGGACTTCGCACCGCGCCTGATCACCATCAAGATCAATCCTGAGAAAATCCGTGACGTCATCGGCAAGGGCGGCGCTGTCATCCGCGCGCTGACCGAAGAAACGGGCACCCAGATCGACATCAGCGACGAAGGCGTGGTCACCATCGCTTCCGTCGACGCTGCTGCCGGCCAGGAAGCCAAGCGCCGCATCGAAGAACTGACCGCATCGGTCGAAGTGGGCAAGACCTACGACGGCGTTGTGCTCAAGCTGCTGGACTTCGGCGCGATCGTCCAGGTCATGCCGGGCAAGGACGGCCTGCTGCACATCTCGCAGATCGCCAACGAGCGTGTGAACGCCGTAGCCGACTACCTGAAAGAAGGCCAGGCAGTGCGCGTCAAGGTCCTCGAGACCGACGACCGCGGCCGCCTCAAGCTGTCGATGAAAGCCGCTGAAGGCGCTGAAGCAGCACCAGCAGCAGCCCAGTAATACCGACCGGTCCAGGCCAGTCCGAAAGCCGCCAGGGTGCAAGCCCTGGCGGCTTTTTTGTGGCTTATTGGTAAATATATTGCTATCAACTAGCAATTTATTGGCTTATCCGTTGACATTCCAATGCTCCGCGTGAGATAACATTGATACTTTGGCATTGCACCAAAGTGGATCAATAAAAATCACGAGGAGATAGAATGAAGAGAGTAAAGAGTGCCGCCAAGTGGCTGTCCATCACGGTGCTGACCCTGCTGGTCGTGCTGGTGGCCCTTGGCATCCAGACCTGGTATTTCAAGCCGCTGAGCATTGACTGGTTCTACGCCCGTGTGTTCGCCACCCATGCGCTTCAAAGCCCGGAAACGTTGAGCTCGCTGGGCATGCTCCCGCCCGCGCTCGACTTCCATAGCGACAAGCTCGACGATGCATCGGACGCCCACGATCGCGCCGTTGAAGCGCAAGTGCGCGACGCGCTGGCGACCCTGAAGCGCTATGACCGCTCCGACCTGGACCTGGACGGCCGCCTGTCCTACGACACGCTGGCCTACTACCTGAAAATGGAAGCCGAGAACGCGCCGTATCGCCTGCACACCTTCCCGGTCAACCAGCTGTTTGGCGTGCAGACCACGACGGTCGGCTTCATGGTCGACACCCATTACATCGACAGCGCGGAAGACGCGCGCAACTACATCGCCCGCCTGGACCAGATTCCGCGCAAGTTCGCGCAGGTGCAGGACGGCCTGCGTGCGCGCGAAGCGAAGGGCGTGCTGCCGCCGCGCTTTGCCGTCGAAAAGTCGCTGCTGCAGCTGCGCGCGTTCAACGACAAACCGGTCAAGGAAAACCCGCTGTACGTCGACTTGCGCGCAAAGCTCGACAAGCTGCCGGCCGGCGAGTTGAGCGCCGCCCAGCGCAACGAGCTGCTGGCGCAGGCCGAAAGGGCACTCGCCGAACGCGTGCTGCCGGCATGGCGCAAGCTGACCGACTACGTGGCCGCGCTGCTGCCGAAGGCGAAAACGAACGACGGCGCCTGGAGCCTGCCGGACGGCGACAAGTACTACGCCTACCTGGTCCGCAAGAGCACGACCACGGACATGACGCCGCAGCAGGTGCATGAACTGGGCCTGGAAGAAGTGGCGCGCATCAGCGCCGAGATGAACGAGATCCTGGAACAGCAGGGACTGCGCGGAGGTTCGATCGGCAGCCGCGTGCAGCAATTGTCGCAGGATCCGAAGCAGCGTTTCGGCGATACGCCGGAAGACAAGAAAGCCATGCTGGCGCGCTACCAGGAAATCATCGACGAGATCAACAAGGGCATCGGCGACGCCTTCGACATGCGTCCGAAGGGCGGCGTGGAAGTGCGTCCGGTGCCGGAACTGGCCCAGGCCAGCGCACCGGCGGCCTACTACATGGAAGGCGCCATGGGCGGTTCGCGTCCCGGCGTGTTCTTCGCAAACATGCGTGCGCCGGGAGACGTGCCGAAATTTTCGATGCGGACCACGGCCTACCATGAAGCCATTCCCGGCCACCATTTCCAGGTCACGATCGCGCACGAGCTGGAAGGCTTGCCGTTTTTCCGCCGCGTGATTCCCTTCGGCGCCTACGAAGAAGGCTGGGCGCTGTATGGCGAACGGCTGGCGTATGAAATGGGCTTCGGGCTCGAAGCGCTGGACCGGCTGGGCCGCCTGCGCGACGAGATGATGCGCGCCAGCCGCCTGGTGGTCGACACCGGCGTCCATTACAAGCGCTGGACGCGCGAGCAGGCCATCAGCTACATGATGGACAACACGGGGTATTCGGAAGGCGAAGCGACCAGCGAGATCGAACGCTATATGGTCAACCCGGGGCAAGCGTTGGCCTACAAGGTTGGCATGCTGAAGATCCTGGCGCTGCGCGAGCACGCCAAGAAGAACCTGGGCGCCAAATTCGACCTGAAGCAATTCCACAACGAGGTGCTGGTCCACGGCGCCTTGCCACTCACCTTGCTCGAAGGCGTCATCAACGACTGGGTCATCCGCCGCAAGAAGGAGGCTGCATGAACTTCATCAAGACGATCTATTCGACCGGCATCTTGCTGCTGGCGTCCATGGCCGACGGCGCGCATGCCGCAAGCGACTGGGAAGCGGAGGTGCGCAAGGCCGACGCCGCGCTCTGGCAGGCCAACAATACCTGCGACCTGAAGCTGTTCGAGTCGGTGGTGGCGGACGATGTGGAGTTCTACCACGACTACGCCGGCGCGACCACGGGCAAGGCCAAGTTCACGGCACTGACCAAGAATGCGCTATGCGGCTATCCGGGTGAGGTCAATCGCCGCGCGGCGGTTGCCGGCACGGTCCGGGTCTGGCCCTTGCGCGTGCGCGGCCGGGATTCGGCCGTGTATGGCGCGCTGGTCGAAGGCGAGCACGAATTTTTCCGCAGCGAGAACAAGGCGCCAGAAGCCCATCTTGGGCGCGGCCGTTTCAGCCACCTGATGCTCTTGAAGGGCAAGACCTGGAAAGTGGCGCGCATTGTCAGCTACGACCACCGCGATACCGAGAAAAAATAAGCCCGCGGTTCACCGTCTTCCGTTTTTGCCACCAGGGTGCGAGTCTTGGTGGTTTTTTTTATTGCTGCTATATTTGCAGCATGCCTACCCTGGACCCCCGCATCGACGCCTACATCGCCAAGTCCCAGGACTTTGCGCAGCCCATCCTGACGCATTTGCGCGCGCTGGTGCACGCGGCCTGTCCGGAGGTCGAGGAAACCATGAAGTGGAGCATGCCGCACTTCATGTACAAGGGCATGCTGTGCGGGATGGCTTCGTTCAAGGCGCACTGCACCTTCGGATTCTGGAAGGGGGCGGTTCTGTTTCCGGACCTTGAGAAGGAAGCGATGGGGCAGTTGGGCCGAATCACCTCGCTCAAGGACCTGCCGTCGAAAAAGGAACTGATGGGCTATATCAAGCAAGCCATGAAGCTCAACGACGAGGGCGTGAAGTCGCCGTCGCGCGAGAAAAAGGCGCCGGTGGCGCTGGTGGTGCCGGACTACTTTGCCGCCGCGCTCAAGGCCGACAAGGCAGCCAAAAAAGTGTTCGATGCGGGCAGCACCAGTTTCAAGCGCGAATACGTGGCGTGGCTGGAAGAAGCCAAGACCGACGCGACGCGGCTGCGCAGGATGGAACAGGCGATCGCATGGCTGGCCGAAGGCAAGGCGCGCCACTGGAAGTACGAAAAATGCTGATGCCGGCGAACGGCCGCCAGGCGGCCGTAGAGCTTTACCGGTAAAAGCTCACTTACGCCGGGGTGGCCGGGGTGGCCGGGGTGCCCGGTTTGAACTTGCGGCGACGCGCCGCGTAGCCTACCAGGCCCAGGCCGGCGAGCATCATGGCGTAGCTTGCCGGTTCGGGAACCGGGGCCAGCGCGATATTCGCATAGTATTTGCCTGCCGCATTCGATGCCAGGCTGCCGTTGACTTTGACAAAATAGCTGCCGGCGGCCAGGTTGCTATAGCTCAGGGTCCAGATGTCGGCCATGCCGGTCGACACTTGCGTGCCGCCGAGCAGTTGGCCGGCGGCGTCGAACAGCGAGAAACCGGTAATGTTCAAACCATTACTGGCTTTGCTGCTCAGCGAGAACAAATCAGCCGTCAGTTCGCCCGCGATGCTGGTGGTGAAGTTGAACTGGTCGGTGAAGCTCGCGCCGGAATTTCCTCCTGTGAACAAGTTACCGAAGAATGCGGAATTGTCGATCAATTCAATATCCTCGATCGTATCCGTGACCGGCGCCGCGAAGGCGCCTTGCGAAATGAACGTGGCTGACGCCAGTGCAATCGCGGACAGTATTGCTTTCGTTTTTTTCATATTTCACCTCTAAAAATGATGGCCCTCAACGAAGGCTGGGTTGTGCCAACACGCGAAATAGCGCGAGTGGCCAATCTAACATTTGAGCTTCTGCCACTAAAACCGATGAGGCCGCCTCCTTACATCTGGTTGCAAATTTCAAAGCGTCATTTTGTTTTTATTTGCAAAAACTATTGAAAGTGAACTTCCATAGCAGGCGCGACGTTTTTTCCAATTCCGGCCGGAAAAAATTACCGTTCTTTTGTTGAGTTCGTAGGACTGCTCCTATGTCAATACGGGGTGTTGTGGAGGGGCGTTCGCCTGCATCAAAGTGGGCAGCCGATGAATAGGGATGCTGCCTTCCGGGGAGTGCGCTGCGCCATGATGGTGAGCGCTGCGGCGCTTTGGTCTGTTTTCTTCTGGCATGAAAAATGCAAGCCTTCCTGGCAACGGCTACCGCCGCAAGGAGAAAACCATGCTGGACCAGGCAAGCACGACAAGCCCGTCACCAACTGACGAGGCCGTATCCCCATTTACCGACATCAAGTTGTCCGGCGACGTGTTTGGCGCCTTGATCAACCTGTCAGGACGCCGCCGCTTCACCTCGCAACGGGTCGTCCTGTATGCGGTGCTGGCCTCGATGGGCCATGAAGGGGCCATCAACACCGCGCGCGAGACGCTGGCGCTGTTCAGCGACGCCCACATCACGCTGGTGGAAGGGAAGGGCGTACTGCCCGGCATTTTCTGCGGCCAGCTCAGGGATGCCTATTTCGGCACCTTGCAGGGGGACAAGGTCATTCGCGAATTCATGGCCCTGGCGGAAGCGACGCTGTCGGCCATCGTCGGCAACGAACGCGGCGCCCCCTCGCTGCTGGACGAGCTGGTGCGCAGCGCCACGCCCTTGCTCAGCGTGCTGAACGGCTTGACGCTGGTGTACGAAGAACAATCGAAGCGGCATGCCCAGGCGCAAAAGCGCGCCATGAACGAGATGATGGGCGACATCAAGACCATCGCGCGCCAGGCCCGCATGGTGGCCTTCAACGCCCAGATCGTGGCGGCGCGGGCGGGACAGGCGGGCAAGGAATTCGCGGTGGTGGCCAGCACCATGACCAGCATCACCGCCGAAATCGACGACCTGGTCCACGTGGCCCTGAGCGGATCCCTGGCCAACTAGCCCCCAAGCCTTCCTGAAGGGAAGGGGACTTGCCTTCCCACAGGGGACTGTCCCAGGTTTATGGGAAAGAATTTCCCATAAACCTGGGACAGTCCCCTTTCAAGAGGGGGAGAGGGAGAGGGATTCGCCCAGGCGCTGGCCCAGGCAGAGCAGGGTGAGGGTGGGCGGCAAGCCCCAGGCTTGCGGGATCACCGAGGCGTCGCAGACATACAGGTTGGCCGTGGACGTCTGCAAGTTGCTGTCCACGCCGTCGCCGATCCGCACGCTGCCACCCGGGTGCGCGGCGAAATGCCAGCTCTTGAAAACATGCCGCGCGCCACACGCGGCCAGGATGTCGCGCGCCATGGCGATGCCTGCCGCGAGCTTGTCGCGGTCCGCCTGCCGCAGCGATTTGTCAACCCAGGCCGGCCCCACGCCGCCACCGATCTCGTCGCGGATCTTGACCATGATGGACAGTGTTTGCCGATGCGCAAACAGGCGGTCGAAGCGCCCCGCCTGCGCCGTGAAGGCCTGGTACATGGGCTTGGGCAAGGTCATGTCGGCCAGGGAGATGCCCTGGTCGTCGAGCCGCATGCCGGCCGCCATCGGCACTTCGGCGCCGCCGTCCAGGCCGTCCACGCTGCCCATCACCGCCACCACCGGATCGCTGAAAAAGGCGCTGCTGCGCGGCCACAGCGCAGACGCATGCAGCAGGCGCGGGCTGCCCACGCCGCCGCCGGCCAGCACCACCACGCCGGCCATGGCTTGCCGGCGCTGCCCGTCGCGCACAAATTCCACACCGACGGCCTTGCCCCCTTCGACGATGGCGCGCGTCACCCGCGCCCGGTCGAGCAGGGTGGCGCCATGGGCGACGGCTTCGTCGATGAAGTCGCGCGCCGTCCACTTGGCGCCGAAGGGGCAGCCGTAGGCGCAGCGCCAGCAGCCGGCGCGGCAGATGGCCGGGCGGATCATCTTGTCGAGCTTGCGCCAGTCCAGGCCCAAGCTGCGCGCCCCGGCCATCAGGCGGGTGGCGGCCGGACCGATCAGTTCGTCAGGCAGCGGGCCGATCGGCAATTCGGCGCGCAGCGCCCGCAGTTGCGCCGACAGGTCGATGCCGTGCGCAGCGAACAGGGCGGCCGGCGGATCGGCGGCCGTGGCAAAGTTGATCGTCGAGCTGCCCCCGGCATTGATGCCCCGGACCAGCAGGGACGCGTCGCGGTGCAGGAAGGCGCCCATGCCGGGCACGGCGGCGAAGCGCGCCATCTGGGTGACGGTGCCGGCCACCGGCCGCGCGCTGCCCTGTTCCAGGACAAGCACCCTGTGCCCGCGCCGCGCCAGTGCGCGGGCCGTGCTGGCCCCGCCGGGGCCGCTGCCGGCCACGATGGCGTCGAATTGAAGGTCGGAGGAGGCACTCATGGTCGCCCAGTATCGCCTGATCCCGCCATTTCGTCGACCAGGCCGTCAAAATTGCAGTTCGTCGCAATCCGGTGGAGGGCAGGGGAGGCCGTGGATATAGTGATCACATACCAAGCACATTCACAGGAGCCACATCATGAACATCGCGAAAAACATGGAAGTCATCTTCGTTGCCGCCATCGCCCTGATCGGCGCCACCAGCCTGGCCACCGCCGCCGCCAATGACCGCGTCGCCGTGGCGCCGGTGGCCGTGTCGGCCGACGTGAAAATGCCGGTCGTCATCGTGACCGCCAAGCGACTGACCGCCGCCGAAAAGGCAGCAAGTGCACAATAAGCTGGAATGCTGCGCGCGTTACTGGTAACGTATGCGCGAGCGCCAAAAGTCAGACCAAAAAATAAGAACACCGGAGATTTTCTGCATGAATCAGTTTTTTAAATTGAGTGTCGCCACCGCGTTCTGCGCCACCATGGGCGCGGCCATGGCCTCCTCGACCGACACCGTGACCGAAGCGCGCACCATCGACAACCGCGTGCTGCGCGTCAAGCTCGACGGCGTGATCGACCTGAAACTGAAACAGGGCGCGCTCGCCCAGCTGGTCATCATCGGCGACAAGACCTTGCTCTCGAAAACCACCACCGAACAGAATGGCGATACGCTCACCATCGGCACCGAATCGAAGGGCTTGCATTTCAATAGCAAGAAGAAAACCCTGCGCGCCGAGCTGACCTTGCCGGCATTGCGCGAAGTTACGTCCGAAAGCGTGGGCTGGACCGACGTCAGCGGCTTTTCCGGCGACGACCTGGAACTGGTGCTCGACGGCGCCGGCTCCATGAAAGTCAATTGCAACTATAAAACCATCAGCGCCACCCTGGGCGGCGTCGGCAGCATGAATATCCAGGGCTTCAACAGCGAAGGCATCGACCTGAACCTGCGCGGCGCCGGATATGTCACCCTGAAGGGCCACAGCAAGTGGCTCAAGGCCAGCCTGGGCGGACTGGGCGGCCTCGATGCGCAACATTTTCACGTCGATACGGTCAATCTGGATTTGAGTGGCCTCGGTAACGCCACGGTCTCGGCCAGGAACAGCGCCAACCTGAGCCTGTCGGGACTCGGTTCTGTTACCGTGTACGGCAAGCCGGTCAACCGCAGCGTCAGTGTTGACGGCCTTGGCAAAGTAAGCTGGAAGTGAAGACTATGCAGCCTGAACCCGGTTCGATACGCGAGAAATGAAAAAACTATTCGTTGCGATGACGATCGCACTTGGCCTGCACGCGAGTGCCATGGCCGGCTTCACGGAAGGCGCCAACGCCTACAACGCCCGCAATTATTCGCAGGCTTTGCGCGAAGTGACGCCGCTCGCCAAAAATGGCCATGCGGATTCCCAGCATTTGCTGGGCCTGATGTATTACATGGGCCGCGGCGTCGCGCGCGACTACAAGCAAGCCATGACCTGGCACCGCAAGGCCGCCCTGCAGGGCAAGGCCGACGCGCAGTACGTGGTGGGCGCCATGTATTACACCGGCAACGCGGTGCCGCTCGATCACAAGCTGGCGGTATCCTGGTTCCGCAAGGCGGCCGAACAAGGCCATGCCGAGGCGCAGCACGCGCTGGGCCTGATGTACCGCTATCACGCGGCCGGCCTGCCTGCCGATAAGGTGCTGGCCTATATGCTGTGGAACCTGGCCTCGGCCAGCGGCAACGTCAACGCCACCAACCAGCGCGCCGAGATCGCCAAGCGCATGACGCAGGAACAGATCGAGGAAGCGCAAGCCATGTCGCGCAACTGGCGCGTGGGCACGCCGCTGCCCACCCAGTCGCGCACCGGCATGAGCGTCTGATGCATCATGACGTCATTCCCGCGCAGGCGGGAATCCATACCACCTCTATTCATAGGTGCTATAGATTCCCGCCTGCGCGGGAATGACGGCGGTTCAGGCGCCGTACGGAATGTAGCTGAAGCCTTCGCCGATCAGCGCCGCCATCCCGTCGACGTTTTCATCGCTTTCGCTGAAACCGGCCAGCACCTGGGCCAGGGTGGCGGCGTGCGTGTCCAGCACATTGACCCAGAACGCGATGCCGCCGGCGTCGCCAGGCCGCTGCAGGATGTTCTGGTACAGCTTGCGGACAATTTCATCGTTGCTGAAACTGCTGCCGTAGGCGCTGCGAAATTCGTCCGAATCGATGAACATCGCGGCCACCTGCTGCACGTCGAAGCCGCTATCCATGGCCCTGATCCAGAATCCGAGCCCGCCCGCATCGGGTGTGCGCGCGAAGGCGGCCTGGTACATGCGGTACGCCTGGCCCCCGACTTCGTCCTTGCCGGTGTCGAGCGCCACGTTCAGGTCGGTGAACTGCAGGCGCTGTTCATTGGTCAGCAGGTAGGAAAAGTCGCTGCGGCCGGTGAAGCTGAGCCAGGTCAGGTCCAGCGTCTTGACGATGTCGAAGCCGGCCGAGCTGGTGCCGATCACGGCGGTATTGAGCGCGTCGCCGGTGCCGGTGAATGCCGCCTGCGTGTCCCTGACCGTATAGCCCATGTCGCGCAGGATGCCGATCACCACCGGGTCGAGCGAAATGCGGCTGCCGTTCGGGACGTAGTCATAGCTCATCAGTGTGGTATCGCCGCGCAGCAAGCCCTGGGCAAAGCTGGTGTTGTCGCCCAGGTGCACATTGGTGAGCGGGACCGGGCTGCCGAATGCCGCCACCGCGCTGGCGCCGGTGAAAAAGCTGCGGCCTTCCGCTGCCACCACAAACTGGTCGAACACGCTGATGTAGCTGCCGTTGTAGCCGCCCTGGCTGTTGGCCAGCCAGCCATTGAAGCCCATCGCGTGCAGCAGTTCGTGCAGGATGACCCGGAAACCGTCGGTCTTATCTTGCGGGATGTCGCCGGCCGTGGCCAGCGTGCTGTCGAACCAGTAGTAGCGGTCGAGATTGGTGGTGCCGACATTGATGCTGGCGTCGGTGCCGGCGCCGTTGATGTCCACGCCTTGCTGGATTTCGGCGATCACGCTGTCCTGCAGCAGGCGGTACGACCTGCCGTCGGCCGCGCTGACCAGGCCGATGTCGCGGTTGGCGCTGGAGCCCCCGTTCATGGTCGCGATATTCGGGTCGAAGCTGAGCAGGACGGCAATGTCGCCCCAGCCCGCCACATAGGAGCCCAGCCACATGCCGGCCGCCTTGACGGTATCGGCGATCAGCGCCTGCGTGGCCGCCTGGCCGGACAGGGGCGTGCCGATGACGACCTGGTAGCTGGTGCTCATGACGTTCCCGGTGGATAATCCTGTGAGCATAATATCTCATCCGGAACCCGACACTGTTGAATGAAAACCATGAAAAAACTGATCACTGTATTGATGCTCGCCGCCAGCACCCTGTGCCAGGCGCAAGTGCTGCCCTTGCGCGAGCAGGCGGCCAGCGTGAACGCCATCCTGGCCGAGCGGCTCGACACCGTCCTGCCCGGCCTGATGCAGCAAGCGGGCATCGATATGTGGATCGTGGTGTCGCGTGAATACAATGAAGACCCGGTCCTGCGCACCATGCTGCCGGCCGAATGGCTGAGCGCGCGGCGGCGCACGATCCTGGTGTTTGCACGCGACCCCAAGTCGGGCACGGTGGAAAAACTGGCGATCGCGCGCTACGGCGTCGGCAGCGCCATCAAGGCGGCCTGGGATACGGCAAAATTCCCCAACCAGTGGGATGCCCTGGCCGCGCTGGTCAAGACGCGCAAGCCGGCCCGCATCGGCATCAACACCTCGGCCAGCTTCGCCCACGCCGACGGACTCGACCACACCGACTACCTGGAAATGATGGCGAAGATGCCGCCCGCCTTCCGCGGCAAGGTGGTCTCGGCCGAAAAGCTGGCCGTGCGCTGGCTGGAAACGCGCAGCCCGCGCGAGATGGCGATCTACCCTTCGCTGGTCGACGTGACGCACCAGATCATCGCCCTGGGCTTTTCCGCAGAGGTCATCAAGCCTGGCCTGACCACGACCACCGACGTGGAATGGTGGTTCCGCCAGAAGATCCGCGACAGCGGCTACGACACCTGGTTCCATCCGACCGTCACCATCCAGCGCGCGGACACGCCCACCGTCGACCAGGCGGCCGCCTTCTCGGCACGCGCGGGCGCCAACGTCATCCAGCCGGGCGACCTGCTGCACGTGGACATCGGCATTTCCTTCCTGCGCCTGCAAACCGACATCCAGCAGCACGCCTATGTGCTCAAGCCGGGCGAGGCGGACGTCCCGGCCGGCATCAAGGCTGCCTTCGCCAACGCCAACCGCTTGCAGGATGTGCTGACCGGCCAGTTCGCCGAAGGCCGGACCGGCAATGCGATCCTGGCCGCCGCGCTGGCCCAGGCGAAAAAGGAAGGCATCGCGGCCACCATCTACACCCACCCGATCGGCTATCACGGCCACGGCGCCGGCCCCACCATCGGGCTGTGGGACCAGCAGGGCGGCGTGAAGGGCAGCGGCGACTATCCGATGCACCACAACACCGCCTACTCGATCGAACTCAATGCCGAAACCATGCTGCCGGAGTGGAAAAAGAATGTGCGCATCATGCTCGAAGAAGATGGCTACTTCGACGAAGCGGGTTTCCGCTACATCAAGGGACGCCAGGAAGCGGTGCTCCTGATTCCATATATGCACTAACTTGCGGTTGCAATTACAGGGCGCGAAGCGCAGTATCGCTTTTTTCCCTTGCGATCGAGACTTGCATGAAATGGATCATCCGGATTGTTATCGCCGTCGTCGTGCTGGTGGCCGCCGTGGTGGCCTACGCCATGCTCACCGCGCTCGGTTCCGAGCGTCCCGTCGGCTTCCAGATCGTGCAGACCAGCGGCGCCACCAGCCGCCCGGTGGCCATGGGGGTCTGGTACCCGACCGATGCCAGCGCGCGCCCCACGACCTTGCTGCCGCCCCTGGTCCTGAACGTGGCCAGGGATGGCGCGGTGGCCGGCAAGGGCTTGCCCCTGGTGGTGATCTCGCACGGCAATATGGGCGGACCCGGCAGCCACGCCGACCTTGCCATGGCGCTGGCCAGCGCCGGCTACGTAGTGGCGGCGCCCATGCACACGGGTGACAATTACGCCGACCAGGCCGCGGCCGGATCGGCCTCGCTGTACAGCACCCGCAACAAGGAGGTGAGCGCCACCATCGACCACATGCTCAAGGCGTTTCCGCAGATCGACCCGCAGCGGGTTGGCGCCTTCGGCTTTTCGGCGGGCGGCTTCACGGTGCTCACCAGTATCGGGGCCCAGCCCGACATGCGCCTGATCGCGCAGCATTGCGCCAGGGCGTCCGAGTTTGTGTGCGAGGTGCTCAAGCACGATGGCTCGCCGCTCTTGAAAGCCGATGCCGCCGACACGGGCGGCGCTTTCCAGCACGACGCCAGGATCAAGGCCGCGGTCGTGGCCGCGCCGGGCCTGGGCTTCACCCTGGTGCCGGACGGCCTGGTCAAGGTTGGCGTGCCGGTCCAGCTATGGAGCGGCGACGCCGACGACAAGGTGCCTTTTGCCACGAACGCGAAACTGATACGCGACGCGCTCGGTGCGCGCCTTGAATATCACGCGGCCGCCGGCGCCGGCCACGCTTCTTTCCTGGCGCCGTGCGGCCTGATCGGACCACCCGTGGTGTGCGCCGATGCCGGCCAGTTCGACCGCAAGGCTTTCCATGCAGTGATGAACGCCAGTGTCATCGGCTTCTTCAACAAGCACCTGGCTACGCCGTCCAGCGTGCCTTCAGTGCCGGGTAGCGGCTCCGCCCCACCGGCAAGGTAGTCCCATCCAGCAAACGGACGTCGTAGCGGCCGCCGGGCTGGGTGAGCAGCGCTTCGACCTTCTGCAGCGGCACGATATAGCTGCGGTGGACGCGCTCGAAATTGGCTGGCAACAGACCGGTGAGCAGGTCGATGTTTTTATCATGCAGCCAGACCTTGCCGTCATCCATGACCAGTTCGCAGTAGTGCCCGGCCGCGCGGATATGCGCGATGCCGGCCAGCGCCACCAGCTGCAAACCATGCGCGCCGCGCACGGCCAGGCGTTCCAGCGCGCGATCGCTGCGCCATTTGCCGTCGTCCACGCGCGCCAGTGCCATTTCCAGGCGCGCTTGCGTAAAGGGTTTTCCTACAAAATCGAGCACCCCGTACTCGAACGCTTGAATCGCCTGCTCGGCGTGGGCCGACACGATAATCGTGTAGTGGGCACGCGCACTGCTCGCTTCGAGTAGCGACATTCCATTGCGCCCGTTCAGGTTCAGGTCCAGCAGGAGCAGGTCGACTGCCTGTTCGGCCAGCAGTTCGCGTGCGTCCGCAAGATCGTCGAGCAGGTGCAGCGTGAGTGTGCGGCCAGCGAAATGCTGGCGGCAGATGCGTTCGATGCGGCCGGCGATGACGGCTTCGTCTTCCAGGATCAGGATGCGCATCCGGCCTCCGTTGCGGGTATGGTAATTTCCGTGCGCCAGACATGCTGCACCTGTTCCTGGCGCAGTGACCAGCGCCGTCCGAAGGTATCCTCGAGGTGCGCCCGCACATAGGCCAGCCCCATGCCGCCGCCCTGGTGAAGCTTGCCGCCGTCGTACGGACAGTCGAAGCGCAGCATCAGGCCTTCGGGCAGATGGTGCTGCGTGAGTGAAAACGTGGCGTCGGCATCGAGCTTGTTGTGGCTGAATGCATTCTCGATCAGGGTATGCAGCAGCGCCGGCGGAATGCGCAGCTTCGAGTCCGGGGCGTCAAGAATGTAGCGGCGGCCCTTGCGATAGCCCATGATGGCCAGGTGGCTGCGGCACAGCGCGAGTTCTTCGGACAGGGGGATCAGCTTCTTGTCGGCGCAAGCATTGAGTTGCCTGAATTCGTCGGCCAGCGCCTCGATGAACAGGACCGCCTTGGACGGTTGCTGCTCGATCCACTCCATCACCATGGTCAGGCTGTTCATCAGGAAGTGTGGCTGCAGGCTGCGCCGCAGCAGTTCATTTTCAAGGCGGACCGCATGCAGTGCATGGCGCCGGTGCTGGCGCTGTTCAAGTGAAAGTGTCAGCAGCAGGCCCAAGGCCAGCAAGGGAAACATGAGGTAGAGCGAGCGGTCGGCAAAGGTCAGCGGATCGAGCACCACGGGACAGGCCAGCACTGCCAGCGCCGCCAGGTTGATGCCGCTATACGGCTGGCGCGCGCGCCATGCGGCGATGCCAATGGCCAGGGACGCGACGACGCCAAGCAGCAGCATCACCAGGGAGCCAAGGTCGTAGCTGTCGATCGCGAAGCCCGCCACGGCCAGCACCACGGCGCCGCCGCCCAGCAGCGCCGGGCGCACGAGCCGCTGGTAGAACATGGCGTAGTAGCAGGGCAGCAGGATTGCGATGGCGAAGCTCAGGACAAGGATGGCACGCAGACGCACCACTTGCAGGTCGTAGGTATAGCCGATCAGCTCTTTCCACAGTTCGGTGACCAGCATCAGTGCAAAGGCGCCGCACAGGAACGCAAACAGCAATTGCGCGCGGCGGGCCCGATCGAGCAGGAATGCAATGGCCATGTAGAGCGCCATCAGCAGCATCACGCCGCAAGCGGCGACCAGGGGCAGGCTGTCAAGCAGCGGGCGCCGGATCATGCCGGCATAGTCGCCAATGGCGACGTCATGCAGCAGCCGCTGCATGCGCGGGTTGGCGTGGTGGGTCGACACCGAGATCCGCAGCACATTCCTGTCGTTGATCTCGTGCGGCGGGAGGAGCGGATGCAGGCTGGCCAGTACCCCAGGCCGTTCACTGGCTGCGTCGTCGGCTGGCTGGCCATTGCTTCCCAAATAGCGGCCATTCCAGTAAAGCTGATATGCCCCAAGCAGCGACACCTTCAGCGCGGGTTGGGCGCTGGCCAGCGCTGGCCGCGCAAGCGCCACCTGCACGCAATAGCGACCGGATGCCTTGAGCGAACCGTTTTGCAATTGGGTCCAGCGCGGATCGTTGCCGGCCACGTTCGTGCAGTCGCCGGGCACGAACTGTGCGGCACTGGCGTCCAGGCTGACGAGGCAGGCAAACAGAAATAGGAGAAAGCGCATTGCGACAGTATACGGTGCCCGCGCGTTTTGGGGATGCAATTGACGAGGCCCGCGTGCAGTTGGTGAGGCGCCGGGCCAGGTGCGCGGCGCCCGACCCTACAATGTGCCCTTGCTGTTCACCCGGAACCCATCATGAAACGACTGTTTGCCCTTGCTATGACTTATCCATAGAATCTCCAGAATAAATTCACAAGCGGCAGTAGTACTTCGCCGTCCAGGCAAATGCTGGAGCGAACACCGCTGCGCGGCGATGCCCCTTCCGGGTGTTGCTCAACTAAAATTTAGACGGCAATGTGCCGACAAGGTGGCAACTATGGCTGTAGGTAGGACCGCAATGGTGAAGTGTGCTGGCGTGGCTGTGTTCCTGGTCATCCTCTGGGCCATAGGGCTCGTCGGTGGCACCCTCTTTGGCTGGTGGCGGCAACCGCTCGTGCCCTCGGACGATCCGCGTGCTTTCATGCAAGCTGCAATCGCCATGGTTAACGCGGGCAATCGTGCCAATACGGCCATCATCCTCATTGAGAAGGGCGCCATCAGTGCTGAGTACTACTCCGCAAACGCCGACCCTATCGACCGGAACACCGTCTTCGCGACTTCGTCCCTGAGCAAGTGGATCACTGCACATGCCGTCATGAAGCTTGTGGAACAAGGCAAGCTGGACCTTGATCGACCGATTGCGAACTACCTCACGAGATGGCAATTGCCAACAGGCTCGTTCAGTTCGCGCGGCGTCACCGCGCGACGACTTCTGAGTCACACTGCCGGACTTACTGATGGTCTAGGCTTCGGCGATTACCAACTTCATGAGGCCCTGCCGACGTTGGAGGAGGCGCTGGCCGCGCCTCGGGCATCGACCGGCCGCCCAGCGGTGTCCATCACCGTGGGGATCGAGCCAGGCACGCAGTTTCGATACTCGGGCGGTGGCTACTTGCTGCTCGAGCTGCTGGTGGAAGAACTCGCAGGAGAGCGGTTCGAGACCTTCGTCAAGCGCGAGGTACTCCAGCCCCTGGGCATGGCACGCTCCGGCTACGCCGACCTCTCTGCAACGTCCAACTCGGCGAAGTCATACGATGCCGCGGGCCGGCCAGCACCGATCTACCGATACGCTTCAAGAGCGGCGACGGGCTTCACCACGTCAGCTGGCGATATGGTCAGCCTGGTGCTTGCGCAGCTGCGAACGGTTGAGGGTAGCCCCCTCGCCAGGAAGACGCTCGAGTCTATGCGCACGGCCGAGGCAACATCGATGGGGGCCGACGTTTGGGGCTTGGGCACGGTCCTCTACGCGCCAACGGAGGCTGGCGGCGCGGTCTTCGGCCATGACGGCAGCAATGAGCCAGCGATTAGTGCAACAGTCCGGATTAACCCGACAACGGAGGATGCGATCATCGTCCTTGCGACCGGCAGCATGGGACTCGCGTCGCAGCTCGGTGCGGAGTGGGTGTTCTGGCAAACCGGCCTGCCCGACATACTCACCATTCCCGCCGAGATCCGCCGGGTGATGCCGGTGTTCGGCGCAGGAGCCTGCGTCATCGTGCTGCTCACATTCGTGCCGCTCTGGCGCATGCGACGCAGACGAACCTGAGTCGCCGCTCAAGGAGAAAGCTACGTGCATGCAGTCGCCGGGCATGAACTGCTCGGCACCCGGATGCGTTTGGCGACGCGGGTGTGCAGTTGGTAAGGTGCCGGTCGAAAATCGGGCTGTGTGACCCTACACTGGGCGCCTCTCTGTTCACCCAGGATCGATCATGAAACGACTCTTCTCCCTTGTCTTGTTGTCCCTGTCCTGCCATGCGCAGGCGCTTGTTGTGGAACCCTATCAGTTCGTTGCCGCCGACGGCACCGCCGTCGCGGCCGAAAAAGGATCGGTGCTGGTGCCGGAGCGCCACGCGGCGAAGGCCGGCAAGCAGATGACATTGCGCTTCGTCCGCTTCAAGAGCACCGCCGCCGAGCCGGGTGCGCCCATCGTCTACCTGGCCGGCGGGCCAGGCGGGTCGGGTATCCAGGCAGCTAGGGGAGAGCGCTTCCCGCTGTTCATGAAGCTGCGCGAAGTTGCCGACGTCATCGTCGTCGACCAGCGCGGCACCGGCGAATCAGGGTCGCCACCGGACTGCGTTCCTCCGGGAGGCTACCCGCTCGAGAAGCCCTTGCAGCTGGACGCCTACCTGGCCGACGCGAAGAAGGCCGCTGCGCTGTGCGCCGCGTTCTGGCGCGACGCCGGCGTCGATATCGACGCCTATACCAGCCGCGAAAGCGCGGCCGACCTGGCCATGCTGCGCACGGCGCTCGGCGTCCCGAAAGTAAGCCTGTTCGGCATCAGCTACGGCACCCACCTGGCGCTGGCCACGGCCAAATACCATCCCGACGCCGTGGCCGCCCTGGTGCTGGCCAGCAGCGAAGGACTGGGCCAGACCGTGAAGCAGCCGGCGCGGATCGACCTGATGCTGGGACGCCTTGCCCGCCTGGCGGCGGCAAAGTATCCCGACTTCCTGGGCAGCATGGCGCGGGTGCACCAGCGCCTTGATCTGCGGCCGGTGGTGCTTGGCAAGACCGGGATCGGCAAGCTCGATATCCAGCTGCTCGCTTCCTACATGATCAAGAATCCGCGCGAGGCCGCCATGCTGCCGGCGCTGTATGCGGCCATGGAAGCGGACCAGTTCCAGTTCGTGGCGCCGCACGTGGCGCGTTTGCGGGGGCAGCTGGCGCGCTGGCAGGCCATGCCGGTGGCGATGGACGCTTCCATCGGTATCGACCGCGCGCACCTGCAACTGGTACTGAAACAGGCCGAAACAAGCCTGCTGGGAAGGGCCAGCGACCTGCCGCATCCGGATATCGCGGCCGCGCTGGGTATCGCCGACCTGGGCGCGGAGTACCGGCGCGAGCCAGCCACCGACATCCCGGCGCTGTTTATCGCCGGTACGCTGGACGGGCGCACCGTGCTCGAAAGCCAGCTGGAACTGGCGCGCGGCATGCCCAGGGCGCAGACCCTGGTGGTGCACAACGCCGGACACGATTTGCTCGTGGTTTCGCCGGCCATCGGCGAAGCGATGGTGCGCTTCCTGCGCGGCGAAAAGGCAGGCAATACCGAGATCGTCATCGATCCGCCGGCCTTCATGTAGATATGCATACGTCCAATATCGCTTGATGTTTTGTCGCGCCATGTGACACACTTGGATTCCCATTTTTCCAGGACCTGCCACATGTCGCCAAATCGTACTCTTGCCACCGCGCTGGTGGCCGCCGGACTGCTGGGCGCCAGCGCCACCGCCTTCGCCGATGCTTATTTCCGCTACCCAGCCATCAACGGCAATGTGCTGGTATTTACTGCCGAAGGCGACCTGTGGAAAACAGCGGCGACCGGCGGGTTGGCGCAGCGCCTGACCACGCACGCAGCGGCGGAAACCCATGCTGCCATTTCGCGCGACGGAAAATGGGTGGCGTTTTCGGCGTCGTACGAGGGCGAACAGGAAGCCTACGTCATGCCGGTAGATGGCGGGCTGCCCAAGCGCCTGACGTTCGAAAACGGCGCTGTCACGGTGCTCGGTTGGACTGCCCAGGGCGAAGTGCTGGTCAGCACCCAGAATTCCGTTGGCCCGAACGCGCACCGCATCGTGGCCGCGGTGAACCCGGCCAATATGCAGCGCCGCGTGTTTGCGGTGGCCGACGCCAACGACGCCGTGCTTGACGACGCCAGCAAGACCATCTTTTTCACCCGCTACGGCTTGACGATGACGAACGATAACGTCAAGCGTTATCGTGGCGGCGCCCACGCGCAGCTGTGGCGCTTCGATATCGACGGCAAGGGCGAGGCCCAGCCTGTGTTCAAGGACGACAAATCGAACAGCAAGCGGCCCATGTGGTGGAAGGGCCGGCTGTACTTCATCAGCGACCGCGACGGCGCCGACAAGCTATGGTCCTCGCGCCCGGACGGCAGCGATGCGCGCGCCCACACCAGCAACAAGGACTGGGACGTGCGCAACGCCACGCTGGGCGACGGCAAGGTGGCCTACCAGATGGGCGCCGACATCCACGTCGTCGACCTGGCCAGCAATGCCGACAAGGTCCCGGCCATCAAGCTGGTTTCGGACTTTGACCAGCAGCGCAAGCGCCAGATCCGCTCGCCGCTGGAAAACCTGACCAATGTCGAACTGGCCGGCCGCACCGAACGCGTGATCCTGACCGCGCGCGGCGGCGTCAGCATCGCCGGCACGGGCTCGCAGCGCCGCGTCGAAATCGCGATTCCCGAAGGCGCGCGCGCCCGCAACGCGGTATTGAGCCACGACGAAAAGTGGGTCTATGCCATCGTCGACACCACCGGCGAAAATGAAATCTGGCGCTTCGCCTCCAACGGCGCCGGCAACGGCGAGCAGCTCACCTCGTATGGCGACAACCACCGCTTCCGCCTGTATCCGTCGCCGGACGGGCGCTGGATCGCCCATACCGACAAGCGTGGCCGTTCCTGGCTGCTGGACCCGGTCACCAAAACCAACGTCATCATCGACGACGCGGGCAAGCTTGGCATCGAAAACTACGACCAGGTACTGTGGTCGCGCGACAGCAAGAACCTGGCCCTGGTGCGCGTGGGTTCCACCGAAGCGCGCCAGCAGATAGGCCTGTACAACCTGGAATCGAAGCAGCTGGCGTTTGTGACGAGCGACCGCTTCACCGCCAGTTCGCCGGCCTTTTCGCCGGACGGGAAATGGCTGTACTTCCTGTCGGCCCGCAATTTCCAGTTGGCCAACGGCGCGCCCTGGGGCGACCGCAACATGGGCCCTGTGTTCGACAAGCGCACCGGCGTGTTTGCACTGGCGCTGCAGCCGGGTAATCGCTTCCCGTTCAAGCCGGACGATGAACTGAGCGCGCCGCTGCCCGATTCGGCAGCCATCGCCGCCGTTGACGCAGCCAAGGCCGCGGTGCCCGCCGCCAAGCCGGCCAAGCCTGTGACCGAAACTCCGCCGGTCAAGCCGAAGCTGCCCGAGATCGTGTACGAAGGCCTGTCCGATCGCCTGTACGAAGTGCCGGTCGCCGCGGAAAACTATCGCAATATCGCGGTCGACGAAAAGCGCCTGTACCTGCTGGACATCGACGGCCCGGAAGGCAAGGGCACGCTCAAGACGCTGGCCATCGCCCGCACCGGCCCGCAGCCGGAAGTGTTCGTGGCCGGGGTGCGCGAGTTCGACCTGTCGGCCGACATGAAGCGCATCTACTACCGTACCCACGTGCCAACGGGTCCGGGCGATTTCCTGATTGTGGACGCCGGCGCCAAGCAGCAGACCGACATCAGCAAGTCCAAGGTCAAGCTTGACGACTGGAGCATGACGTCGAATCCGCGCCTGGAGTGGAAGCAGATGTTCAATGACGCATGGCGCATGCACCGCGACTTCCTGTACGACGCCAACATGCGCGGCGTGAACTGGGTTGGCGTGCGCGACAAATATGCGTCGCTGGTAAGCCGGGTGACCGACCGCGGAGAGCTGAACGACATCCTGGGCATGATGGTCAGTGAAGTCGGCGCCTTGCATTCGCAGGTGGCGCCGGGCGACATCCGCCGTTCCGCGCCTGAAGGCACGCCGGCGGGGCTGGGCGCCGTGCTTACCCGCGTGGCCGAAGGCTATCGCGTGGACCGCATCTATGTCAGCGAACCTGGAATGCCGTCCGAGCGCGGGCCGCTGGCCCAGCCGGATGTCAACGTGAAGGAAGGCGACGTCATCACCGCCGTCAACGGCAAGAACGCTGCGCAGGCGCGCGATATTGCGGACCTGCTGCTGAACCAGGCCGGCAAGCAGGTGCTGCTGCACGTGAAGAGCGGGGCGGCGCCATCGCGCGCCGTGATCGTGACGCCGGTATCGATCGGCAAGCATGCCGGCCTGCGCTACAGCGATTGGGAACAGAGCCGCGCCATGGAAGTGGACAAGGCAAGCAAGGGACGGATCGGCTACCTGCACCTGCGCGCCATGGGGCCGCGCGACATCGCGTCGTTTGCGCGCGACTTCTACGCCAACGTCCAGCGTGAAGGCCTGATCATCGACGTGCGCCGCAATAACGGCGGCAATATCGACAGCTGGATCATCGAAAAGCTGCTGCGCAAGTCGTGGGCCTTCTGGGCCGCGAACGGCAAGCGGCCTTATTCGAACATGCAGAATACCTTCCGCGGACAACTGGTGGTGCTGGTCGACGAGCTGACATATTCGGACGGCGAAACCTTCGCTGCGGCAGTCAAGTCGCTCAAGCTCGGACCGCTGGTGGGCAAGCGCACGGCAGGTGCCGGCGTGTGGCTGTCGGACCGCAACCGGCTGGCGGACAACGGCATGGTGCGCGTTGCCGAAACCGGCCAGTTCGATGCCGAAGGCCAGTGGCTGATCGAAGGCGTGGGCGTTTCGCCCGACGTCGAAGTCGACAACCTGCCGCATGCGACATTCAAGGGACAGGACCGCCAGCTGGAAGTGGCGATCGAACTGCTGGAGAAGAAGCTGAAAGAGCAGCCGTACAAGCCGTTCGCGCCGAGCCCGATTCCGGCGCTCGGCAAGTAGTCACATTGCCCCCGCGCAGGCGGGGGCCTATGGTACTTGTGGCCGGTGTTATAGTTCGCTCAATCTACTTACCAAAGGTTTCGAGTTCATGCGCAACTCTTACGTACAGTCGGCAGTCGAACTTCTGAAAACGTACGTCTTCACTACCGCGGTTTTGGCGATTTTTGTTCTGATCATGGCGTTTCCGCATTATCCTGAATCGATGTCCCAATGGGTGTGGTTCCTCCTGCTCGTGACGCCCGTTACGTGCGCGATACTATTCGTTGGCTACCTCCTGTTGAACAACAAGGCCACGCGCGCAGTCGAGCGGGCGACTGAAAGAAAACAATTTTCGTTCCTTCGGATCGGATATGGCATTGTCTTTCTTCCCCTGGTTTTCGGCGGACTTTACTTTCTGGCGCGGGCAGCTGAAGCCTTGTTCAAGGCATTTTTCTAGACCAGAGCCCTCGGCGCCGTCATTCCCGCGGAGGCGGGAATCCATAGCACCTTCGGTCAATGTCAACGGCGAGCCCAATATCAGCAAGTGAGAAGTTCCCAATCTAAGGGTTGTTCTCAACTTACTTGGTAAGGTTCCAAGCTCATACGCCACAATTTCATGCGGCCGGTACACTCACTCCCGAAACCGATCAACCCGCAGCCAAGCCATAAGAACTCAATCTCCATGTTTCCTATCAGCGTGCATGTTTTCCGGGTGCTTTCTGTCGTTACCCAAATTGTATTCGTTTTGGGTTTACAACTGTCGAACGCCCGGGCCGATTCCTGGCCTGCCGCGAAGAAAGTTGGTATCGCCAGTCCGAGCGGATTATTTGTCGTTCGCATTATCCCGGGCGCCACACCAGACGGCGCGGCCCGGGCCAATCCGGCGACGGCAATTTTCTATCGCCTGGGAGCGGACGCAAACTACGTTCGATCTCACGAAGTGGCACTACTCAATCCTGTCGCGCCAGTGTTTGTCGCCGTTTCCGACACCGGCGAACTTGTGGCACTGGACAACTGGTTTATGACGGGTTTCGGCAAAGTAGTGGTTGTCTATCGCCCGGATGGCCAGGTCTTGCGGAGCTATGATCTGGCACAGATCTATGGCAAAGACGAGCTGGAGAAATTTTCGTCGTCCGTATCGTCCATTCAGTGGCGCTGTCCGTTTCCGCCTGTTCTTAATAATGATGGCATCTCGCTTCCGTTCCATGACACTCTCGGAAATGCCGTGGCGGTCAATCTCAAGACCGGTGTGCTCACCCGGGAAAAGAGGGCGAAGCCAGGATGTTGAGTCTGCGGCGCGCGCATCGTCAGTTCGAACCTTGTGCCCCTTGGCAGTTGGGCTAACTGCGACGCACGGTGAGTCAAGCCCGTCGAGTACAATTGATTCGAACTGTCAAGATGCGGCCTTGAATCGCGGGGAAAAGCGTGCCCTCTGCCCTAATGAAAGCCTAATTTGGAAGCTATAGTTTTTGTTGGAATCCAGGCCAGTGGGAAGTCGACTTTCTACAAGGACCATTTTTTCAACAGCCACCTGCGGATCAGCAATGATCTCCTGAAGACAAAGCACCGTGAAAAGTTATTGCTCGAATTCTGCTTTGACAGCAGGATGCCACTTGTGATCGACAACACCAACGTCACGAAGGCGGTGCGCGCCAAATACATCCATCTTCTCCAGCAGCACGGATACGCCATTCACTGTTATTACTTCAAGGCGGATGTAGATCGCTCGTTGGCATGGAACAGTAGCCGCAGTGGGCGCGATCAGATACCAAAGGTCGGCATCCTGGATGCATACAAGCGCCTTCAAATTCCCGAGCGATCGGAGGGCTTTGACGCAATGTATCAAATGGAGTTTTTGGATGGGAAATTCATAGCAAAGGTTTGGGAACATGAAGTTTGATGACTTGGATAAGGTGATGAGAGGCTATGAGACATCGCTCGACTACTTTGTGCCGCCCGATGTCTACATGGTGGCGCGGATCGATGGCCGCAGCTTTACCAGGCTGACCAAGGAAACCGTCGAGTTTGAGAGACCATTCGACCAGCGCTTTCGTGATCTGATGATCGACACCACAAAGCACTTGATGAATTGCGGTTTCAAAGTGATTTACGGCTATACCGAAAGCGACGAAATCTCGTTGCTGTTCGATCCTCAGATCGATGTCTTTGGCCGGAAAATGCGAAAATATAATTCGATCCTGGCCGGTGAAGCTTCTGCCAAATTCAGTCTCTTGCTTGGCAAACTGGCGGCCTTCGACTGTCGGATTTCACTGCTCCCGAGCAAGAACCTGGTGATTGACTATTTCCGCTGGCGCAACGAAGACGCGCACCGCAATGCGCTCAACGCGCATTGCTATTGGATGCTACGCAAAGAGGGGGGCGATCCAAATGGCGCGGCAGCACAGATCGCTAGCAAATCAATCGAAGAAAAAACGGATATGCTTCTCAGTCGTGAGATTAACTTCAATGAGTTGCCAAAGTGGCAGAAGCGGGGCATTGGACTTTATTGGGACACGATGGAAAAGACAGGGTTCAATCCCAAAGAGAATGTCGAAGTAGTCTCGACCAGACGCGCTATTGTGTGCGAAATGGACTTGCCGGTGAAGGAGGAGTATGGCGAATTTCTCAGGACTATTCTGGAGCAGCGCGGCATTTGAGCGGCGGTGTTGGTGTGAACTAGTAGTGCTTCCCCTTGACGCTGTCATTCCCGGGATCGGCGTCCCCCTTGGCGGGAATCCATGGCACTGTTGATCATACGTGCTATGGATCCCCGCCTGCGCGGGGATGACGGCCTTAATTGGGCGTAGTCGCCATCGCGTATTTCTCGACCCGGGTTACGAAGCAGGCAAGCTGAGTTCGAATTTTGTTCCCAACCCGTCAAGCCCGCCAGACAGGTCAAGATTTCCGTTCAACCGGGCCGCTGCTTTGCGGGCGATCGCTAGTCCCAGGCCGGAGCCGGTAATTTTGTCCTGGGCGACGCGATGGAAGCGTTCGAACACCAACGCAGCGTGGTCCTGCGGGATCCCGGGGCCATTGTCGGCCACGCTCAGGACCATGCCACCATCCGCGCTCCGAATTTCAACCAGCACGCGGCCACCTTCCTGCACATAGCGAAGGGCGTTGTCGACCAGGTTGTGCAGCACCGACAGGAAGGCTTGCGGCTCGATGGTGAACAGCAGGCTGTCTGGCGTTTCCAGCGACAGGTCCAGCCTGCGCTGCATTGCGACCGGCACGCGCGGCGCCAGTTCCTGGCGCACCAGCGCGACCACGTCCACCATCACCGCCTTTTCCGTCGCCTGGTTATCCAGCTTGGCCAGGTCGAGCAGTTGATGGATCAAATGCGCCGCCCGCGCGATGGCCTGGTCCATCTGCCGTTCGGCGTCCAGGCGTTCATCTGTGCTGCCGGCCATGCTCATGACATGCGCTTGCGCCGAAATGACCGCCAGCGGCGTGCGCAATTCGTGCGCCGCATCCTGGACGAAGGCGTGCTCGCGGCTGACCTTGTTCCGCAGTTGCAGCAGCAGGCTGTCCAGCGCCGACACCAGCGGCTTGAGTTCTTCAAACCTGGGATCGACATTGACCGGCGTCAGGTCGTCGCTGTCACGCGCGGCGATGCGCTCGGACAGCAGGCGCAGCGGCCCGAGACCGCGCGCGATCGCACTCCAGACAGCGATAAAAACGAAGGGGAAGGCGATCAGCACCGTCATCATCGTCCCCAGCCAGTCGTCGCGCAGGATGCCCCAGAAGTCATGCAATGGCAGCGCGATTTCCAGCGACCAGCGGTCCGTGTCGCGGCGGGTCATGAGGAAGCGGCCCCCCCTGATCTGGATAGATGTCACCTTGTTCGTTTCCGCCCCCAGGCCCGACTGGCGCGTGTTGGTCAGGACGTCGCGGCCACGCTTGTCCTTCAGCGAATATTTGATGAACCTGAAATTGCGCCAGTTGTAGGCGTCGCGCTTCGTTTCACCGATGGCGCCTTGGACAAAGGCCGCCGCGGCCTTGTCGTCGTCGATCCCGGAAAGGCCGTCCGCAAGGTAGTCGCTCACGCCCGTGACTTCCTCCGAGGTCTGCGCGTCGCCCATGTTCGCATACAGGTTGATCGACATGAACAGCGCCCAGATCAGCATGCAGGCGAGCAGCATCGAGACGAACACGCGCCGCACCAGCGTGGGCCGGAACAGCTGCTTCATACGGCCAGCATGTAGCCGATGCCGCGCACGGTCTGGATCCGTTCGGCGCCGATCTTGCGGCGCAGGTTCGATACGTGCACTTCGATGGTCCCCGCGTCGACCGGATCGCCCAGTGGTTCGAGCCGCTGCGCCAGCGCGTGCTTGGGCACCACCGCACCGGGTTCGCGCGCCAGTTCCAGCATCAGGTGGAATTCGCGCGGAGACAGGTCGAGCTTCACGCCGTTCAAGCGCGCTTCATATTTGCGCGGTGCGATTTCAATCGCACCAATGGTCCACAGCTCGCTGGCCTGGCGCGCCGAGCGGCGCAGCACGGCGCGAATGCGCGAGACCAGTTCGGCGGTGGCGAACGGTTTGACAATGAAGTCGTCGGCGCCGCCATCGAGTCCGGACAGGCGGTCTTCCAGCATGGCCCTGGCGGTGATGACGATGATCGGTACTGCCACGCCGGCATTGCGCCAGCGCGTGAGCAGCTGCATGCCCGAACCGTCGGGCAGGCCCAGGTCGAGCAGCACGCAGTCGAACTCCAGGCCATCGAAACGGTGCGGCACGTCGCCTATCCGGCGTATCCATTCGCTGGTGAGCCCGTCAGCCTTGAGGGAGCGCTGCAAGGCCTGGCCCAGGTCCAGGTCGTCTTCGATGATGAGTATGTGCATGCCCGATTATAGTCCGCCCAATCTTAAGGTAAGCCAAAGCTTGGCTTGCTTACAATCGGCGCCATCAGTCACCCTTTGGAACCAGTCAACATGTCGAACACATTCAAACTTCTGCCTGCGATCATCCTTGGCATGGCCGTCGCGGGCTGTGGCGGCTCCGGCAAGTCGGATCCGATCCAGATTCCGCCAAACCCGGCCGAGAAGTGGGCCATGGCCACGCCAGCGGAAGTGGGCATGGACGGGGCCATGCTTGAAAAGGCAGTCAGCACGCTTCCCGCTTCGCATGGCCTGGCCAGCATGATCGTTCTGCGCCGCGGCAAGCCGGTCCTGGAGCAGTACTGGAATGGCTACGACAAGGACACCATGCACGACATGCGCTCCGCCACCAAGAGCATCACCGCGCTCATGGTCGGGATCGCGACCGACCAGAAGCTGCTGGGCGGCGCCGACGAAGCCCTTGCCCTGCGCCTGGAAGGGGCCTATCCGAACGCCTCCGCGCTCAGGCAGAACATGCGCCTGCGCGACCTGCTGACCATGAGCAGCGGCCTGGCCTGCGATGACGACGATGGCAGCTCGCCAGGCAATGAAGAGAAGATGTATCCCAAGGCGGACTGGATCGGCTTCTTCGTCAACCTGCCTTCCATTGCTGCTCCCGGCACGCGCACGCGTTACTGCACGGCTGGCGTCGTGGCGCTGGGGCGGGTCATTTCCGAAGCGAGCAAGAAGCCCATTCCGGAGTTTGCTTCCACCAATCTGTTCGCGCCGATCGGCGTGGACACCGTGCGCTGGGCCAGTTTCGATGGCGGCAAGCAGACCGATACCGGCGGCCACCTCTATATGCGTCCGCGCGACATGGCCAGGGTAGGGCAGATGGTGCTGCAGGGCGGTACATGGGAAGGCAAGCGCATCATCTCGTCCGAATGGATCGCGGCAGCCACCAGCGAGAAAACGCAATACCCAAGCGGCCAGAAATATGGCTACCTCTGGTGGATACGCCAGGTCACCGCCAACGGGAAAGTGGTGAACATGCATTACGCGAACGGCAACGGCGGCCAGTACATCTTCATCGTGCCCGAGATCGACCTGGTTGTCGTATTTACGGGTGAAAACTACAACTCCTCGAAATCGCGGCTGCCGTTCGACCTCATGGAAAACTACGTCTTTCCGTCCGTGCGCTGATCTGCGGCGGCTGACGTACAATCGCGCTTTGCGATTACCGAGGCCTGGCCATGCGTGCTATAGAGATCACCCAGTTCGGCGCCCCTGAGGTCCTGCAACTGGCCGAGCGTCCACTTCCCGAGCTCAAGGCAGGGGAAGTGCTTATCAAGGTGCACGCGGCCGGCGTCAATCGGCCCGACGTATTGCAGCGCATGGGCCATTATCCGGTGCCGCCCGGCGCCTCGGACTTGCCGGGCCTGGAAGTGGCCGGTGAAATTGTCGACGGCGACCTGGCCGGCAGCCCTTTCAAGAAAGGCGACATGGTCTGCGCCCTGGTGCAGGGCGGCGGCTATGCCGAATACTGCGCCGCGCCGGTGCAGCAGTGCCTGCCCATGCCGTCCGGCCTCACGCCGCTTGAAGCGGCATCGCTGCCGGAAACCTTTTTTACGGTCTGGAGCAATGTTTTCGACCGTTCCCGGCTGGCCGGCAGCGAGACCCTGCTGGTGCAGGGCGGCAGCTCCGGAATCGGAGTGACTGCCATCCAGATTGCGACAGCGCTCGGCCACCGGGTGTTCGCCACCGCCGGCAGCGACGACAAATGCCGCGCCTGCGTGGAACTGGGCGCCGAACGCGCCATCAACTACAAGACCGAGGACTTCGTCGCCGTCGTCAAGACGCTCACGGACGGCAAGGGCGTCGACGTCATCCTCGACATGGTGGCGGGCGAGTACGTGGCCCGCGAAATCGGCTGCCTGGCCGACGATGGCCGGATCGCCCTGATCGCGCTGCTGGGCGGCGCCAAGGCCACCGTCGACCTGGGCCAGGTGCTGCGGCGCCGGCTCAGCATCAGCGGTTCCACCCTGCGGCCGCGGCCGGTGGCATTCAAGGCGGCCATCGCCTGGCGCCTGCAGGAAAAAGTGTGGCCGCTGATCGAAGCCGGCAAGATCAAACCCGTCATTTACAAGGTTTTCCCTTTGGAGCAGGCCGCCCAGGCGCATGCGCTGATGGAAACCTCGACCCACGTCGGCAAAATCATGTTGCAAGTAATGTAAGCCGCTAAGTTTGACCAGCCCATGCCAGAGAGGTAAAATAGCGGGTTAATTAAATCTAGGCTACTATGCGTCGCAAACTCGTAGTTGGTAATTGGAAAATGAACGGCAGCCTCGCCGCGAATGACAGCCTGCTGGCTGGCATTTCCCGTGGTTTGACCGGTTCTGGCGCTGCCTGTGCAGTCTGCGCGCCGGCTCCCTACCTGGCCCAGTGCCAGTCGATTCTCACCGGCAGCAGCATCGGCTGGGGTGCGCAAGATGTCTCCGCGCATCCATCCGGCGCCTATACCGGCGAAGTGTCGGCGGCCATGCTGGGCGATTTCGGCTGCCGCTACGTGATCGTCGGCCACTCCGAGCGCCGCGCCTACCATGCCGAGAGCAGCGAACTGGTGGCCCGGAAAGCCGTCGCCGTATTGGATGCCGGGATGACCCCGATCGTCTGCGTCGGCGAAACCCTGGCCGAGCGCGAAGCGGGGCAGACCCGTGTCGTGGTGCGCAACCAGCTGGGCGCCGTACTGGAGCTCGTTGGCGAACGCATGGCGCAGATCGTCGTTGCCTACGAGCCTGTATGGGCGATCGGCACCGGCAAGACCGCAACGCCGGACATGGCGCAGGAAGTGCACGCGCAGCTGCGTGCTCAACTGGCGGAAACGAATGCCGTGGCGTCGGCGTCGGTGCAAATTTTGTACGGCGGCAGCATGAAGCCGGACAACGCCAAAGAATTGATGGCGCAGCCGGACATCGATGGCGGCCTGATCGGCGGCGCGGCGTTGAAGGCGGCGGATTTCCTCGCCATCATCCACGCGGCGAACTAAAGAATTTATACAGCAATAACGTCGTACTTACACTTGGAATGGAATAAGCAATGAACACGTTTGTGAATCTGGTTGTCGTTATTCAGGTTATCTCCGCTCTGGCGATCATCGGTCTGGTTTTGCTGCAACACGGTAAGGGTGCCGACATGGGCGCGGCCTTCGGTTCGGGCGCTTCGGGCAGCCTGTTCGGCGCCACCGGTTCGTCGAACTTCATGTCCAAGTCCACCGGCGTGGCCGCGGCGATCTTCTTCGCCTCCACCCTGGGCCTGGCCAAGTTCGCCAGCCAGGGCGACATCGCCAGCGAAGGCGGCGTGATGGACAAAGCCGTGCCAGTGACCGCGCCAGCGCCTGTCACCGGTCCGGCAGCGATTCCGCAAACTGCGCCGGCACCGTCGGCGGCCGCGCCTGCACCGGCGCCAGCCGCTGCGGCGCCTGCGCCAGCCACCCCGGCCGGCCAGGTTCCGAAGTAAGCTGCACAGCGTTTCAGCAGTTCGTAAGAGAAGTCCTTGTTTTTAAAGTTTTATCCTTGTTTTAGCGCAAGTTTGCATTGAATACAGCACTGTAACAATGTAGAATAGCGGACTCAATGCCGACGTGGTGAAATTGGTAGACACGCTATCTTGAGGGGGTAGTGGCGCAAGCTGTGCGAGTTCGAGTCTCGCCGTCGGCACCAAGAATGACGAAGAAGCCAGCAAGGTCGCATGAGTTGTAACTCATGCCTAAGCTGGCTTTTTTACGAGGATCAGTCGTTTCGATCCTGGTGGTAGGCTTCAAGCCAGGGTCGCGCGATAGGGCGCTGCAATGACGCAGTGGTTCATTAACCGATCGTTCAAAAAGGCTCATCAACGTGAACCTCGAAAATTACTCCCCCGTCCTGTTGTTTATCCTGGTTGGCATCGGCGTCGGCGTCGTTCCACAGGTACTGGGATACCTGCTCTCCCCACACAAGCCCGATGCGGCAAAACTGTCGCCATACGAATGCGGTTTCGAAGCGTTCGAAGATGCGCGCATGAAATTCGACGTCCGTTACTACCTGGTCGCGATCCTGTTTATTTTGTTTGATCTGGAAACGGCATTCTTCTTCCCATGGGGTGTCTCCATGAAAGAACTGGGCTGGTCCGGTTTCGTGACGATGATGGTGTTCATCGCCGAATTCGTGGTCGGTTTTTGGTATATCTGGAAGAAAGGTGCCCTTGATTGGGAATAAGCCATGTCAATTGAAGGCGTACTAAACGAAGGTTTCATCACCACCGCGGCTGACACACTGATCAACTGGGCGCGCACGGGATCCATGTTCCCGATGACGTTCGGTCTGGCATGCTGTGCCGTCGAAATGATGCACACGGGCGCGGCCCGCTACGACATGGACCGCTTCGGCGTCGTGTTCCGCCCATCGCCACGCCAGTCCGACGTGATGATCGTCGCCGGCACCCTGTGCAACAAGATGGCGCCGGCGCTGCGCAAGGTCTACGACCAGATGCCGGAACCACGCTGGGTCATCTCGATGGGTTCCTGCGCCAATGGCGGCGGCTACTACCACTATTCGTACTCGGTCGTGCGCGGCTGCGACCGTATCGTGCCGGTCGACGTCTATGTGCCTGGCTGCCCGCCGACCGCTGAAGCGCTGCTGTACGGCATTCTGCAGTTGCAGAACAAGATCAAGCGCACCAACACCATCGCCCGCTAATATGACTTCCAAAATAGACAACCTGGTCGCAACCCTGGCATCCGTGCTGGGCGAGGGCGCTGCCATCACCACCGCCCTGGGCGAAGTGACGGTGGTCGTCAAGGCCGCGGACTACCTGCAGTCGATGCTGACCCTGCGCGACCATCCGGCGCTGGCCTTCGACCAGATCATGGACCTGTGCGGGGTGGATTACTCCACCTACGGCGAAGGCACCTACGAAGGCCCGCGTTTCGCGGCCGTGTCGCACTTGCTGTCGCTGGTGCACAACTGGCGCGTGCGCGTGCGCGTGTTCGCGCCGGACGACGAGATGCCGATCCTCGCTTCCGTGATCCCGGTCTGGCGCGCCGCCAACTGGTACGAGCGCGAAGCTTTCGACATGTACGGCATCCTGTTCGAAGGTCACAACGACCTGCGCCGCATCCTGACCGATTATGGCTTCATCGGCCATCCGTTCCGCAAGGACTTCCCGATTTCCGGCTACGTCGAAATGCGTTACGACCCCGAGCAGAAACGCGTGATTTACCAACCCGTGACGATCGAGCCGCGTGAAATCATTCCGCGCGTGATCCGCGAAGAAACCTACGGGATGAAATAATGGCTGAGATCAAAAATTACACCCTCAACTTCGGTCCGCAGCACCCGGCGGCGCACGGCGTGCTGCGCCTGGTGCTCGAGCTCGACGGCGAAGTCATCCAGCGTGCCGACCCGCACATCGGCCTGCTGCACCGCGGCACCGAAAAGCTGGCCGAAACCCGTACCTATTTGCAGTCCGTGCCGTATATGGACCGTCTCGACTATGTGTCGATGATGGCCAACGAACACGCCTACGTGCTGGCGATCGAAAAGCTGCTCGGCCTGGAAGTGCCGGTGCGCGCGCAGTACATCCGCGTCATGTTCGACGAAATCACGCGCCTCCTGAACCACCTGATGTGGCTGGGCGCGCACGCGCTCGACGTCGGCGCCATGGGTCCTTTCCTGTACGCCTTCCGCGACCGCGAAGATCTGTTCGACTGCTACGAAGCGGTGTCGGGCGCGCGCATGCACGCGGCCTACTACCGCCCGGGCGGCGTGTATCGCGACCTGCCGGACGCGATGCCGAAGCACAAGCCATCGATCATCCGCAGCGCCAAGGCCATCGCCGCGCTGAACGAAACGCGCCAGGGTTCGCTGCTCGACTTCATCGACGACTTCTCGAACCGTTTCGTCACCTATGTCGACGAATACGAAACCCTGCTGACCGACAACCGTATCTGGAAACAGCGTACCGTCGGCATCGGCGTGGTGTCGCCGGAAGCGGCGAAAGCCATGGGCTTCACCGGCGCCATGCTGCGCGGTTCGGGCGTGGAGTGGGACTTGCGCAAGAAGCAGCCATACGCCGTGTACGACAAGATGGAATTCGACATCCCGGTCGGCACCAATGGCGACTGCTACGACCGCTACCTGGTGCGCATCGAAGAAATGCGCCAGTCGAACCGCATCATCAAGCAAGCGTCGAAGTGGCTGCGCGCCAATCCGGGCCCGGTCATGACCGACAACAACAAGGTCGCGCCGCCGAAGCGGACCGACATGAAGGCGAACATGGAGTCGCTGATTCACCACTTCAAGCTGTTCACCGAAGGCTTCCACGTCCCGCCGGGCGAGGCCTATGCCGCGGTCGAGCATCCGAAGGGCGAACTGGGCATCTACATCGTGTCGGACGGCGCCAACAAGCCGTACCGCCTGAAGATCCGCGCCCCGGACTATGCGCACTTGCAGAGCCTGGACGAAATGGCCCGCGGCCACATGATCGCCGACGCGGTCACCATCATCGGCACGCAGGACATCGTATTCGGCAGTATTGACCGGTAAGTATTTGCACTATTGAGGCAAAAAAACATGTTGTTATCAGAGCAGTCATACAAAAAAATCGACCGTGAACTCGCCAAGTTCCCGCCAGACCACCGGGAATCGGCGGTCATGGCGGCGCTCGCCATTGCCCAGGATGAAAAGGGCTGGCTGCCGCCGGAAGTGATGCAGGAAGTTGCCGACTACATCGGCATGCCGGCCATCGCCGTCCAGGAAGTGGCGACTTTCTACAATATGTACAACACCAAGCCGGTCGGCAAGTTCAAGATTTCGGTGTGCACCAACCTGCCATGCCAGTTGTCCGGCGGCGAGAAGGCGGCCCATCACCTGAAGGAAAAGCTCGGCATCGGCTTCCGCGAAACCACGGCCGACGGCCAGTTCACGCTGGTCGAAGGCGAATGCATGGGCGCTTGCGGCGACACACCGGTCATGCTGGTCAATAACAAGCGCATGTGCAGCTGGATGTCGAACGACAAGATCGACGCCCTGGTCGAGGAACTCAAGAAATGACATCACTCCACAATCGCCACATCGCTCCGCTGATCCTGAAAGACCTGGACGGCAAGAACTGGCATCTGCAGGATTATGTGAACCGTGGCGGCTACAGCGCGCTGCGCCGCATCCTGGAAGAAAAGATCACCCCTGAACAGGTCATCGCCGAACTGAAGGCATCGTCCCTGCGCGGCCGCGGCGGCGCCGGTTTCCCGACCGGCCTGAAGTGGAGCTTCATGCCGCGCCAGTTCCCGGGCCAGAAATACCTCGTCTGCAATACCGACGAAGGCGAGCCGGGTACCTTCAAGGACCGCGACATTATTCGCTACAACCCGCATGCCCTGATCGAAGGCATGGCCATCGGCGCTTACGCCATGGGCATCACCGTGGGTTACAACTACATCCACGGTGAAATTTTCGCCGACTACGACCGCTTCGAAGAAGCGCTGGAAGAGGCGCGCGCCGCCAATTTCCTGGGCGACAAGATCATGGGCAGCGAGTTCACCTTCCAGCTGCACGCCTTCCACGGCTACGGCGCCTATATCTGCGGCGAAGAAACCGCGCTGCTCGAATCGCTCGAAGGCAAAAAAGGCCAGCCGCGCTTCAAGCCGCCTTTCCCGGCGTCCTTCGGCCTGTACGGCAAGCCGACCACGATCAACAACACCGAAACCTTCGCGGCAGTGCCATGGGTCATCAACATGGGCGGCGAGGCCTACGCGAAACTGGGCAAGCCGAACAATGGCGGCACCAAGATCTTCTCGATGTCGGGCGACGTGGCTTTGCCGGGCAACTACGAAGTTCCGATGGGCACCCCGTTCTCCGAGCTGCTCAAGCTGGCCGGCGGCATGCGCGACGGTAAAAAGATCAAGGCAGTCATTCCAGGCGGCTCGTCGATGCCGGTGCTGACCGGCGAGGTCATGATGGCCACCGACATGGACTACGACTCGATCGCCAAGGCCGGTTCCATGCTCGGTTCGGGCGCCGTCATCGTCATGGATGAAACGCGCTGCATGGTCAAGTCGCTGCTGCGCCTGTCGTACTTCTATTACGAAGAATCCTGCGGCCAGTGCACGCCGTGCCGTGAAGGCACGGGCTGGCTGTACCGCATGATCCACCGCATCGAACACGGCCAGGGCCGTGCCGACGACCTGGACATGCTGAACTCGATCGCCGACAACATCCAGGGCCGCACCATTTGCGCGCTGGGCGATGCGGCGGCGATGCCGGTACGCGCCATGATCAAGAACTTCCGCGAAGAATTTGAATATCACATCGAGCACAAGCGCTGTATCGTGCCCGCTTATATCTAAGGCCAGAGAAATCTCATGGTTGAAATTGAAATTGACGGTAAAAAGGTTGAGGTCCCACCAGGTTCCATGGTGATGGATGCAGCCAACAAGCTGGGTACCTATATCCCGCATTTCTGCTATCACAAGAAATTGTCGATCGCTGCCAACTGCCGCATGTGCCTGGTGGAAGTGGAGAAGGCGCCCAAGCCTTTGCCAGCCTGCGCCACGCCGGTGTCGGCCGGCATGATCGTGCGTTCGAACAGCGAAAAAGCTGTGCAGGCGCAGAAATCGGTCATGGAGTTCCTGCTGATTAACCACCCGCTCGATTGCCCGATCTGCGACCAGGGCGGCGAATGCCAGCTCCAGGATCTGTCGGTCGGCTACGGCAAATCGGGTTCCCGCTACGAAGAAGAAAAACGCGTGGTGCCGCCGAAAGATGCGGGCCCGCTGATCTCGATGCAGGAAATGACCCGTTGCATCCACTGCACCCGCTGCGTGCGTTTCGGCCAGGAAGTGGCCGGCGTCATGGAGCTGGGCATGCTGGGCCGCGGCGAACACGCCGAAATCACTTCCTTCGTCGGCAAGACCGTCGACTCCGAAGTGTCGGGCAATATGATCGACCTGTGCCCGGTGGGCGCGCTGACTTCCAAGCCTTTCCGCTACACGGCCCGTACCTGGGAACTGTCGCGCCGCAAGTCGGTCAGCCCGCACGATTCGCTCGGTACCAACCTGATCGTCCAGGTCAAGGGCGGCAAGGTGATGCGCGTTCTCCCGCTGGAAAACGATGCGATCAACGAGTGCTGGATCTCGGACAAGGACCGTTTCTCCTACGAAGCGCTGGACAATAATTCGCGCCTGACCAAGCCGATGCTCAAGCAAGGCGGCCAGTGGCAGGAAACCGACTGGCAGACCGCGCTGGAATACGTGGCCCATGGCTTGCGCAACATCAAGCACGAGCACGGCGCTGAACAGATCGCCGCAGTGGGCACCGCCCATTCGACGACGGAAGAGCTGTACCTCCTGCAAAAAGCCATGCGCGGCATCGGTTCGACCAGTGTCGACTTCCGCTTGCGCCAGACCGACTTCGCGCTGGACGGTTCCGTCACGCCATGGCTGGGCATGCCGATCGCCGCACTGTCGACGGTCAAGCGCGCGCTGATCATCGGTTCCTTCCTGCGCAAGGATCATCCGCTGGTCGCCACCCGCCTGCGCGCTGCCGTCAAGGCCGGCGCCAAGCTGTCGATCGTGCACGCGTCCGACGACGAACTGCTGATCCCGACCGCCAACAAGATCATCGCCGCGCCGTCCGACTGGCTGGCCGCACTGTCCGGGATCGTGGCCGCTGTCGCCACGGCCAAGGGCGTTGCAGCACCTGCCGGTTTCGAAGCCGTCAAGGCATCGGATGCCGCGACCAGCATCGCAGCGAGCATCACCAGCGGCGACGACAGCGTCATCCTGCTGGGCAACGCCGTATCGCACCACCCGCAAGCGTCCGCGCTGCACGCGGCGGCGCAATGGATTGCCGAGCAGACGGGCGCCAAGTTCGGCTACCTGACGGAAGCCGCCAACACCGTGGGCGGCTACCTTGCCGGCGCCACCAGCGGCAAGGCTGCGTTTGCCGAGCCGAAGAAAGCCTACGTGCTGCTCAACGCCGAGCCTGAGCTCGACGCTGCCAACACGCAGCAAGCCCGCGCCGCGCTCGACGCCGCTGAAATGGTGGTCGTCATGTCCGCCTTCCAGCATGGCTTCGACTACGCCGACGTGCTGCTGCCGATTTCGCCATTCAGCGAAACGTCGGGCACCTTCGTCAATTGCGAAGGCCGCGCGCAAAGCTTCAACGGCACCGTCAAGCCGCTGGGCGATGCCCGTCCGGCCTGGAAAGTACTGCGCGTGCTGGGCAACCTGCTCGGCCTGCCAGGCTTCGACTACGAGACGTCGGAAGCGATCCGCGACGAGCTGCTGGGCAAGGGCGTGACCGACCTGTCGGCCAAGCTGAACAACGCATCGAAAACCGCCGTCAGCGCGGCAAGCTTCGGTACTTCGGGCGCGCTGGAACGCGTGACCGACGTGCCGATCTACTTCGCCGACGCCATCGCGCGCCGTTCCGAACCGCTGCTGCGCACGGCCGACGCCAACGCACCGCTGGCCATGCTGCCAGCCGCGCTGGCCGACAAGCTGGGCGTGAAGGCCGGCGACAAGATCCGCCTGACCCAGGGTTCCGGTTCGGCCGTGGTGGCAGCGGGCATCGATGCGCGCCTGCCGGCCAACGCGATCCGTGTCTCGACGGCGCACCCGGCTACCGCCACCCTTGGCGCGCTGTTCGGTGCCATTGCGGTTGAAAAAGCAGGGGAGGGCATCTGATGATCGATACCTTCAATGCCTGGGGCGCCGCCAACGTCGGCTACGTATGGCCGTTCGTCTGGACCATGATCAAGATCATGTGCGTCCTGCTGCCGCTGATGGGCCTGGTTGCCTACGCGACCCTGTGGGAACGCAAGCTGATCGGCTGGATCCAGATCCGTATCGGTCCTAACCGCGTCGGTCCTGCCGGCCTGCTGCAGCCGATCGCCGATGCGCTCAAGCTGCTCTTCAAAGAGATCGTGGTGCCGACCAAGGCGGTCGGCTTCCTGTTCGTGCTGGGCCCGATCATGACCATCATGCCGGCGCTGGCCGCCTGGTCGGTGGTGCCTTTCGGTCCTGAAATGGCGCTGGCCAATGTCAACGCCGGCTTGCTGCTGTTGCTGGCGATCACCTCGCTCGAAGTCTACGGCATCATCATCGCCGGCTGGGCGTCGAACTCGAAGTACTCCTTCATGGGCGCCATGCGTGCTTCGGCGCAGATGATTTCCTACGAAATCGCGATGGGCTTCGCCCTGGTCGTGGTGCTGATGGTGTCGGGCAGCCTGAACTTCTCGGAAATCGTGGGCGCGCAAACCCGCGGCTGGGGTACGGAGCACGGCATCAACTTCGTGTCCTGGAACTTCATCCCGCTGCTGCCGCTGTTCGTGGTCTACCTGGTCTCCGGCCTGGCCGAGTGCAACCGCCACCCGTTCGACGTGGTCGAGGGCGAATCGGAAATCGTGGCCGGCCACATGGTCGAGTATTCGGGCATGTCCTACGCCATGTTCATGCTGGCCGAATACGCCAACATGATCCTGATCGGCACGCTGGCATCGATCATGTTCCTGGGTGGCTGGTCGGCGCCGTTTGCCTTCCTTGAAGTGGGCGGCACGCTCGGCGGCTTCCTTGGCTTCTTCTGGCTGTTCGCGAAAACTTTCTGCATCGTGTCGCTGTTCGTCTGGGTGCGCGGCACTTTCCCGCGCTACCGCTACGATCAGATCATGCGCCTGGGCTGGAAAGTCTTCATCCCGCTGACGCTGTTCTGGCTGGTCCTGGTGGCCGCCTGGATGCAGACGTCCTGGAATATTTGGAAGTAAGGAAGCAAAATGGATCGAGTAAAAGACTTTTTCAGCAGCATCATGCTGACTGAACTGATCAAAGGGATGGCGCTGACGGGCAAGTACATGTTCTCGCGCAAGATCACCGTGCAGTACCCGGAAGAGAAGACGCCAATGTCGCCTCGCTTCCGCGGCCTGCACGCCCTGCGCCGCTATCCGAACGGGGAAGAGCGCTGCATCGCCTGCAAGTTGTGCGAAGCGGTATGCCCGGCCATGGCCATCACGATCGAGTCGGAAGAGCGCGACGACGGTTCGCGCCGCACCACGCGCTACGACATCGACCTGACCAAGTGCATTTTCTGCGGCTTCTGCGAGGAATCCTGCCCGGTCGATTCGATTGTCGAAACGCACGTGCTGGAATACCACGGCGAAAAGCGCGGCGACCTGTACTACACGAAGGAGATGTTGCTGGCTGTTGGCGACCGCTACGAAAACGATATCGCCGCTGCACGCGCGGCCGATGCGCCTTACCGATAATCTGCATTCCTCTGGGTTAGTTATGGAATTTAAAACTTTCTTGTTCTACGCGTTCTCGGTGATCATGATCATCGCGGCAACGCGTGTCATCACCGCCAAGAACCCGGTGCATGCCGCGCTGTTCCTGGTGCTGGCCTTCTTCAACGCGGCCGGTATCTGGATGCTGCTCAAGGCAGAATTCCTGTCGATCGTGCTGGTGCTGGTGTATGTGGGCGCGGTCATGGTGCTGTTCCTGTTCGTGGTCATGATGCTCGACATCAACATGGACAAGATGCGCGAAGGCTTCTGGTCCTACCTGCCGCTGGCGACCGGCATCGGCGCGCTGATCGTGCTGGAAATGGCGGCGGTGCTGTGGCGCGGCTTCTATTCCTTCGAGCAGACCGACGCGGCCGTGGCGGCCAATATCGGCGGCACCAAGGAACTGGGCTTGCTGATCTACACCAAGTACATCTACGGCTTCGAGATTGCCGCCGCGATCCTGCTGGTGGCCATGATCGCCGCCGTGGCGCTGACCATGCGCAAGCGCAAGGACACCAAGGCATTCAATCCGGGCGACGCCGTCCGCGTGAAACGTAACGACCGCCTGCGCATCGTCAAGATGGCGTCGGTCGACCAGCCGGCCATCGACGCCGCAGCGGCCGCACTGGCCGCCGCCGAAGCGCAGGATGCGGCAAGCAAGGAGACCAAATGACCTTATCGCTCGCACACTTCCTGGTCCTGGGCGCGATCCTGTTCGCGATCTCGATCGTCGGGATTTTCCTGAACCGCAAGAACATCATCGTGCTGCTGATGGCCATCGAGCTGATGCTGCTGGCCGTGAACACCAATTTCATCGCGTTTTCGCATTACATGGGCGACGCGGCGGGGCAGATCTTTGTCTTCTTCATCCTGACCGTGGCGGCCGCCGAATCGGCAATCGGCCTCGCGATCCTGGTGGTCCTGTTCCGCAACCTGGACACGATCAATGTGGAAGACCTCGACAGCCTCAAGGGCTAAGCGCTGGTTCTGACGTTACAAACTGAATACATAACGATTAAGGTTCAACATGGCGGGGCAAATTCTTAACCCTAACCTCCTTCTTGCCGTACCGCTGGCGCCGCTGGCTGGCGCCGCGATTGCAGGTTTGTTCGGCACTAAGTTCTTCGGCAATATGGTCGGCCGCAAGACGTCGCATACGGTGACGATCCTGGGCGTGCTCATTGCACTGATCCTGTCGGTGCACACGCTGATGGCGGTGCTTGACGGCGCCTCCTTCAACGGCAGCATCTATACCTGGATGACGGTCGGCACCCTGAAGATGGAAGTCGGCTTCCAGATCGACGCCCTGTCGGCGATGATGATGTGCGTGGTGACCTTCGTGTCGCTGATGGTGCACATCTACACCATCGGCTACATGGCGGAAGACGAAGGCTACAACCGCTTCTTCGCCTACATCTCGCTGTTCACGTTCTCGATGCTGATGCTGGTCATGGCGAACAACTTCCTGCAGCTGTTCTTCGGCTGGGAAGCAGTGGGCCTGGTGTCCTACCTGCTGATCGGTTTCTGGTACACCCGTCCGACCGCGATCTTCGCGAACATGAAAGCCTTCCTGGTCAACCGCGTGGGCGACTTCGGCTTCATCCTGGGCATAGGCTTGCTGCTGGCCTTCGCCGGCTCCATGAACTACCAGGAAGTATTCGCCAAGAAGGAAGCACTGGCCCTGATGACGGTTCCCGGCACCAGCTGGATGCTGCTGTCGGCCGCCTGCATCTGCCTGTTCATCGGCGCGATGGGCAAATCGGCCCAGTTCCCGCTGCACGTCTGGCTGCCCGATTCGATGGAAGGCCCGACCCCGATTTCGGCACTGATCCACGCTGCGACCATGGTCACCGCCGGTATCTTCATGGTGGCGCGCATGTCGCCGCTGTTCGAAATGTCCGACACCGCCTTGTCCTTCGTGCTGGTGATCGGTTCGATCACGGCGCTGTTCATGGGCTTCCTGGGTATCATCCAGAACGACATCAAGCGCGTGGTGGCTTACTCGACCCTGTCGCAGCTGGGCTACATGACCGTGGCGCTGGGCGCTTCGGCCTACTCGATCGGCGTATTCCACCTGATGACGCACGCCTTCTTCAAGGCGCTGCTGTTCCTGGCGGCCGGCTCGGTCATCATCGGCATGCACCACGACCAGGACATCCGCAACATGGGCGGCCTGCGCAAGTACATGAAGATCACCTGGATCACGTCGCTGCTCGGCTCCCTGGCACTGATCGGCACCCCGTTCTTCTCGGGCTTCTACTCGAAGGACAGCATCATCGAAGCGGTGCACGCCACCCATATTCCGGGCGCGGGCTTTGCCAACTTCGCCGTGCTGGCCGGCGTGTTCGTCACGGCCTTCTACTCGTTCCGCATGTACTTCCTGGTCTTCCACGGGGAAGAGCGCTTCGGCAAGCCGACCACCGATGATCATAGCCACGGCCATGATTCGGATGCTCACGACGAGGACCACGACGATCACCATCACCATGGGCTGGCGCCTGGCGAGAAACCGCACGAGTCGCCATGGGTCGTGACCTTCCCGCTGATCGCGCTGGCCATTCCGTCGGTGATCATCGGCTACCTGACGATCGAACCGATGTTGTTCGGTACCTTCTTCGACGGCGTGATCGCGGTCGATCCGAAGCACGCTGCGATGGCAACCCTGAAAGAAGAGTTCCATGGCCCGCTGCAAATGGTGCTGCATGGCGTGATGGCGCTGCCGTTCTGGCTGGCCCTGGGCGGTGTGGCGTCGGCTTACTACTGCTACATGGTCAATCCGCGCGTGCCGGCCTGGTTCTTTGCCAAGTTCACCGCACTGCACACGCTGCTGGACAACAAGTACTACATGGACAAGTTCAATGACGTGGTGTTCGCCGGCGGCGCGCGCCTGCTCGGCGGCGGCCTGTGGAACATCGGCGACAAGGCCCTCATCGACGGCCTGCTGGTGAACGGCAGCGCCAGGCTGGTTGGCTGGTTCTCGTCCATCGTACGCCTTGGACAGACCGGTTACATCTACCACTACGCGTTTGTGATGATCCTCGGTGTGCTGGCCACACTGATGTACTTCCTCCCGTTCTGGCACGCTTAATCAGACACGCAAAGACAACGACAACATGATGCAGTCTATTCCTACCTACCCTCCGTTCCTGAGCCTGGCGATCTGGCTCCCGATCGTCTTCGGCGCGCTGATCCTGTTCATCGGCCGCGACGAAAAGCCGGGCCTGACCCGCTGGCTGTCGCTGGCCGGCGCCATCGCCAGCTTCCTGGTGACGCTGCCATTGATCCAGCACTTCGACAACGCCGCGCACGGCATGCAGTTCGTCGAGAACGCGCCGTGGATCGGCCAGTTCAACATTTTCTACTCGCTGGCCGTCGACGGCCTGTCGCTGTGGTTCGTGCCGCTGACCGCCTTCATCACCGTCATCGTGGTGATCTCGGCCTGGGAAGTGATCGAACGCCGCGTGGCGCAGTACATGGGCGCCTTCCTGATCCTGTCGGGCCTGATGATCGGCGTGTTCAGCGCCATGGACGGCCTGCTGTTCTACTTCTTCTTCGAAGCGACCCTGATCCCGATGTTCATCATCATCGGTGTGTGGGGCGGTGAAAACCGCGTGTACGCATCGTTCAAGTTTTTCCTGTACACCTTCCTCGGTTCGCTCCTGACCCTGGTCGCCATCATCTACCTGTACAACGTATCGGGCGGCAGCTTCAACATCCTCGACTGGCACGCACAGAAGCTGACGATGAAGGAACAGACCTTCATCTTCCTGGCCTTCTTCGCCGCCTTCGCGGTCAAGGTGCCGATGTTCCCGGTCCACACCTGGCTGCCGGACGTCCACGTCGAAGCGCCAACCGGCGGATCGGCCGTGCTGGCCGCGATCATGCTGAAACTGGGCGCGTACGGCTTCCTGCGGTTCTCGCTGCCGATCACCCCGGACGCATCGAAGGAAATGGCCGCTTTCGTCATTACCCTGTCGCTGATCGCCGTGATCTACATCGGCCTGGTGGCCCTGGTCCAGAAGGACATGAAAAAGCTGGTCGCCTATTCATCGATCGCGCACATGGGCTTCGTCACGCTGGGCTTCTTCATGTTCAACGAGATGGCGGTGCAGGGCGGTATCGTGCAAATGATCTCGCACGGCTTCATCTCGGGCGCCATGTTCCTGTGCATCGGCGTGCTGTACGACCGCATGCACTCGCGCCAGATCGCCGACTACGGAGGGGTGGTCAACACCATGCCGAAGTTTGCGGCCTTCATCGTTCTGTTCTCGATGGCCAACTGCGGCCTGCCGGCGACGTCCGGTTTCGTGGGCGAGTTCATGGTCATCCTGGGCGCCGTGCAGTACAACTTCTGGATCGGCATGCTGGCCGCCACCGCCCTGATCTTCGGCGCAGCGTATTCGCTGTGGATGGTCAAGCGCGTGATCTTTGGCGCCGTCGCCAACAAGCATGTGGCAGAACTGACTGACCTGAACAAGCGCGAATTCCTCATGCTGGGAATCCTGGCAATCGCGGTGATGGCAATGGGCCTGTATCCAGCGCCGTTCACCGACACGATGCAAACCTCGGTCGCCGACCTGCTCAAGCATGTCGCCGTGTCGAAACTGCCGTAAAAAGAACAGACTATGATCGAAACTTCCAATCCAAACCTGGTTCCGGTTTACGCCGAAATCTTCCTGCTGGTCGCCGCGTCCGCGATCCTGTTGATCGACATGTTCCTGTCGGAGGCCCGCCGTTCGGTCACCTACTACCTGTCGCTGGCGACGCTCGCCGGCTGCGCCTTCATCACCTGGGGCGACTACACCGCCGGCACCACGGTCTACACGTTCTCGAACATGTACGTGGCCGATCCGATGAGCCACCTGCTGAAATTGTTCAGCTACCTGGCGGTCGGCATCACGCTGATCTACTCGCGCCAGTACGCCACCGAGCGCGGCATGATGTCGGGTAACCTGGGCGGCGAGTTCTATGTCATCGCGCTGTTCGCGCTGCTGGGCCAGATGATCATGATCTCGGCGAACAATGTGCTGATCATCTACCTGGGCCTGGAACTGATGTCGCTGTCGCTGTACGCGCTTGTTGCACTGCGCCGCGACCACGCCACGTCGACCGAAGCGGCCATGAAGTACTTCATCCTGGGCGCACTGGCTTCCGGCTTCCTGCTGTATGGTATTTCGATGCTGTACGGCGCCACCGGTTCGCTGGACATCCAGGAAATCTCGCGCGCCGCGGGCAGCGGCGTGGCCAACCACACCATCCTGATCTTCGGTATCGTGTTCATGGTTGCCGGCCTGGCTTTCAAGCTTGGCGCTGTCCCATTCCATATGTGGGTACCGGACGTGTATCAAGGTTCGCCAACGGGCGTGACCCTGCTGCTGGGCGGCGCGCCGAAACTGGCCGCGTTCGCGATCTGCATCCGCCTGCTGGTCGAAGGCTTGCTGCCCATGTCTTTCCACTGGCAGAACATGCTGATGGTACTGGCGATCCTGTCGCTGGTCATTGGCAACCTGACCGCGATCGCCCAGACCAACCTGAAACGGATGCTGGCCTATTCGACCATCGCCCAAACCGGCTTCGTGCTGCTTGGCTTGATGGCCGGTGTCATGTACGCCGATCCGAAGGCTGTCGGCGACACGGCCAACGCCGCTGCCGCCTACAGCGCGGCGATGTACTACTCGATTACCTACGTGCTGACCACCCTCGGCACCTTCGGCATGATCATGCTGCTGGCCCGCGCCGGCTTCGAAGCGGAGGAACTGTCCGACTTCAAGGGCCTGTCCAAGTGCAGCCCGTGGTTCGCGGCCGTCATGTCGATCCTGCTGTTCTCGCTGGCCGGCGTGCCGCCGATGATGGGCTTCGCGGCCAAGTTCGCGGTGCTGCAGGCCGTGCTGTCGACCGGCGCCGTCTGGCTGACCGTGCTGGCGGTGATGTTCTCGCTGATCGGCGCGTACTACTACCTGCGCGTTGTGAAGATCATGTGGTTCGACGAAGCGACCGACGCAGCCCCGCTGGCGGTGCCGTTCGACATGCAAGCCACGCTGACCATGAACGGCGTCGCCATCGTCGCCCTGGGCATGTACGCCGGTCCCTTGCTCTCTGCCTGCGCCAACGCCATGGCGGCCACACTCGGCTCCTGATGGACGCATCGCTGTCGGCCTGGTTGCTGATCGCCGTCGCGCTGGCGGCGGCCAACCTGCCGTTCCTGACCGAGTCCCTGTTTGGCGTCATCCCACTGAAGGGTGGCGTCAAGCCAGGCTGGACGCGCGTAGCCGAGCTGCTTGTTCTATACTTCGTGGTAGGCGGCATCGCCTATGTGCTCGAAGCCCGCATGGGAACCGTGTTCACCCAGGTGAAAGAGTTCTACATGCTGACGGTGCCCCTGTTCGTCGTGCTTGCGTTTCCGGGATTCGTCCTGCGCTACCTGCGCAAGCGCCACCACTAACACACCGGAGCAGGGATGGATATGCAGCTCACCGAAACCCGCATCGACGGGGAGATCGCCTATGACGGCGGGTTCCTGAAACTGGCGCGCGACCAGGTACGCCTGCCCAACGACGCCGTCACCTTCCGCGAATACATCCGCCATCCGGGTGCCGTGGTCATCCTGCCCATGCTGGACGACGGCCGCGTGCTGCTGGAACGCCAGTTCCGCTATCCCCTGAACCGCGTGTTCATCGAATTCCCGGCCGGGAAAATCGACCCGGGCGAAGACCACCTGGCCTGCGCCAAGCGCGAGCTGCAGGAAGAAACCGGCTACACCGCCACCGACTGGCAGTTCGTCACCACCATCCACAATGCCATCGCCTATTCGGACGAGCACCTCGACCTGTACCTGGCGCGCGGCATGACGGCCGGGCCGCGCCAGCTCGACGACGGCGAATTCCTGGAAACCTTCAGCAGCACCGTGCCCGAACTGCTGGACATGGTGCGCAGCGGCCAGATCACCGATGTCAAGACCATCATCGGCGCCTTCTGGCTTGAAAAAATCGCCGCCGGAACCTGGACGCCCGGGTAAATCCGATGAAAGCCATGCTGTTCCTGGTGCTGGCCTGCCTGCTCTCGTCGAGTGCCTGGGCGGCGCGCACCCGCTTCCAGGTGCGCTGCGAAGATTCGATGCGCAAGACCGTCTCGGTGATCACCGCGCGCGAAAACGGCTATTCGATCGACAACACCCGCTCCCTGCGCGCGCTCACCACCATGAAGGGCCCGGCCCCGGCCAATGCCTATGTACTGGGCATCACCCGCACCGAATCGCGCATGTCGGTCGGGATGGATGGAACCATCCTGAGGGATCCGCTGACAAAACACGAATGCGTGGCGCCGAAAATCGAAGTCAACCTGTACTACATTCCCATCGTTATTTATATCGGCAGCGAGTTTTCGCCAGGCACTTGCGCATACAAGGAAATTCTTGCTCATGAGATGCGCCATCTCAACACCTATCTCGACCATTTGCCGAAAGTGGAAACAAAGGTGCGCGCAGCGCTGGAAAAGCGGTTTGGAAACAAACCCTTGTATGCGCCGACCGGGCAGGCCATGGTCTTGCTCAAGCGCGAGGTCGACACCGGCTGGATGCCGTATATTAAGAGTGAACTGACCCAGGTCGAAGCGGCGCAGGCAGCGATCGACACCCCGCGGGAATATGCGCGGCTCAGCAAAATTTGCAAAGGTGAGGTACAGTCCATTATCGGACCGGCCAAACGACAAAGATGAAAACGTCCCAGCAAGCGCCCCGTTATTTCGCCCTGATACCGGCTGCCGGTGTGGGCGCGCGCATGGCCGCGGACGGGCCGAAACAATACATGCGGCTGGCCGGAAAACCCATGCTGCGGCACACCATCGACGCCTTCCTGTCGAGCGAACTGGTGCACCACGTCTATGTGGTGGTCAGTCCCGACGATGGCCAGATCGACGCCGTGGCGCCGTCAGAAGGCGTCACCGTGCTGCGCTGCGGCGGAGCGAGCCGCCTGGCGTCGGTGCAGAATGCCTTGCGCCAGATGCGCGAAGTCGTCGGCGAGCAGGACTGGGTGATGGTGCACGACGCCGCGCGCCCCGGACTGAACGCCATCCTCATCGAAAAACTCATTACAACGATAGGCGATGACGCCGTCGGCGGCCTGTTGGCGCTGCCGGTGGTGGACACCGTCAAGCGCGCCGGCGCGGCCGTTTCCACGGTAGCCCGTGACGGCCTGTGGCTGGCGCAAACCCCGCAAATGTTTCGCTACCGGCTGCTCTGCGATGCCCTCGCGGCAGCCACCGACGCCAGCGTCATTACCGATGACGCCAGTGCGGTCGAGGCACTGGGCTTGTCGCCCAAACTGGTCGAAGGACATCCCCGTAATTTAAAAGTGACGCTCCCAGCGGACATCCGGATTGCCGAGATGTACCTGGCCGCGCCTTAACCTGACAATAGTGAATACACCATGGCCCTGGCTTCCTACAATCCCACCCCGCCGTTCCGCATCGGAACGGGTTACGACTGCCACGCCCTCGTCGAGGGACGCAAACTGATCATTGGCGGGGTGACCATCCCGCACAAGACCGGCCTGTTCGGCCATTCCGACGCCGACGTGCTGCTGCATGCCATCATCGATTCCATGCTCGGCGCGGCCGGCCTGGGCGACATCGGCAAGCATTTCCCGGACACCGACCCCATGTTCGCCGGGGCCGATTCGCGCACGCTGCTGCGCGAAGTGGCGCACCGCGTGGTGGCCACCGGCTACACCGTGGGCAATATCGACGCCACCATCATCGCCCAGGCGCCGAAAATGGCGCCGCACATCGCGCAAATGGTGTCGCGCATCGCCGAAGACATCGGCGTGTCGCCCCAGCAGGTCAACGTCAAGGCCAAGACCAATGAAAAGCTGGGATACCTCGGGCGCGAAGAAGGCATGGCGGCCGAAGCGATCTGCATGCTGATTAAGGCCACCACGGCGTAATCCTTCGGTATCATGGTTGTTCCGTAACAACCAGGGATACCGGATGGTCTATCTGTATGTGCTTGCCGCCGCGATCGGCGCGTTGATGCTGGTGGCGCGCCTGGCGCCGGTGCGCCTGCTGGCGCTGGCCATGGCCGTGGAGCGGCGCATTGGCGGGCTCACGCTCAAGTCGGCCCATGTCGACGGCTTCGACATTCCCTACCTGGAAGGCGGCAGCGGTCCGGCGCTGGTGCTGATCCATGGCTTCGGGGGCGACAAGGACAACTTCGTGCGCATCGCGCGCTACCTGACCCCGCATTACCGCGTCCTGATTCCGGACCAGCCGGGCTTTGGCGGTTCCACGCGCCGGCTCGATGCGCGCTATACCATGCATGACCAGGTGGACCGCATTGCCGCCTTCATGCAGCAACTGGGGCTGGGGCGGGTGCACATCGGCGGCAATTCCTTCGGCGGCTTTATCGCGGCGCTGCATGCGGCGCGTTCGCCCGAGCTGGTGGCCAGCCTGTGGCTGCTCGATCCGGCCGGCACCGCGGCGTCGTACAGCACGCCGGTGATCCGGCACTACGAAGCCACGGGCGACAATCCACTGCTGGTGAAGACCGTGGCCGATTTCGATGAAGCGATCCGCGTGACGACCCACAAGCCGCCATTCCTGCCGCGCTTTGCGCGCACGGCGCTGGGAATGCGCGCGGTGGCCGACTTTGCGCTGCACACGCGCATCGCACGCGACCTGCTGGAATCACCATTGATGGAAAACGCGTACGATACGCTTGCCACGCCGGCGCTGATCGTGTGGGGTGCGCAGGACGAGCTTTTGAGTCCGGCCGGCGCCGAAGCGTACCGCAAGCTGTTCCCGAATTCGCAAGTGAATATCATGCAGGGGATCGGGCATTTGCCGATGGCCGAAGCGCCGCGGCAGACCGCCGACGATTACCTTGCTTACCGACGCACAATCTAAGAGGAGACAATGATGGCCATGATGATGCCGGACGCCGCACCGCCAGTGGTATGCGAAGCGAAAGCCTTTACCAGGACGCTGTTCGCCGACGAAGCGAAGAAAGCCAAGGTCAACCTGCCGCCTGGCGCCACGCTGCGCACCTGCAGTTCGCCGCGCGAGCGGTCGGCCGTGCTGACCAAGCCGGACAGCGGCGGCACCGAAATGTGCGTGGTCTACGAATTTGGCGTGGACCCGAAAGATCCTGAGCGCGAGACCATGCCGCAGCGTACCCTGGTGGCCAAATCGATCGACAAGAAAGACTGTCCCGCGCTCGACTACAGCGCGCAGGCGTATCCGGGCAAGGCCTGGTTCTTCTTGTCCGACAATGTGCCGCTGCCGAATGCCTTCAAGGTCAAGGCCGCTGTAGAAACGGGCGGGCTCAAGTTCGTCAACGAGGAAGCGAAGGGCATCAAGGGCTCGCCGCCGTCGCCGGCCTACGGCACCACGCCGCTGGGCGTGTACGCGATCGACAATGCCAAGCCGAGCGAATGCAAGAGCGAGGGCAAGTTCTTCCAGGAGCGCTTTGCCGCCTGCTACCGGGTCGGCATCTACAACCTGGCCGCGCGCGGCGGCTGGACCATGCATGTGGGCTTGCGCAAGGGCGGCGAATACGTCTTCATCCGCAGCACCCACGCCGCCAAATAAACCAACGTCGGCGGGGGCCAGGCCCGACATCCGGACACGAGCTCAGCAACTGCGTTGCTGAGCTCGTGTCCGGATGTCAGGCCTGGCCCCCGCCGAATTGATCAGATATCGAATACCAGGCAGGTGGTGGTGGCGAAGGCGTACAGCTTGCCGTTGGCATCCGTGATGCGGCCTTCGGCAATGCCGACCTGGCCGCCCAGGTTCACCACTTTCGCTTCCGCCCGCACCGGGCCGGTCTGGTCGGTCATGGCGCGGATGTAGTTCACCTTCAGTTCGAGCGTGGTGTAGCCTTTGCCCGCAGGGAGCAGGGAGTGGATGGCGCAGCCGACAGCGGTGTCGAGCAGGGTGGCCGCAAAGCCGCCGTGCACCACGCCGCTCGGGTTGTAATGCGCCAGCGACGGCGTAGCCTGGAATATAGTCAGGCCCGGTTCGACCGAAATTGGCGTGATGCCCAGCAGTTCGGCGATCGGCGCCGGGGGCAGGGCGCCGCTGCCGATTCCGTTCAGGAACTCCATGCCGCTGCGGCTGCGCAGCGCGTCTCGCCCGGCCACGCCTGCCTCCTGCAGTTTGGCGCGCATCGCCTCTGCCTCGGCTATCCACTGCGCGCGTTTGTCTGTCTGATCCATGTTTTCATCCTTTTCTGGTAGTCGTGCACACGATACGTGTATATGCACTATAATCCATTTTATCCAAACACGTGTACCTGCACCTATCATGAGCGATCCTGTCGGAAAGCAACTGGGCTGTACCTGCTTCAAGCTGCGCAAGCTCACGCGCGCCATGTCGCGCCTGTACGACCAGCACATGGCCAAAGTCGGCCTGAAGACCACGCAATACTCCCTGTTGAGCAATGCCGCGCGCGGGGCGCTGCCCGTGGCCGAACTGGCCGAGCGCCTGGGCATGGAGCGCACCACGCTCACGCGCAACCTCAAGCCGCTGGTCGACGCCGGCTGGCTCGCGCTGAAGGCCGGCGCCGACAGCCGCCAGCGCATCGTCACCATCACCGATGCCGGGCGCGAAAAGCAGCTGCAAGCCTATGCCGTCTGGCGCGCCGCGCAGACCGACATCGAAACCCTGCTCGGCTACGACAACGTGCGCGCCCTGCACCAGCAGCTCGAATCCACCCTGACCCAGTTGACCCCCTTGCTTGAGGAGCTTAGCCATGCCCACCCAGAATGAAATGATGTCGCCGCGCGCAGCCTGGCTGCTGATACTGGCCGCATCCGCGATCCTGATGATCACCATGGGGGCGCGCCTGACCACGGGCTTGTTCATGTCGCCGATTAATACGTCCACCGGCCTGGGCATCGCGTCGATCAGTTTTGCGATGGCGATCGGCCAGTTTGTATGGGGCGCGGCCCAGCCCATTTTCGGCGCGGTCGCCGACAAGTGGGGTTCGGCCAAGGTCATCATCGTGGGCGCCGTGCTGCTCGCCGGCGGCACCGCGCTCACGCCTTTCGTCAGCACCCAGTGGGGACTGATCATGTGCATGGGGATCCTGAGCGCGGCCGGGGCAGGGGCGGGTAGCTTCTCGATCCTGATCGGCGCCACGGCGCAGCGCCTGCCGGCCGAGCGCCGGCCTTTCGCGGCGGGCTTCATCAATGCGGGCGGTTCGTTCGGGCAGTTCGTGTTCGCGCAGCTGATGCAGGCCATTATCAGCAGCGCCGGCTGGGTAGTCGCCATGCTGACGATGGCCGCCACCACCTTGCTGACCATTCCGCTGGCCTGGCCGCTGCGCAAATCGGCCGGCCTGAAAAAAGCCGATCCATCCGCGCCGCCAAAACCGGCCGAGGCGCCCGGCATCGGCCTTGGCGCGCAGATCAAGATCGCGCTGCGCGACCGCAGCTACCTGTTCCTGCACGCGGGCTTCTTCACCTGCGGCTTCCACATCGCTTTCCTGGTCACCCATCTGCCGGGCGAAGTCGCGCTGTGCAATCTGTCGCCGGGCGTGTCGGCCACGGCGCTGGCGCTGATCGGGCTATTCAATATCGCGGGCAGCCTCACCGCCGGTGCGCTGTCAACGCGCTACCGCATGAAGTCCTTGCTGGCACTGATGTACGCATCGCGCGCGGTGATCATCGTGCTCTACCTGCTGGCGCCGAAAACGGCGACGACGTTCTACATTTTCGCCGGTGCCCTGGGCTTTACCTGGCTGGCCACGGTGCCGCCGACGGCGGGCCTGGTGGGCAAGCTGTTCGGCATGCGCTACCTGTCCACGCTGTTCGGCCTGACGCTGCTGTCGCACCAGGTGGGCGCCTTCTTCGGCGCCTGGCTGGGCGGCCTGTCCTTCGTCACCTATGGCGACTACACCTGGATGTGGTACGCCGACATTGTGCTGGCCATCGGCGCCGCCCTGATCAACCTGCCAATCCGCGAAGACCATGTGGTGCGCGCGCCGGCTGCAGCCGTGAAGGCATAGGCGATGGCGCGCGATATCTACGCCTACCGTGACGTGGCGGTGCAGTCGCTGGTGGACCAGCGCAGCGGAGAGCTGGAGATCCATCCCGTGCCGGGGCAGGCGTTCGCGCCGTCGCTGCGGGTGCAGTGTTCGCGCCGCCTGCTGGACTATCCAGCGGGCACCTGCTTCCTGCTGTCGGCCAAGCTGACCGACCGCCTGGGCGGCACGCCTTTCCTGTATGCCTGGCATGGCGACGCTGTCGCCGTGCTGACGCCCGCGCAGACGAAAAAATTCCTAGCGGAGTTTCGGCGCGGGCGCATCTAGCCACGCGCGGTAAAAGTCGATGAAGGCGCGTACCTTGGGCGGTACGTGCTTCCCCGGCGGCAGGACGGCGTACGTGCCGCCCTTGGGCAGCGTCCATTTCGGCAGCACCTTCACCAGCGTGCCAGCCTTGAGCGACGCGTGCAGCGTCAATCCTTCCAGCACGGCGATGCCGGCGCCGCGTTCCACCAGTGCCAGCACGGTGCCGGGCGAATCGACCAGCATGCGCGAATTCATGTGCACCACCACGTCATTGCCATCCGCATGGCTGAACTTCCACGTCAGCGGCGTGGGCAGCAGCGACAGCGCCACCCATTCGTGCTGCGCCAGGTGCTCGGGACGTTTCGGCACGCCGTGCCGTTTCAGGTAGTCGGGCGAGGCCACCACATGCTGCGAAAATTCCCCCAGCTTGATGGCGCGCTGGCTCGAGTCGCGCAGCCACCCCATGCGAAACGACAGGTCGATGCCTTCGGCCACCATGTCGGCCACGCGGTCGCCGGTGCGCAGGTCCACCTGAAGGCGCGGGTGCTGCGCGCAAAAGGCCACCAGCGCCGGGCCGATCGAATGCGCGGCCTGCTGCGCCGTGGTCGAAATGCGCAGCATGCCGGACAGTTCGCCCTTGTCGTTGCCGGCTTCGGCCAGCGCGTCGGCCAGGCCGCGCAACAGGGGTTCGCATTGGGCATGCAGCGCGGTCCCGGCGTCGGTCAGGGCCACGCGGCGGGTGGTGCGCGTGAACAGCGCCACGCCCAGCTGGCGCTCCAGGCGCGCGATCTGCACGCTGACCTTGGCTTTGGCCACGCCCAGGCGGTCGGCCGCCGCCGTGAAGCTGCCGGTGTCGGCCACGCAGTCGAAAATGGTGAGGCTGTTCAGGTCGGGGTTCATGGTATTGATAAGAAAATTAGAACAATGAATTATCGTTCTTTGTATTTATCTTATCAATAGACGCTGTCATGATGCTGTTCATCCCAACCACACACCAGGAGCATCACATGAACATCGTCCTTATCGGCGCAAGCGGCTTTATCGGCACGGCAGTACTGAACGAGGCGCTGGGGCGCGGTCACCATGTCACCGCGCTGGTCACGCGGCCGGAAAAGCTGGCGCCGCATGAACGCTTGAGTGCACGCGCAGGCGACGTGCGCGATGTTGGCGCGCTGAGCGACCAGCTCAAAGGTGCCGATGCGGTCGTGTCGGCCTTCAGCGGCCACGCGCAAACTGATACGCTGGGTTATTTCGTGGCCGGCATCCGCAACGTGATCACGGCGGCAAAAGAGGCGAAGGCGGCGCGCCTGCTGGTGGTCGGCGGCGCCGGTTCGCTGGAAGTGGCACCAGGCGTCCAGTTGATCGATACGCCTGGGTTTCCAGAGCAGTACAAGGCCACGGCAGAAGGCGCGCGCCAGGCGCTTGCGCTGCTGCGCGCCGAGCAGTCGCTGAACTGGACCATGCTCAGTCCTTCGGCCGTCATCGCGCCGGGACAGCGCACGGGTGTGTACCGGATTGGCGGCGACCAGCTGCTGGCCGACGCCGACGGCAATAGCCATATCTCGGTCGAGGATTTCGCCAAGGCCCTGGTCGACGAGCTGGAGGCGCCTGCCCATGCACGCAAGCGTTTCACGGTAGGGTACTAAACCCACCGCCGTCGTCCCCGCGCAGGCGGGGATCCATAGCACCTATGAGCAGATGTGCTATGGATCCCCGCCTGCGCGGGGACGACGTGTGTGGGGTGCACCACAATTATGTAATTCTTGATAATATTAATGCGACCGTCCCACCGAACCCACTCAAGGATTACTATGGCCACCAGAAAAATCGCCGTCATCGTCGGCAGCCTGCGCAAGGAATCGTTCAACCGCAAGGTCGCGAAAACCCTGGCCCTGCTGGCGCCGCCGACCCTGGAGCTCGAGATCGTCGAAATCGGCCAGCTGGCCCTGTACAATCAGGACGACGACCCTTCGCCGCCAGCCACCTACCTGGAATTCCGCGAGAAGATCAAGCAGTTCGACGGCGTCCTGTTCTGCACGCCCGAATACAACCGCTCGGTTCCGGCCGCGCTGAAAAACGCCATCGACGTCGGCTCGCGCCCGTATGGCCAGAGCGCCTGGAACGGCAAGCCTTGCGGCGTGGTCAGCGTGTCGCCCGGCGCCACGGGTGGTTTCGGCGCCAACCACCACCTGCGCCAGATGCTGGTGTTCCTGAACATGCCCGCCATGCAGCAGCCGGAAGCCTATCTCGGTCATATCGGCGACCAGTTCGACGGCGACAATCTCACCAACGACCGCACCCGCAGCTTCCTGCAAAACTACATCGACGCGTTCGCGACCTGGGTCGAGCGCCACGCCGACTAGCTTTCCACCTCGCGCCGTCCCAGCACCAGGGCGCAGGCCGCAAACAGGCCGGCGCCCACCAGCCCGGCCAGCAGCAATGCCTTCTGCTGGCTTGCGACGTCGCTGCCGTGCAGTCCCATCATCGAGTACGTCCACGGGTACCACACCCAGTACTGCGAGCTGCCGATCTGGGTGATGCCCATGGTGGCGATGACGCCCACAGCCAGTGGCAGCACCAGGTTCTGGAAACGCCAGCTCACCGCATGCTGTATTACCAGCACCGGCAGGCAGGCCAGCGTGACCTTCCACACCATGGGCGCCAGCGGCGCGGCGAACGCGCCATCGAGGCCGGCGCCGCCCGCAGCGACCATGAGCACCGTCAGCGCCGTCCCAGCCACCAGCACCAGCGTGGCGCCCACCACAAACAACAAAGCCAGCACGCCCTTGACGATGAACAGCTCCAGCTGCGACACCGGCAGCGTGAGCATCAGGCGCCAGGTCTGGTTCTTGTGCTCGTGGCCATTGAGCAGCCCCGTGATGAGCGCGATATACAGCGGCATCATGAAGTAGCACCACATGCCCGTGTTGCCCGCCCAGTAGAAGTACCAGATCTTGGCCGTGATCTGATGCATGTCGTATCGCTTGAGCAGCATGGCCAGGTTCAGCAGGATCACCAGCAGCGGGATCCCGAACATCATCAGCAGCGCCAGCGAGCGGCGGATTTTTAGCAGTTCGACCGATAACAGCTTAAGCATGACGCTCCTCCAGGAACCATTGTTCGAGCGACGGCGTGTGGTACACCGACTGATACAGGCTGATCCCCGCATGCACCAGCAGCGAGTGCACGCGGTCGGCATTGTGCTTTTCCACGCCCGACACGCGCAGCTGGCCGGTTTCGGTGCGTTCAACCTGGTAGGCCGCGCTGGCCAGCAGCTTTTCGGCGCGCGGCGCGTCGCCCACGTCGAGCGCCAGCGCGCCCACCTGGCGCGCGAACAGTTCTTCGATGGGCGCCTGGAAGCGGATCGATCCGCCTTTCAGCACGGCCACGTGGGTGGCGGTTTTTTCGACTTCGTCCAGGTTGTGGCTGGAGACGAAGATGCTGTTCCCCGTCAGCGCCGGCAGGGACTTGAGCAGGGTGCGGATGTCGCGGATGCCTTCCGGATCGAGTCCGTTGGTGGGCTCGTCCAGGATCAGCAGGCGCGGCGAGCCAAGCAGGGCGTGCGCTATCGCCAGCCGCTGCTTCATGCCCAGCGAATAGCGCCCGATCAGGCGATCGCGCGCGCCGCTCATGCCCACCAGTTCAAGCACGCGGCCGATGTCGGTCCTGGGCAAATCCTTGATGGTGCAGCCGATGCGCAGGAATTCGCCGCCGGTGAGATTGGGGTAGAGCGTGGGCGAATCGACGATGGCGCCCACCTGCGCAAGAATGGCGCGCCGTTCGCTGCGCACGTCCATGCCCAGCACCGAAATGTCGCCGCGGTCTGCGCGCAGCAGGCCGGTCACCAGGCGGATGACGGTCGATTTGCCTTCGCCGTTATTGCCCAGGAAGGCGAAGATGCTGTTGGCCGGCACCGCCAGGTTGAGGTCTTTGATGACATGGTGCTGTCCGAACGATTTGGACACGCCGCGCATGTCGATGACAGGTGAGGGCATTGGGAACCCGAGGATAGTTAACGTGGACCTATCATAGCGTCCGCCGCCGTCCTTGCCCCGGCAAACGCGACAGGGCGCGAAAACGGGGCGCTGGAATGCGGATTTATGGCGTGGAAGTTATGATTGAGCTTTCGTCAAGCGGGGAGCCAGCATGATCCACATCCGGGAAATCGACCACATCGTCCTGCGCGTCACCGATCTCGAGGCCATGATCGGATTCTATTGTTCCGTGCTGGGCTGCACGATCGCGCGCCGCCAGGACGCCATCGGCCTGATCCAGTTGCGGGCCGGCAGCGCGCTGGTCGACCTGGTGCCGGTCGACGGCAAGCTGGGTCGCATGGGCGGGGCCGCCCCGGGCGCCGGGGGCCGCAACCTGGACCACGTATGTTTCCGCGTCGAACCCTTTGACGCAGCGGCCATCCGCGCCCACCTGGCCAGCCACGGCGTCGCGGCCGGACCCGTCGAATCGCGCTACGGCGCCGAAGGCGAGGGGCCGTCCATCTACCTCCAGGATCCGGAAGGCAATACCGTCGAACTGAAGGGCCCCCCGGCCGCCTAGGAAAGCGACTGCATGGGCACTTCGGACGCGGCGCCCATGGCGTAAGGCGTCCGGTTCGGTTCCGGCACCACGTCCCACAGGCCGCGCCCGTGCAACTGGCGGGTGGTGCTGACGACGTCGACGGCCAGCGCCTGGTGTTCGATCGCCACGGTGCCGGCCGACAGCGACAGCAGCTTGGCGCCGCAGGCGATCATTCCCACCAGCACGCGTCGCTCCATCATGGCGATGGAACTTTTTTGGCACTGCAAGCGGCGCCATGCATGCTAGTTCACCGGGTGTTTTTGTCGCGCTGCAGCATGGCTCCCCATGCAGGCATCTTTTTCAATCCAGTAATTGAATTGGCCGAATGTCGGCAAGGCTTCGGCGTCGCGCGCCTTGAAGAAATCTTCGATCATCTGGCGGTAGGCGCCGCGCCGCGAAAACGCGGCGTGCGTGGCCGCATAGCGCGCCACCGCGGTGCGGAAGGTGCCGCGGATGGCCGGGTCGGCATTGAGGCCCGGATGGGCGCCCGATTTGCGCGGACGGCCGCGCTTGATGTCGGCATTCGCGCGCCGCGTCTTGCCCGGCGCGCCGGAATTGCCGTAGTCGGGCAGCAGGGCGTTGATGGTCTGGCCGCGCTCCCAGAAGCGCCGCAGGTAGCGGTACACCGAGGGATAGGACACGCCATGCAGCTCGGACAAACGCGTTACCAGCTGGCCGCGCGCGCGCGGCTGGTAGATGGCCGGTTCATGTTCGCACAAGGCGCTGACGATGGCGAAGGCACGGTCGCGCAGCGCGAGGTGGCGCAGGGGAAGGTCGGCCGTGTCGTCGTCGGCCGCGCAGGGGTCGATCAGCAGCAGCGTGGCGCGCTGCTCGCGCACGTCGTCAACCAGCGCTTGCATGGTGGCCAACTGGGGCGTGGCGCGGCTGGCATTGAGTTCGTAGGTGTAGGCGATGGTGCCGGTACTGTCGACCCACAGGATGCGCACGGTGTGCGGATGCGGCAAGGTGTATTCGAGAACATCGTTTCGCAGCAACATGGAAAGCCCTCTCGCAGTGGTGGTGCAATTCACCTTGCAAGTTCCAGGCCACCCGTTTTTGCGGGATTTTGGGCAAAAATCCGGCCATTTTTGGTGCGACGCAGCAGAGGCTGCACCATTTCCAACACCTTTGGAACACGATTGATGCAGATCAAACGTCCGGATACCCACTCCCATAGCCTTGTAGCTCGTGCTGGAGACGTGCTGTCGTGCTTGCACAGACGTCGACAGGGCAGTTTTCACCACGCATACGCAGCGGCGGGGCTATGCAGGCTGGCAATACCGGTCAGTCCCGTACGCACACCATTTCGGTCAACCACACTATCGAGGTATCCATGTATCCATTTTCCCATTCTGTGACTCCCGCTGTGCGCACGCATATCGATGCTCAGGTGTCGTTCCTTAACGACATGTCCAAATCGCTGTTCCGCTCCTTCCAGCAACTGTGCGACCTGAATATCCAGCTCACCCAGACCATGCTCGAAGAAACCACCATGACCGGCCACCAGCTGCTGACCGCAGACCACCAGAGTGACGTGCTTGGTGCAGCCGCATCGCGCGCCCAGCCGGCAACCGACAAGCTGCGCGCCTACCAGCAGCATATTTCCCGGGTTGCCGCGGACGCCCAGGTGGAGCTGGCCCGCGTCACCGAACAGCATGTCCAGGAAACGTCGCGCACGGCCCGCGCCCTTGCCGACGAAGTCGCCCGCGTGGCAACCGAGGAAACCGAGCGCAGCATGCGTACACAGCAGGACACCATCCGCAAATTCAGCGATCCCTTCCAGGACGGCTACCAGCGCGGTAACGGCAGCGCCCAGCGCAGCGGCGCCAGCATGCAAAGCGGCCAGGGCGGCAGCGCCGGCGCTGACCTGCAGGGCAGCATGCAGTCGCAAGGCACCACCGCCAGCACGGCCGGCAGCAAGTCCGGCACCGGCAAGAACGCTTAAGCCGGCTGTTCTTGCCCGCTAGTGGCGGGCTGGCCCGCGGCTGGCACTTCTCGCGAAGTGCCGGCCGCTTTTGGTCCCAGGCCAAGGAAAGGACGCAGCACGCTGATCCGGCGCACGATCTCGAATATCCCGAAGCTGATGCACAGGGTCAGCACGATCAGCAGCAACCCTTCTGTGGCCGGCGCAATTTTCGCCGGCTTGATCAGGTGCGCAATCGTCACGATCAGCGTCTGGTGCAATATATAGACAGGGAACACCGCTTCGGTCAGGTAGCGCCGCTTCGGGCTGTCGAAGTTCAGGTGATGGTGGGCGAAGCCGCATACCGCGGCAATGGCGTTCCAGGCGCAGAAGGCATACACCACGCGGAAGATCACGCGCCAGTATTGCACCTCGGGGCGCATGGTCATCGCTTCCGGCAGCGAAAAATAAATAATCAGCGAGGCCCAGCAGCCGAGCGCGACGCCCAGCGCCATCCAGCGCATGTCGGCGATGCGTGCCCACACCGCAGGCTGGCGGGCCAGCATGGCGCCCAGCATGAACAGCATGAAGGAATGTGCATGGTTGAACCAGTCGTTGACCAGGTCGTGCGTGGTGGGGAAGTGCTGGAATAACAGCACGCGGATGCCTGCCACCGCCAGCGCCGGCAATACAATAATCTTCCAGCCCGACAGCATGGCTGCCACGCGCTGCGCCATGGCGTCGAAGCGCGCACCCAGCATCAGCAGCAGGGCGCCGAAGGCCAGGGTGTACACCCACAGGTAGGCCACGAACCACAAATGGTTCCAGGTCGGCAGGTCAAGGCAGTCTTCGCGGCAAAAGCCCTGGAAGCCCGACACATACAGTTTCATGAAGTCGCCATAGCTTCCAGCGTAGGCCACTTTCTCCACCACTTCAAAATACGGTTGCGGCGGCACGATGACCAGCATGCCGAAGATCAGCGGCACCAGCAGGCGCACGCTGCGCTGGCGCATGAAGCGGCCGGCGCCCAGTTTGGCCAGCAGGAAACTCGACGCCACCCCGGAAATCAGGAACAGCAGGCCCAGGCGCCAGGGCGAGGACAGCATCATGAACGGTTCGATGGCGTCGCTGGCGAACGGGCTCTTCACGTGCCAATCCCAGGTCACGTAGTACATGCCCACGTGATACAGGATCAGTACCAGGAAGGCCGCGATGCGGACCCAGTCAAGGAAAAACAGGCGTTCAGTGTGTGGTTTCATGGCCGGCAATGGGAAAAGTGGATGACCTGCCTAGCGTAGAGTGCCGCGCCCACGGCGGCCAGCCGAATGTGGCGAGCCGGGATGGGGGCGGGGTGAAGCGGATTTTGTGCACAGGTGCAACAAAAAAAGCGCTTCCATGTTGCACGTAGGCAATGAAATTATATATACTGCAGCACTAAACCTCATATACGGAGAGCATTTTGCGCGCATATCGGATCGCCCCTTCCCTGATTCTGCTGTTGCTGGCCGCCTGCGGCGATACCCGGCAGCCGGTGACCACACAGCAGGTCGCGGTCCGCGCCAGCGTCAGTTCGGCCAGCGCCACGCCCGTCACTGCCGACTATTACGACGTGGTCCAGCGCATTTATGTGGGCTACTTCGGTCGTCCGGCCGACCCGGGCGGACTGGAGTTCTACGCCGGCGTGTTGCTCAATGCGGGAGCGCCGACCAATATCGTCGACCTGGCGGACGCCTACAACAACAATGCGCAGATCAAATTCGTCCTTGACAGCTTTGGCACCAGCGCCGAATCGCAAGCCTTGTACCCGGGCGACAACGGCCAGTTTATCGATGCGATCTACCGCAACCTGTTCAACCGTGAGCCCGATGCCGACGGCAAGGCCTTCTGGGCGCGCGCGCTCGACCTGAATTTGATGACCCGCGCCAGCGCCGCGATCCAGATCATGCGCGGCGCCGGCGGCTCCGATGTCACCATCATCAGCAACAAGATCTATGCCGCCAGCGGCTTCACGGCGCGCATCGACACCCCGATCCAGCAGTCAGCCTACAGCGGCCTGGATGCCAACGTGGTGGTGCGCACCATGCTGGGAACGGTCGGCGAAACGACCGACCTGGCCGGCTTCGAGACGACCCTGTGGTCCACCCTCAATTCCCTGACGGCGAGCACCGCCAGCGCGGGCGGCTACGATATCGTGCCGACCGCGCCTGCCATGAATTCGGTCACCGTCAAGGCGCCGGTGGTGCTGAGCACCCAGGTCGTCGCCGTGCCGGTCACCGGTCCGGTGGCGCCGCCAGTACCGTCGAACCTGACCAGCGGCGGCGCCGGGACCAACCTGAAGCTCTGGCTGTTCGACCCGCGCGTGTCGGGCAGCGTGGCCCTGCGGACCGGTATCTTCCTGCGCAATATCACCACCAACGGCAGCTTCCAGTACATGGGCGCCAATGTGGACGGCAGCCTGAACCTGACGCTGACGGCGTCGTCCAGCTACGAATTCGATACGGTCGAACCGAACGGCACCTCGTCGACCCTGCTGCGTCACCGTTACCAGGTGGCCGTGGCCGCCGACGGCACGGCAGCGGTGCAGGACGTGACCGCCACCAGCGGCGGCGTGTACGCCGTCACGGTCGATCCGGTGGTGGTGGTGACGCCGGCCGTCCAGGCACGCCAGGACGCACTGCGCGCGCTTGCAGCGGTACCGGTGTCGAGCTTCCGCCCGACGTCGCTGTGCCAGCTTACCGACCAGTACGCGCCAACCCGCAGCTTCTCGACCGACCTGTCGGCCGGCTTCCCGCGGGTACGTACGCGCCTGCCGGCATTCGGCCATGTACGTTCGCTGATCATTCCGGTCGACTTCGCGGAAGTGGCCGGCGTGGACGATCCGGGCAGTTTCTTCAGCCCGCTGGCCGTCGAAGTGCGCGACTTCTACATGAAGCAGTCGTACGGCCGCCTGGCGTTCGACTTCGACATCCTGCCGAACTGGGTGCGCCTGCCGTTCGCGCCATCGAAGTACGGTTTCACCTCGGTCAACGGCTCGGGTGACTTCACGTCCTACCGCAACGACATCTTCGCCATGATCGACGGGCAGGTCGACTTCAGCCAGTACGACGCGGTCTACATCCTGGTGCCGAAGGAAATGCCGATGTCGAAAATGGGCTACGGTCCCGCGATCACCTACCCGACCTTCACCAGCACCGGCTACGTGATGAACGGCGCCACCGGCGGCGCCGACATGTACCTTTCCGAAGGCGGCGCGTGGCGCTGGATGGCGCACGAAACGGGACACGCCTTCGGCCTGTTCGACGAAGACCTGAACCACCAGACCCAGACCATGGGCCACTGGGGCATCATGGCCATGAACTGGTCGCGCAAGGCGATCGAAGTGAACGGCTGGGATCGATATTTGATGGGCTGGCTCCCTGAAGACCAGGTGGCCTGCATGGCCAAGACCAGCCTGACCGCCAGCGGCACCACGGTCGAACTGGGCCCGCTGGTGCGCCAGAGCAAAGACGTGAAAGCGGCCATGGTGCCGCTCAGCGATTCGACAATCCTGGTCGTGGAATCGCGCAAGAACGAAGGCTACGACGTTCTCTCGGCCAGCCAGGCGGGCGTGCTGGTCTACACCGTGGACATGAAACTGGGCTCCCTGGGCGGCGGCTACCGCACCGCCCGCCGCGCCGGTTCGACGGACGCGAATTTTGAAGATGCGGCCCTGCGTGCCGGCGATTCGGTCACCGTCGATGGCGTGACGGTGACGGTGACGGCCAGCAGCGCGGCCGGCGACACCATCAAGGTGAGCCGCTAAGGCTAGAGCAGGGCGACCACGTCGGCGCGGTACTGGCGGCTGCAAGGCACCAGTGCCCCGCCGCGCAGTACCAGTTCGCAGTCGCCCTTGTCGAGCGCGACCACGCTCTCGATGCTGTCGATCCGCACCGCCGCACGCCGGTGGCAGCGGACGAAGGGCGCCCCCAGCTTGTCGAGCAGGCTGGTAAGGGTCTGCCGCATCAGCGGATGTTCGCTGGCTGTGTGCAGCACCACGTAATTGTCCGCAGTTTCAATCCATTCGATATCGTCCACCCGGATCACCCGCGTCACGCCACGTTCGGTCACCAGCAACTGACGCAGCGGATGGCCGCTGTCGAAAGGCGGCATGGGCGTCTGTTCCAGGCGCGCCAGGTGCTGGCGCACGCGCTGCAACGAGCGTTGCAGGCGTTCCTGGTCGTAGGGCTTGAGCAGGTAGTCGATGGCGTTCGCATCGAAGGCGCTGATTGCGTACTGGTCGTAGGCCGTGGCGAACACGATCAGCGGCGCGGGCTGGGGCAGCGACGCGGCCAGTTCGATGCCGCTCACTTCGGGCATCTGGATATCCAGGTAGACGACGTCGGGCTTGAAGTCTGCGATCACATGCAGCGCTTCGATCCCGTCTCGCGCTTCGGCGATGACAGTGACGTCGGGCTCCAGTTCGAGCAAGCGGTGCAGCTTGTCGCGTGCCGGCTGTTCATCGTCAACGATCAGGATGCGCATGGAACTTCCATTTCTGCCCGCACGCCGGCGGGCGACAGTTGTGAAAGCGCGAGGGTAGCGCGCCCGGAGTAGAGCACTTCAAGCCGTTCGCGCAAGTTGCGCAGGCCAATGCCGGGAGGGGTGGTCCCGGCCAGTGTTCCGGTGTCGTCTTCAATCAGCACGCAAAGCTTGCCGTCGTCGATACTGGTTTCGATGCGTATGCGGGTGAGCTGCCGGCGCCGTTCCACGGTGTGCTTGAAGACGTTTTCCAGCAAGGGCTGGATGCTCATCACCGGCACGATGCAGGCGAGGGTGCCTTTGTCGATCTGCCAGTCGATTTCTACCCGGTCCGCATAACGCGCCTGCATGACGTCGGCATAGCCGCGCACCAGTTTCAATTCGGTCGACAGGGGCGCTTCGTGCAGTTCGCTCACTTCGAGCGTGGTGCGCAGCACGTCGGCCAGCTGGATCAGGGTGGCGTCGGCCTTGTGGACGTCGGTGTGCATCAGGGACGAGATGGTGTTGAGGGCATTGAACAGGAAGTGCGGCTGCATCTGCTGCGCCAGGCGCTGCAACTGGGCCTGGCGCAGCAGGGCATTGGCTTTTTCGACGCGCAGTTTTTCCTGAAGCAGTTCGGCGAACGACAGGATGCCGAACTGGATCAGGATGAACATGCCCACGAACACGGACAGCTTGATCGATTCGTAGACGAAGGTTTCAAGCCACGGCCCGTGTTCGTAGGTTTCGCCGGCCATGGCGTAGACCGCGTGGCGGATGCCGAAGGCGATCGGCGTGAACGCGATCCAGTACATGGGAAGCCAGCGCGCCTGCAGGCCAAACCAGCGCCAGGGCTGCGCCAGCAGCTTGTCGTAGCGGCGCGTGAAGTGGCGCTGGATCACGAGCAGCAGCATGGAAGCGAGCATGGACGAGGTTTCCCATAGCACCGGCTTCCAGTAGTCGCTTCCGTCGTCGTCGCGCACGTAGTCCTGTACGGCGACCGATACCATCATGGCCCAGAACAGGATCCAGGCGAGGCCGAAGACAATTTTTGTGCGGGTGGAGTGCATGCAGGATCATTGCGTATTACGGCGGGCGTGTCAAAGAGCGCATGTCGATACCGGACGAGGATCGCCGTTTTTTGCCAGAAGCGTCGGAGTCGGCCAAGACGACGATGATGATGCACACAGTGATTAGCAATACACTTTATGTGTATGAGCTCATACTTGATCTGACAGAGGCTGTCAGGTCGGAGGCGGCTTCCGCCCCAAAGCAGAAGTAGGCGGTTCATGCGAGCGGACGTTCAGGAATGCTGCGGGGAGGCGTGGCAGGCCGAATTCGATGGCACAGCCTACGAGCGATAAAGCAGCGCCTCGATACTACGTTTTTGCGGTGGTCAAGTAATTTCGGACACAACAATAGGTTCTTTCGCTGCCATTTTCCGCTCGTAGACGGTGGGCGGCAGATTGCCCAATGCTGAGTTCAGTCGTTCGCAGTTATAGAAGCTGACGATGTAGTCGGCGACGTCGTTTCTGGCCTCGGTGTGGTTGGCATACTGGCGCTGCCAAACCCGCTCCATCTTGAGGTTCAGGAAGAAGCGCTCGGCGACCGCATTGTCCCAGCAGTTTCCCTTTCTGCTCATGCTGCAAACGAAGCCGTGCTCCGCCAGCAGGTCTTGGTAGAGAGCGCTGGCATACTGGCTGCCCCGGTCCGAATGCACGATCAAACCTGGCGCTGGCCTCCGCTGTTGCACTGCCATGTTTAGGGCGTCACAGACCAGCTTGGCGGGCATACTCGGTGCCAAGGCCCAGCCAACGACTCGACGCGCGTACAGGTCCATCACGATGGCCAGGTACAGCCATCCGGCGCCAGTGCGGATGTACGTGATGTCCGACACGTATGCCATGTTCGGCGCGACCGGATTGAACTGCCTATTGAGCACGTTGGCGGCCACCGGCAAGTCGTGCTTGCTGTCTGTCGTGTGGATGAACTTACGCTTCCAGACAGGCTTCAGTGAGGCCTTGCGCATCAAACTGCGGACCCTGTAGCGCCCGATCTCGATGCCTTGATTTTTCATCGCCGTAACCAAGCGCCGGCTGCCGTAGCTCTGATGGCTAGCCGTGAATGCCGCCTTCAGGTGAACGCTGGCTTTGCATAAAACCGGTTTAGCAGAACGACGCTGCGCTTCGTAATAACCGGAACGGCTGACGGCCAGGACGCGGCAACATTGCGTGACTGGGATGGCCTCCTTTTGCAGCTGCTGAACGACCTGGTAGCTCATTTCAACTCGCGGGCAAAGAAGGCCGATGCTTTTTTTTATATCTCAACATCTCCCTTCAACTGGCGGTTTTCCTGCTCCAGCTGGCGGATACGCTGCTGCTCCGGGGTCAACGGTTTGCCAATGCCTGGCTGGCCATTTTGCTCTGCGCCGTACTGCTCTACCCAACGCCGAATCGCTGTCGGACCAATGTCCATTGTCTGGCTGACGTGCTGCACGCTCAGCCCCTGCTCTTTGATCATACGGACGACTTCCAGTTTTAAGCTGGGGTCGAACGTCTTACGCTTTCTGGCCATGTAATACTCCTCGTTGGGTGGATTTTCCACCTATTGAGGTGTCTGGACAAATTAGACCACAGCATTTCTATCATCTGCGACTGGATAACCCCCTAACTCCTGCAACACAAGAGCATCCCCATCTTTCGGTGTTGGGCCGAAGAAGATTCGGATAGGGCGACCGGTATCTAATGGGTCATTGGCTGAAAAAAGTAGATCCGGAAAAACACTTCCTTCTCCAGAAGGAGAATTCAGGTCCTTGTTCTCCCAATCACTGTGATACGAGGTGATGAAGAAAGCTTCGCCACTAGGAAGCAATGTGTACGAATGCAGGCGTCGTTGACTCTCCCGAAACGCGGCTCCTACGAACTCTTCGGACTCAAGCGTGTAGCCCAATTCGAGATAGGTGGAACCGCCAGGTGGCGCGGCGTTTATTTGGACTGTCTTTTTAGTCGGTGCTGTTGTTCTGGAAAGAAAATCTGTTGGGAAGGCAAGCCATGCTACGCGGGATGCGCCACCGATGCCGGATTGTGGGGTTTGTGCTCGCTTCCATTTGCAAATAGCTCGGTCCTGCATGGTGCTTGGCGTTCCGTGCTCTTTTGTAAATGCACTTCTACAAATACCTGACTGGTGAAAGCTGTACTTCTGGATGCCCCCCATTCCGCGAGTTGTCAGATACACGTCGCCGAGTGAAGTTATCCAGAGGCGCCATTGCGAAGAGCGAAAGCCGTCCTCGCCCTCAATGGTAAAGCGTAGGTCAAAGAGGTTCTTTCCCATTACAGACTGCGTCGAAGGTCCGCGGGAAACGGCGGTCGTCCAATATGGAGCAAGGTTAAATTCATCTAATTAGGCAGTTACGGTTTGCGCTTTCAGTATAGAAACCTGCATATGCTATTTGCGTACTTTCCCACTCATTGCATACAGGTTGACGCGAATGACTGCTTTTCGGGGGGGCTTATCAAGCGGCAGCTTCTGGCTGCCGATAGCCACCTTTCAGAACTCTAGCTCATCTATCAGGTTCTGTCAGGTCAAGTTTGAGTTAGTGCGCCTTAGCAGGTTGCAGACGCAGCATTGCATCTCAGGGCGTCCGCCATTGTCATCAGTTCCTCATATGACGTTGCCACGGGCGGCATTTTGAAGGATCGAGCGACCGGCATGATGAACTCTTCGTCGTTATTGGAGTGAACATTCCCACTCCGCGAATATCCGAAGATGTGCATGTGTTGCCCAATGCCGGGGTAGTAGAGTTCGTTAATTGCTCTCGACATAGCTCGCCCAATGGAATCGGCCCACATGCCAACTCCGTGCATTTCCAACGGCACCGCGTACCCTGTCCGGGGATCGAGCAGCGGTCGCACAGCATCTTTGTAGGCCTTGACTCTCGCTCCGGAGCCAATGTGTCGGATCGCCATTGCTGCTGTCGTGTTTCTTGGGATGAAATCTGGGCTAGCAAATCGAATGACATGGACTTTCGGAAAGCCTGGGCCGCCAGATTGCAAATGAGGGGAAAGTCCGACGATCAAGAAGGCTGAACCGTGTTTTCGTTCTGCAGTATTGGATGGGGCGAAGAAGATTGATTTTGCAATTGGGGCCCATTCCTGAGCAACAAGAAGCGGGTCCCAGCCGCAGCGTGTCAACAATTGAGGCCGTTCACGCAGCAATGTTCGAAGACTATCAACCAACCCGAAACCGACTTTCACGGAACCTGAAAACCCGCAACCCATCGGCCCGCCAAGATCATATATCTTGCGAAGCAAATTTTCCCGACGGGGTTGCTCTCCTCGGCTTTCTCCGAACGTCACTTGGATGTCTGACACAAGGGCTCCATAGCCAAAAAGCGAGGAGGCTCCAACTACCCATGTCATGTCGGCGCTCCCACATATCGCCCGCTACTAAGGTGCTTTTGCTTGATAAGGAACGCTCCCAATAAATTCACCTGATTATGTCTCCAAGCCCGACCTCCCCAGTATCGACCGGGCCGGACAAGGCCGCGTACGTGTGACTGCATGAGCCATCCTGGGGATCATCGATGCCATATCGCTGCGGCGATTGAATCTG